>Ga0131853_10018071_pt1 | contig 12833 bp, 18 predicted proteins | sample TergutLab28metaG_FD_92764 | JGI IMG/M metagenome (GOLD analysis project Ga0131853, IMG submission 92764) | Labiotermes labralis P1 segment gut microbial communities from Petit-Saut dam, French Guiana - Lab288 P1 (version 2) (version 2) | ecosystem: Host-associated > Arthropoda: Insects >...
AAAAAACGGAGAGTATATACCATGTTTAAAATATTCAGTATCTATATTTGTTGAATAAATATATAAAATGCAACTTTAGAGGTTAGCGGTGCGGTACGACCACTATAGTTGACATTAGGCGTCGAAAGGTTAAATATGCTTACCAAGCTGTCATTTTGTTTGACCCCATGCCACCTTCCATCAGAATCCTCCCTGTTATAACTGTGTTTTATGCTGTCAGTGGACAGCAGGGGCTGTGACATTTTGTGTGTGCGACTGCCATTTACAGGGATGCTTATTTTTTTGATATGGTTTTAGCATGACCTGTTTGTTCCATATGACAGACATATTTTACCATAACTTTGGGAGGTAAATAAGATCTTAAGGCCATATGACATAACTTCTAGAAGCTGTGACTGATACTCATTTTGAACAGAAATGAGTTTATTTAGTTGGTTATGCCATTATTATGGAGCAGGTGACTGTACATGAGTAAGGTTGTTTGTTGTGCACTGCAGAGTTCATTGAGGTTGGCAAGCCAGCCCGTGCTCTGGACACGCTGTACGAAGTGTTTCGCAACAAAAAATGGGCCTACAGTTGGAGCGAGAGTGTGCTGGAACCAATCATGTTCAAGTACCTGGACCTGTGTGTCGAGCTGAAGAAGTCGCACATAGCCAAGGAGGGGCTGTTTCAGTACCGCAACATGTTCCAGTCGGTGAGTTTTGGTAGCTGTAGTACCGACCGACCAACTGTGTGTACCTTGCATAATGCACTTAGTTTGTAAGTGAAGTGAAGTTTATGCCTTGTTGCCATGGTTGGCAGATTTCATGGTTGCAGTAAGTTGTGGGATGTGATTGAGAGTTGTACGAGGGCTATCCAGAAAGTAATTTACATTTTGGAATAAAAAAAACCCAAGTGAAAGGAAACATTTTTTATTATATACATTTGAAAGCCACAATCTTAAACTATTTTTCAACATAGTCACCGTTCAAATTGAGGCACTTATCATAACGGTGCACAGCTTATTAATTCCATCGTCATAGAATTTTGCCGCCTGACACTTCAACCACTCATTCACGCCTGCCTGCAGTTCCGCGTCGTCGTAGAAGTGCTGTGTTGCGAGCCAGGTCTTCATGTTTGGAAACAAGTGGTAGTCGCTCGGCGCAAGATCCAGACTGTATGGCGGATGATCAAACACCTCCCATCCACAGTGATCCAAGGGCTCTCGAGTGCGATTGGCCGTGAGCGGGCGGGCGTTGTCATGAAAAAACAAAACCTTGGAACTCAATTTTCCCCGACGCTTGTTTTGAATCGCTCTTCTTAACTTCGTCAACGTTTCACAATATCTCTCAGAGTTTATTGTTGAACCACGTTCGAGGAAATCCACCAGAAGCACACCCTCCCTGTCCAAAAAAACGGTCACAATGATCTTTCTTGCTGACAAAGTTTGCAAACATTTCCTTGGTCTTTTGGGAGAGCTTGTGTGTCCCAACTCCATAGACTGTTTTTTGGTCTCACAAGTCACATGTTTTACCCAAGTCTCGTCCCCAGTTATGACACGATCGAGAAGTTAGTCACCATCTTTTTCGTAGGCATCGAGAAATGTCAACGATGCTGCCATGCAGCTTGCAGGATTTTCTATTGCAGCACACATTTTAAAAATTCACTGCTAACAAAGCAGAAGCAGCACAAACCACACGCTACCACAGCTGGATGCATACTGAGTGAGGGGATGCTCTGACACCAAAATGGCAGCGCTAGCCCCGCCCATTGCCTCGCCACGCCAAAACGTAAGTTACTTTCTGGTTAGCCCTTGTATAATATGTTTCCATTGAGACCACATGAAACAGCATGGAGGTGTCTCTCCTTCAGCTGGCATTGTAATGCCTTACTTTGCTGATAATGTGGCATGTCTTATAATGGTTACTGTGTTTTTTTGTGGATTAGTGAATGAATGTCATGATGGCTTGTCAGATGAAGGGCATTGGCTACTAATAATATAGCATGGTGGCCTGTCATGTGATGGGCGGGTGGCTAGTAGCAATATGTTATGGTGGTGTGTCTCGTGATGGGCATGTGGTTTTATAGTATCATTGCCTAGATCACTAAATGTGACATTTTTCATGTTGATGTGACATTGTCAATAGCTTTAGGTGTTAGTCGTATTGATGATCACAAATGTGATGCTGAAACAGCTCGTACAGTAGGCAGTTGCACTTTGGGTTATGAATGAAGCTGTGGGAGCATCACATAAAGTTAGAACGTGGTACACATATCTGTGCATTGATATGCTGCTATAGGTAAATGTGTCTTCACTGGAGAATGTCATACGTGGATATTTGAGAACGGCTGAAGAGAGAACAGAAACTGCACGCGAACAGTCCCAACAGGCTGTGATTGATATTGATGACCTTGACATGCTGGCCACCCCTGAGAGCATCCTACTAAGGTGAGTCCTCTTTCAGGCCATCCATCCGCCAACCCACCCATTCCTTGTATTCATTGTACAGCTTCTCAGCATTCTGTACTTGCAAAACATGGAATGGGTTTCTATGAAATTTGGTGTTGGAGATCAGTACTGAGTGGTGATGGCACATTTTATTATCTTTTGTGTTGGTCAGTTAGAATTGTTCAAGCAGTGTGAAACACAATGTTCATTTCTCACTTTGAAACTGCACATACTTGTATAAATATTACTGGATGATCACAGTTAAATTGTGTGTTTGTTATTGTTACATCTTGATGTGGTAATATGAGCTGGCTGTGGTGTGATGTTTCAGTGCCCATTTTAAGATCAACAAAGCACGTTGGTGCATTGTTTTCCGCTCCATCACTCCCTGAAACAGCATTGCTATGAGGGTTCCCAGGCTTCACCATTTGTCCTTCAGATAGGAGCAGCATGTACGAGGGGGGGGCCCAAATATTTCCGGAATTTGAATTTTCTGCGCGAACGAGACGTAGTGTCCTGCCACTGGATACCACTAGCCTACGATATTCTGAACTAGTCTGCCAAGTGACACGCTTTGTGCCTTGTGTCATTTTTTCTAAGTGTTTGCAATGTGTGTGTGTGGTTAGTTTTTAAAATACTGAAATGGCAGATCGTAAAGAACAACAGCAGCAAGTGTCTGTGAAGTTTTGTTTCCTTATGGGAAAAACTGCAGCTGAAACTGTCACAGTGCTCAGGGAAGCTTTTAAGGATATAGTTGTAGGTAAAACGTGTGTGCGCGCGTGGTTTGATTGTTTCAAGTGAGGCGAAATGTTTGCTGAAGACCAACCGCATTGTGGCTGCCGTACCGTGAACAGAACTGATGAAAATGTTGAAAAATTCCGCCAGGCAGATCATCGTCGGACCATTGACGAAATTTCTAAAATAACAAATGTGTCGTAGAATTCATGCCAGTGCATTTTAACGGAAGATGTGATGATGAAATGGGTTGCTGCAAAACTTGTGCCGCATCTGCTGAAAGAGGAACAAACAGGTAGTCGTGTGTTTGTGTGCTGCGATTTGCAGGAACAGCTCAAAAATGACCCTCAGTTTCTCACAAAAGTTGTAAGAGGTGATGACAGTTGGTGCTACAGCTATGACCCTTCATTCAAAGCAGCAGTCAAGTCAGTGGAAGTTACTGAATTCACCCAGACCAAAAAAAGTGTGGCAAGTTCACTCAAGTGTCAAGACAATGTTGAGTTCTCTCTCTCTCTCTCTCTCTTTTTAAATGTATGGACAGGGCAGGCACAGGGAGATGGTTCCTCCAGGACAAGCAGTAAATCAGCAGTTTCACTTGAATGTGTTGGAAGGATTGCTTGAGAGCCTCCAACAAAAAGTCCAGAAAAGTGGCAGAGTGGTGATTGGTTCTTACACCATGACAATGCCCCTGCCCACACAGTGCCCCTGCCCACACAATGCCCCTGCCCACACAGTGCCCCTGCCCACACACAATGCCCCTCCCCACACAGTGCCCCCGCCCACACACAGTGCCCCTGCCCACACAATGCCCGTGCGCACACAATGCCCCTGCCCAAACAGTGCCCCTGCCCACACACAATGCCCCTCCCCACACAGTGCCCCTGCCCACACACAATGCCCCTGCCCACACAATGCCCCCGCCCACACAGCCTTGAGCATCCAGCACTTTTTGGCTAAAAACAAAAGGTGACTGTGTCCGACCCCCTCTACTTGCCCAAACTTGCTCGTTGTGACTTTTTTTATATACCCACGGATGAAGTATTTGAAAGGGAGGCTTTTGCTGATGTTGCAGAGGTTCAACAATAATTGCTGGTGGCCCTTGGCAGCATTTCTGTTGAAAATTGTAGACATTGTTTCCAGCAGTGGGAGCAGTGCTGGGATCGTTGTATCCAGTCACAGGGTCAGAACTTTGAAGTGGACTGGAGTTTCAGACTTGTACAGATATTTTAAAGAAAATTTTTATAACAATCTAGGAAATTTTTGGGTCCTTCCTCGTAGATGAAGCTGAATATGGAATAATGATGGAATGATACTGACAGGGGAAATGTGGCGTACTTGGAGTAAAACCTGTCCTAATGGCACTGTTCTTCACAGATCTCACAGTGACTGCCCCAAGAACGAACCAGGGCATTTGCTGTGAGTGGGTGTTGATTGTGTTTAAAAAGCAGGTTTGTACCTCACAGAGAACACCGCATGCCCACTAAAAAGGCTAGTGACTTAATGCAGTATAGAGTAGTAATCCATATTAATTTTAAGAGTTGTTCAAGGAACATAAATATACTGTGTGTGCTACGGTGCGTAGTTTGTAATGCTACATCAGGTGATACATATAGTTACCCCTGGTCTTCAAATTGTTAATGAAATATCATTTGATATTTTATTACACAATGTTAATACTAGCTGCAGTAAGAATGCATGTGGTGTTGCAGCGCTGTGAGTGGGGAGGATGCTCAGGACCGCAGTGACCGCACAATTCTCACTCCATGGGTCAAGTTCCTGTGGGAGTCATATTGCCAGTGTCTGGAGCTTTTGCGCACCAATGCACATGTGGAGACACTGTATCATGACATTGCACGCATGGTGAGTCTGGGCTTTTATCTGACCTCATGTGCTTTACATTCTACCTATACTATTGTGGATTAACCTTTTGGTGCCGGAATTATTTTTTTAATTTTAGCACAACCTGTATATAAAATGTGAATAATACGGGAACCACATACGTTAGAATTATGAAACAAACTGCATTTTGAAGAGAAAAAAACGGAGAGTATATACCGTGTTTAAAATATTCGGTACGTGTATTTGTTGAATAAATATATAAATGCGACTTCAGAGGTTAGCGGTGCGGTACGTCAACTATAGTTGACATTAGGCGTCAGAAGGTTAAACACACATCTTTGTCATAAACAACCTAATAGAAATTTGGGGCTACTTTTTGGCACATGATTTAAATTTAGAAAAAAGAAATAGAAAATCCTGTTTGGCAGACCTTGTGAAATTTTGAACAAATCTGTTAGAGTGTTCCACAGTGGCAGCTGTTCCCTTCAGCTGGTGTGCTATGGAACTGTTGTGTGTGTTGTAGGCGTTCTCCTTTTGCTTGAAATACAACCGCAAGACCGAGTTCAGAAAGCTGTGTGACAAGCTGCGCAAACACCTGGAGGACATCAGCAAGCTGCCTGCGCAGACTGCCAATGTGAGCATCCACAAGCCTGAGACACAGCAACTCAATCTTGATACACGGCTTGTGCAGTTGGACTCGGCCATACAGATGGAGCTGTGGCAGGTACAGACAATACTGATAACTGGTGTAGCTTCAGAGGCTTTTGTGGTGGGTGTTGCTCAGATGACAGTGTTTTGAGTTATTGTACAATGTGGGATTGTGAGTTGGTTGTAGAAGGTCGTGCTGCCTGTGTCTTCATGGCGATCGAATTTCTGAAGACAGAGACAACACATGCCTCTGCAGCAACAGAACAAACTGATGATCCTGTACAGTGCAATAATGCAGATCTGTCACGTAATTCAGATGAAGTCTTTTAATGTATGTATCACATAAATGTAATCATTACTAACTTGCTGTATCAAGCAGTCCCTTTGGAGAAGCTAATAGTTTCTCAGCTAGCCAAGAGGTTTCCTGCATTTTACACAACCTGACATTTCCTGTGTGCACAACAGCTCGCCACCTGTCACTCTTCTGAGACAGATGGATCCAGTCCTTTCTTGTGTAAGATCCACTTTAACATTGTCAACCTGTCTACAGCTAAGTCTTCAAGTGGTGTTCTCTTTCCTTCAGGTTTCTCTACCAAAACTCTGTATGTCTTTCTTTTCTTCTCCATGCTTGCCACATGCCCCGCCCAGTCCATCCTCCATGATCTGATCATTAGGCCCCTCATTATGCTGCTTTCTCCAGTCTGCTGTTTATTTCCCACCTCTCAGACATGCATGTTCCTCAGCACCACAGTCTCAAATGTATTTTTATAGCAGTCAGGAAGTTTTATTCATTTAAGATTCATACTTGGATTGTGGCACTTCAGAGCACATTAACTTCAGAGCTAGTCTTCTTGTGTCACTGCAGTCCTGTTCCTGTGTCCCTTGAAGGTATTTGTTTGCCAGAGAGGGTGTGTTCATGTGCCTGCAGACTTGTGGCTGTCTGTATCTGCAGGAGGAATTGTTGTAAGCTGCAGTATGCCAGCGGGTGAACTTGAATTTTGTAGGCTATCGTATGCCAGGTTGTGAAATTTAATTTTGTAAGCTCCCATATACCAGGTTGTGAAATTGATTTTCCCTCTACATCTGCATGTGAAATTGAATTTTGTAAGCTCCCATATACCAGGTTGTGAAATTGAATTTCCCCCTACATCTGCTTGTGAAATTGAATTTTGTAAGCTCCCATATACCAGGTTGTGAAATTGAATTTTCCCCTACATCTGCTTGTGAAATTGAATTTTGTAAGCTCCCATGTAACAGGTTGTGAAATTGAATTTTCCCCTACATCTGCTTGTGAAATTGAATTTTGTAAGCTCCCATGTAACAGGTTGTGAAATTGAATCTCCCCCCTACATCTGCTTGTGAAATTGCATTTTGTAAGCTCCCATATACCAGGTTGTGAAATTGAATTTTCCCCTACATCTGCTTGTGAAATTGAATTTTATAAACCTATGCACACCTGCATGTGAAATTGAATGTTGCAAGCTGTTGCATGTCTGCTTGTGAAATTGAATGTTCAATGATGGCTAACCATGATGACAGTTCAGTGTCATGTTGTTGTGAGAAGATTACAGACACGCCTTTGGTGTCGAGACCAGCTGATGGATATTCAGCTAATGAGTTGTGATCATGTCCAACAGTGTTGGACTTTCGACATATACAGGTACGGTATCTTTCATCCAGAATTTATTGATACTTGGGAGGGTTTGCTCGATATGGGGTTTTTCCATAATTTGGAGTACGATGTCTAAAACCTGCCAAAACACGTTCATAAATCACCAAACAAAAGCACACATAAGTCCTGCAGATGAATGTAAGTTGGGTTTGTTAACATCAGTTGCAAAGTATCATTGAGGAAAAGATATTGTCACAACAACATGCACGAATGTGCTGGACACACTTTTTGCCAATTTGTAATATTTTGTTCTGGAACATAACCAGTTTCCATAGTGTTCCCTATATTGTGATACCAGATAAAAGCTTACCTTACCTGTACTTATTTTTCTTAATAACAATATGAATAAAGATTTCCTTGTTGTTTAACCATTTGTTTCTTCTTTTTTGCAGTGTTTGTTGTTGATGGGGTGAGCTGTTGAGTAACAGATTGCTTGTTGAACAGGGTTTATCAAACAAATATCACATTTCTTTACAGTAAGTGCTTCCTGAGCTGTGGGTCCCGTGACATATAAAGGTCCCGTGGTGACCTGGCACCCAACATTTGTTGGTCCCTGCTGTAGCGTTTTGCATGTGGATGGTTGCAGGAGGCTTACAAGGCTATCGAGGACATTCACGGCCTGATGAACCTTTCCAAGAAGCTTCCTGTTCCCAAAACAATGGCGAACTACTACCAGAAGCTGGCCATGGTGTTCTGGAAGGCTGGCAATTACTTGTTCCATGCTGCCGCTCTCTTCAAGTTGTTCCAGCTGTCCAAGGAAATGAAGAAGAACATCACATCTGAGGAACTGCAGAGGTGAGAACGGTAGATGGTACTGTGTCAGCCAGTCAAGGTGGCCGTAGTTAGAAATGTGAGGAGTCACAGATATACACTATGATAATACTCAAGATAGTGTGTGATGTCATGAAACTGGTGTTTGCAGTTCTGTAACAGTGTTACCACTGTCACTGCAGATACAAGTCTTCTAGGATGGGACACACTTGGTGGCCAAGTGGTTTCCACCGATGTGAAGGATCATAATGGCTTCACAATCAGGATCACACAGTCCAAGAAGAATTCCTCAGGCACTGTGCACCCAACAACACAGCATCAGATCTCGGAAGATTTCCTTTTTGTAAAACGGTCTGATCTCTTGAAAAGTGTTTATGTAGCTGATACCGGTGTTGTTAAAAGCAGAGACTACAATGATTGCAGTATTTTAGTTTCTGTGCAGGTTGTTTTCAGACTGACACTCGCTGAGACACTACACGTGTTCTGATGTTAGTGTTGTACCGTCTTCGCAGGATGGCCTGCCGAGTGCTGCTGGCCACTCTATCCATCCCGCTTCCATCAGCTCACCCAGAGTTTGACCGATTTATAGAGACAGATAAGAGTCCCCTGGAGAAAGCCCAGCGCTTGGCCATCTTGTTGGGACTGCTGCAGCCTCCAACCAGAGCATCTCTCCTGAAAGACATTGTGAGCTGATCATCTTATAATATTAGCACCCTAACTTTGTCAGCATATGTTGCAGTAGGCAGGTTTATGTTGTTTTATGTTACAGTTGCACCTTCTATTTGACATTTGAGTGTTCGTATCATTTGAATAGTCTGTGTTTCACAGAGGCTCAGCATGGAGGTGATTGCTCCAGCATACTGTTTATTTTGCAGTACTAATGAAAGTATATCAGGTTTTTCTTTGAAACACATGGTCCTGAAATAATAACCAAAATGTCCACACATGGTGCATTAAGGAAACACAGTCTGCTTTTTTGTGAGAGATGCATGGATTATCAGACACCCTGCCGCTTCCGTCTCTTTGGCAAGAAATATGTAATTATCCAAGAAACTAACCAAGGAAACACCATGATGAACCAAACTGTGGCGTGTGTGCATGTGCGCGCGACCGTAATACATATATCTCAGAAAATGTACCCAAGCTGTCCAGTGTGAATTGGTATCACAGAAATTGCTGCACCTGCAGGAGCTGTGAGTGTGGCTGTTGCAGTGGATGTACAATTCAGTAAAGCCCTGTGCAGCTGTCCATGTTCACCTCTGTATTGCAGGTGCGTATGAATGTGGTGTCTCTGGCATCACCACGTCTGCAGGAGCTGTATGCATGGCTGGAGGTGGATTTTCACCCACTGCAGTTGTGCTCACGTGTGCACGTCATTGTGGAGGAACTTCTTGCTGATGAGGGCTCCCTACTTCAGCAGTATGTGCCGGCACTTCAGGATGTGACACTGGTGCGTCTGATCCGACAGGTGTCGCAGGTCTACCAGACAATTCAAATTGAACGCCTGCTGGAACTTGCTCGCTTTGCAGCTGCATTCCACTTGGAACGCTTGTTGGTGGATTGTGTGCGCCACAACGATATGCAGGTTAGAGACACTAATTTGGGCAGGACCTGACTAATTTGTGTGTGCTCTAGAGTTGCAATGTTGATAAAACTGCATACTTAGAAATTTGACCTTTTGTGACCCACCTGCTGTGTGCAGTGCACATAGACATTGGAGTGTTAACAGGGCAAGGTGACATGTCAGGTTGTGCTGGTTACAGATACGTATCGACCATAAGACCAGGTGCATCCATTTTGGCATGGATCTGTCTGAGTCACAACGGGAGGATAAGCCGGAGGGCCCAACTCTGCAGAGCATGCCCAGCGAGCAAGTCCGCAACCAGCTGGTCAATATGGCCACGGTGCTTCATCGCGCCATGGCCACAATCAATCCTCACAAGAAGAGGGTGAGTATGGCAAGGAATTGGCAGGAGAATTGAGAACTGGCATGAAATATCCACTGATATTGTGATGTTGTGTGACAGTGGCTGAGACACAGACACTTTGTAGCAGATGTGGCCAAGGTTCAGTTGGAAAGGTTCCCTAGGTCATGATAATTAAGCAAGACATCACTACGGCATAAGCGTGGTTCATTGTGGCACACAAGTATCACTGTGTCTCAGAATATTCCCTGATGGCTGATACTCTTGGAACGAGTTTTAAAAATTCCATCAGTGTAAAAATCGGCCTTCTGCATTTGCGAGCTTTGAGATTGCAGTGCAGTGTGTAAATCTGAAATTGTTACTTGTCTCTTGTCCGACATAATTTTCTCTGCCTGTGCCATGTCCATCCCCCCCCCTCCATTTTCTAATTGGCCACATCTGTCTCCTCCACCTCGCTCATGCAACTGTCATGGCCCTTTCTTGCCAGCTGTTTCAGCATCCATGTGAATCAGAATCAGTCACCCCGTGGATCAACACAGTAGTTTCGTCTGAAATGTTGGAACACTGCTGCATAGTGCAGAAACCCAAACTGGGACCACAGACGGATCCAGACAGGCACTCCGACAGCCACAAAATGACGTACAGTGATACCTTGGCTAACGAAGATAATTCGTTCCGGAATCACATTCGTTAGCCAAAACGTGAAAAGATAAGCTCCTGGAATGGCCTGACCGTTCATGTTTGCTGCTTTACGTTAGCGCGCGCATCCACTAAAACATTCGTTAGCCGAATCCATATTCGTTAGCATAGCCGAAAAATTCGTTAGCAGGGTCACTTGTTAGCCGAGGTATCACTGTATTTAGCAGTGGTCATCTTATTTATTGAGCACATTTGTTTAGTCATAAGGAGGAGATTGGAAGTGGCAGTGGATTTTTGTGGGGAGTGTCAATGATCATTAATATTGACAGTTTGTGTTGTGTGCACAGCTGGAGCGGGAGAAGCTGCGTGTGCAGATGGTGATGCACTATCAGGAGACGAAGTCTCAGGAACACCAGTGTATTCTTGCACGTCACAAGATTATTGAAGACCGGAAGGAGTACCTGGAGAGGCTGAACACTGTGCGGGTGGGTACAGCCTGTCACTGTTGTATGGCAGCTAGAAGATGTGGAGAACTGGGATAGCATGGTTCATGGTGTGACTCTGAAAATGGGGATTGGGGAGGGGTGAAATTATTTAATGGTAATAATAATTGAGAAATTTGTAGTAAATTGTTACATAGGGTACAGTGTAAGTGGGGAATGCAAACTGAGAGTATAGCACAAAGTGTAGGGAGAGGGAGTGAGGGGCTGTGGCAGCAGGAATGGTAGGATTGAGTGGCTACTGCACTGGACATGGCGACTCAGAGAGTACGGTGTGGCTGTTGCAGCCCTTGTATTTAGTGAAACTGTCTAAGGCATTAGACTAATTCAATGTCATTGTTTCCCATTTACAAGAACTTTGCACTCAAGAAGCATGAAAAGTTCAGGATGTAACAAATTTCTCACCCTTTTAAAGATTTTTTTGTGTGTCATAATCGTAATTTCCCACATTTTCCATTTGCTCAGTTTGTTCGTTTGTTCCCAGTGTACACTGACATGAATGGCCTTAGTTTTGAAACGTTAACCGTTTGACACCTAACGACCCCTGTAGGGGTCGTACCGCACTGCTAACCTCTAAAGTTGCATTTTGTATATTTATTCAACAAATATAGGTACTGAATATTTTAAATACGGTATATACTCTCCGTTTTTTTTCTCTTTAAAATGCAGTTTGTTTCATAATTCTAACTTATTTGGTTCCTGTATTATTCACATTTTATATACAGGGTGTGCTAAAATTAAAAAAATAATTCTGGCACCAAAAAGTTAATCTGCAAGGTTGTTTCCCCAGTGTGTCAGAGGTACAGATAATAAACTCATTGTAAATCTGTGGAATGTGTGGTGGTAAATTTTTACATTCCAACTGCAGTGCTATTTCCACATGCACTTTTCTCACAATATGTTGCTGCGTTTTGTTGCACTGGCAGTCTGCACGATGAGGTGTGGGTTTGACAGATCACATTGCGACAGACCTGCATTTCAGTAATTTGAAGTATGTTGTGTGCAATATGTATGTGTTTATGTATTATGTATGTATGTGTGTATACACATTTTGTGTTCACTGCAATTTGCATGTATGTGTGCTGTGTTTGTCATGTACAGCCATTGATTACTGGACATGCACTCAACATGGCCAGTACAACAATACCAGTACAAATTGCACGCAGTTCTCTTTGCAAGAGTGGCTGCACATTACGAATAAGGTGCATGTCACTGCAAATGTTACTCACACAAAATCACTGAAGAATTTGGAAATTCTGTCAGTTTTAAATATGAGGCACTGTAAGTGAAAATTTGAGGTTCAAGAAGGTGAAAACAGCAAAATATGATAGAGTAGGACTGATATTTGTAGATTAATTCTGGCAAAAGCAGGCTGTTTTTCTACCATTTGTGCTTGTAGAAAAATACGTTGATTGGTGCTTAAGTGTGTGGCAAAATCGTTAGAGAAGATAAAGACTTAAAAAATGTGGTTTGGTCATAAAATGGAATCATTTAATGCAGAATTTGTGTGGAATAATAATCTAGTGAAGTGAATGTCCATTTCAAAACAGAATTACAAATTAGTGTTCGCTGTTTTAAGAGATTATCCCACTTGATAAGCCTTACTTGTTTAATTTCTCCAGAAACATCTTCAGAGTGTATCATTTGATGTGCAGCACACCAATATAGTTATTGTA
>Ga0131853_10018072_pt1 | contig 12833 bp, 10 predicted proteins | sample TergutLab28metaG_FD_92764 | JGI IMG/M metagenome (GOLD analysis project Ga0131853, IMG submission 92764) | Labiotermes labralis P1 segment gut microbial communities from Petit-Saut dam, French Guiana - Lab288 P1 (version 2) (version 2) | ecosystem: Host-associated > Arthropoda: Insects >...
CTGTCACACTGTCAGTGTCACTGTACCTTCTGTCACACTGTCAGTGTCACTGTACCTTCTGTCACACTGTCAGTGTCACTGTACCTTCTGTCACACTGTCAGTGTCACTGTACCTTCTGTCACGTTGTCATCGGAAGACGCTTTTTAACCAAAATTATTTGACAATTTCTATCCTACATCTGCGTCCTTCTTTGGCTAAACAGGGTCCAAAATACAGAACCATAAATTCGTGAAGACGCATTTAAGTTTAATTCAGTTTGTTTCAGATGTAAGCATCATTTGTGGAGATTACAGACAGTCCGGAAGAAAAAAAGAACGATGAAGAATTTGGATCCAGCGTAACCGAATGTAATGAAAGGGACGTGGCCTGCAGAATGCTGGTGTTAGCAGCCACGTCACTGATGTTCTGTTATAACTCAGCAAATAATAATAATAATAATAATAATCTATAATTTACACGGTTTTTATGGACACTTTTTATTTTTAAGAATAGAGAGAAATGTTTCTTAATGCTCATATATGTATGTTGTTTTTGCAGATAGATCTGGACAAATTCGATGTTTGTGCTGAAATTTTAATTTTATGCGATATAGCGACTGAGGAATATACAGAATAAGAAGTCCTTGGGAAATCCTTCAGTTATTCCTACAAGAATCTGATTATTGCAGTGTATCTGCTGGCAGCCAAAATCCCATATTTATTTTTATCTGCTCGCTGAGTGCCGCGTCAATTGCAGTGACTGACAGTGGGGTTTAAATAAAGTCAATTTTTTTTTCGGGCAAACGTATGCTGTTGTGACATTGGTCCATTGTGCTCAGTCCGTATGCTGTTGTGACAGTGGTCCATTGTGCTCAGTCCGTATGCTGTTGTGACAGTGGTCCATTGTGCTCAGTCCGTATGCTGTTGTGACATTGGTCCATTGTGCTCAGTCCGTATGCTGTTGTGACAGTGGTCCATTGTGCTCAGTCCGTATGGCCATTACACTTTCTGAGTGAAACTAATATTACGTTTCTGGGCATTATCTTTGTTCAAACACAGCTTAAATTCGTAATAGAGAAAGATGAATTGTCTGTACTCTTCCTGAATTATACAGGCTTTTCTTCAAAACACAGGCGCATGCGTGTTTGATGGGGATTTATAATAAATTTCATACTTACATATTTCAAAATAGTCTATATATATATATATACGAATTAAATTTTAGTTTTTATAAAAGCCGGTATCGTGAAAGATATTCTCTTGATAACTTTATCCCACTTACATTTATACTCACTTACTTACTTACTTACTTACTTAGTTACTCCATGGTGCAGAGTACTTCTTGGGAAACTAACTGGTTTGCAACTAATCAAGAAATTCCCCGCATTTCACGGAACCCGAAGGTTCATAACCGCACTCACAAGCGTCCGCCACCTGTCTCTATCCTGGGCCAGCCCATCCAGTCCATATAACCACATCCCACCTCCAGGAGATCCGTCCTAATATTATCCACCCATTTACGCCTAGGTCTCCACAGTGGCCCCTTTCCCTCCGGCTTCCCCACCAAGACCTTATACACCCACCTCTCCTCACCCATACGCGCCACATGCCCAGCCCATCTATCCCACTTACATCTATACTTTTAAAATATTAAGTTTTAAAAATCGACGTTAAGTGTCACCCAAATTTTACTTAAATCACAGACACAGTATTTAATACGAATCTTTTTGTGTGGAATATAAATGCGCAGATGGACAAGACTTAAATATTACGCACTTGTTTTTTGAAAAAATATTAAAACAAAATATGACAGAGGGCCCAGCACACCCACATTAAAACTCTCACCAAATACAATCGGTTTCAGAACTTTTCAGCTCAGCGCTGTGTCTCACTCCCAGGCGACCTAACCAATACGGCTAATGTGACAACACGGAATAAATCAAAACTGGCACCCTTTAAGAGTGTTCCAACCAAAGTAAGTCCGCAGAGCTTATGTGTTTCATTCCACCTTCAGTTCGCATATCGCCTTTGGAAGATAATGAAGACACATTGAAAATTAAGGAGCCTAAATATTGTCCAGCCAAATCTTTTGCTTCAAATTGTATAATTTTAAGGGCCATTTATCTTAAAGGTTCGAAATGAACTTTTATACGTATTTTGGAGCCTTATTTTTTCATAAAATGTAATGCAGTTCGCACCCTTACATTTTATCAGTTTAACGTGTGTTGAGTGCCAGTTAACTGCACATGTCTGTCCCACTTACATGTGAATGTATATCTCCGAATCTCTTGACAGCTGTTCATGACAACATAAACAAAATATCACCAGGCCGTATATGAGTCGCCTTTTCATTGTGATAGTAATGAGCGTAATTAACTAAAATTTGCAGGTGTTCCGGACACTAATATAACTAAATCCATATAATCTGCAAATTATAACAATAATGTGTTCAGCAACTGCTGTGTGTAACCGGAAAACATCTCGGATTTTCAACTTGCATATGGCTTCCCCTAAAAGCCATTTATTAATCGTTTAGAACACTGTTTTTTAATCGGTGGTACGCGTACCGCTTTTGGAACGCAGAGGGTCGTCTTTTAGTAAACGAAGGTATTGGAAACCTGCGTGCTCTCAGGCACCAGACGTGACGTAATTGCGGTCTGCTCTTTTCTGGGATGTTGCGCAAGATTGATGGGTAATTAACCGACCTTTCGGGATAGCTTATCCGTCCCATCAAGTGTCAAGCTTCGTCCTTGCTTCACCCTCGAAGATAAGACCTATAGGCTGTTCCGAAATATAAGTAACAAACTAATAATTAATCAACACTTTCTAATTCTCCGTATTTGGGAATTACTGTTTATGATAATGAAGCTTGAAAATGTTAAATACATTAATCAACTTCGTTTACCTCAAATAAAACATAATTTATAAAGTACACAAAGTACTGCTGTATTTTCAAATATAACTACAAACTGTCCCCTGTCGTCTAATTGACAATGGCGACGGCATATAGTAACGCATTTAAACACGTCAAACGTCGTTTAAGACCCCAGTGGCTGTTCAGTCACAACTCTAAACTTAGTCACTATTTAAGGAAAATTACGCACTCGCTAACGATTACAGGCTCACTACCTACGGATGCCAAAGGGAGCGGCGGACAGAAATAAGTAAATATTTTACGAGAGAGAGGTTTTCAAATGGCTGGGGGCAATAAAATGCGAGGGAACATTGTAATAGGTAATCTGGTTTGTCTAAAAGATTTTACCGTCAGTTTGTAACAAGTACGAAGCCTGTGTAATTTATGCCCAAGGAGAACCCCTGGCACTCATTTGTGTCAGAGGCTGTGTCGACCCCAGTGTCACAGGACGGCCGGAAATAATTAGTCAATGAATATTGCCTATAACCCCACCGGGATTTGAACTCGCGACTTTTCAGCTTGAAATGCAGTGCCTCACCCAAATACGACACAGTGTGCCCCTTTAAAGTGTGTATATGTGGCCCTTTAAATGATAATAAGGAGATAAACGCGAACCCCAATCTCTCCTCCATCAGATACCAAAATCCAAAATGTTGATATCCGATATACATAAAAATATCTCAGTGCATCAGCACGGGGAAGACCTTCAAGTCAGACTAGACCGTTTGTGAGATGCAGTCTTGTGTGTGAAAGTGGTGTTGAGATGGAACTTGGGGGAAAATGTTGCAAAGTGTCCCGGTTCATAACAGTGATACATTGAGGGATATGTACTGTGATGTTTGTGCTGTTTACTGACTCTGTAAACAGTAGAGTTGTGCCTGCAGTGGATAAACGGCATGAATAGCGAACAGTGCGCAATGCAAAATCTATCAGGTGCTGCTTGTGTTCTATAGTGGAGTCTGTGATAAATTTTGGCCAGATGCAAGATATAATTGTTTTGGAATGTCAATATAATGTCTACTGGTTGGTGCAGAACATCTTTCCAGCAGACATGAATTTTCAGATGCGGAGATATCAAGACTATTGTAACAAATAATTCTATTCAGTCAATACACATTAAACCATCTCAATCTGCATTTATAACAAAGTGAGAACTATATTCTGTTGAGGCCGTTCTGACATATTTCGTCCATTCCTTTTCATCGCCAGCTTTTCTACAATGCTAGCTGTTCCAAGCCCATGTTGATCACTGTGTGTAGTATTGTTTAAAGGCGAGTGCATGAGGTTGTGCTATATGTATTGCAGTCGTCTGCCTCTTAAATACAAATATTCTAATCACCCTACACTCACACATCCTCACTATAAACACTTCCCTCATGAAGTCACACCAAACTTAATGTACATTTTGATAAAAACACAGCTTTATTTGAAGAAACGTTGTGAGGTTGGGTGGCTGTTAAAGTAGAATATTTTGTGATGCTGTATTATAATATTAGTTGCTACGCTAAACAGTAATTAACGCAATGTCTTACTGTGGTGGTTCCCCATCCAGTGACAACAGCTTCAGTTCCAACAGGCACTGGGTCGCATTCCAACGTGATGGGCTGTACGCTGTCGCTGAAGTTGAAGGCAGGGCTCACCTAAAATATAACGTTAGGGCTCATTGAATAATCAGATCTCTAATATTCGATGAGATATTTGTGAATTTGTGATTTTCTATTGGGTTTTTGTTATATGACTTATAATTTTTGTTTTGTTCATTTCGTTCTTAAAGGACGTTACTCTGTATGATTTTTACATTATGTGAACATGAAATAGACGCTATAAACTTGAATCGCTCTCCCGATTTATTGTTTCATTTGAGAGGGAAATTTTATCCAATGAAGTGAACTTGCTGTTTTGCTGTATATAGGACTGGGGCGTATTTTGAGTCAAAAACATTATTGAACTTCTGAAATATGTAAAATATATAACAGAAAGATTATCAATGCAGAGTTTATGGGCTAAGCATATTGTTAACAGCATTTCGACATCTTTGTTTTACTTTCTGCACAGCGATTTAATCTCTTATGTATGTACATCTTGGACCACGTTTACCCAACAGAAGAACACCCAAAATTTAAGAGTCGTGGTGTCATGAGCATTACAGCTAACTGTTTGTAAAATTCCTTTAATTACAAAAACATTTTAGAAATTCAGACATCAGTAATTCCTTGCCAGCAATTTGCGAACTTTTCTGTATCTCCAGATTTAAGTTTTATCATATAACTTACATCTAAACCCAACAAATTTCCACACAAATCCTCTAGTATAAAAATATATTTTTCTCTGTAGTAGCTTTATCTGTATGATAGAGAAATGTATGTATGTGTCTGCATGTCTGTAGCTGCCATCGGGAATAAGAATGGTGGCTTGAAATTTTGGCATTGATTTTAAAATGCTCATGGAATACGCTGTGCCAAATATATGCAACAGCTGTCTGTGGGAAGAGAGAGTCAGGGCCTTTCTATCCCCTGGAATGTTGGTTTGAATTCTAAGTTAAATGAAATAGTTCTCGGTACATTTCATCTGTAAATTCTGGCTTTAATGAAAACATTGAAGCCAACTAAAAGAGACAGTGTTTAGCATCAGGAATGAAAGTTTAGAATTTAAGTTTTCTTGGAAGACTAATTGGGTGTTGATCCTAGCTGAATTGGCTTAAAGTAACTTACCCTTTCAAGCAAGGTAATTTAGACCGAAATATCAAATCGAGGAGTGAAAGAACAAAACTTAAAAAAATAGTTCTTGCTGTCAACATTTGATAGATCAAGGTCAAAACTTCAGCCAGTAAACAGATCTATATATAGGCAATATATAAGACAATGCATGTTTAAATTATATAGAAAATGTGCCCCATTTAACCAGTACGTTTTACAGTTACTGATGCGTACGCCAGGTGACAATGGCTGCGTGAAACTGTCAATATAAAGCAATGGAGATTTACTTGGTGTTTGTTCGGCACTGTTGTCTCGACTTTTTTCAGTAAACTAATGTCCTTATGTAGAACCAGCTTGCCTATTCAGTGAAATCGTGTTTTCAAAGTATCAGTGTAGAAGATGGAAAATGGAAAGCTTATCTTTACATACAATTTCAAGACATTAGAGCTGCCCTTTCTTCCGATGATATATGAAGGGTCATTTAGCCACTCTTAAAAACAATTTTTTTTTAATTTGCAGTTTTCTGCGAGTATTCATGAAGGAAAGTTCAGAAAATTGGGCCACATTTTCCGCCACGTTTGTATCTACCTAAACATTACGTTTAAAAGATAACATTCATAGGTAATATTCCAAGAAACTATAAGCTTTAAAGGTCGATTCGGTTGTCAAATTGTGTGACATGCAATTACATTCTAAATGAAGGTTTAGAAGAACTGCATATTACAGAGGAGTAGCGTGAGATAAAGCCGGTTATCACAGCAGTACGTAATACACATTTAATTGTATATTGATACATTGAAGGAAATACAGACCTCTATAAGCGCAACGTCATAGTCAAAGTTGCTGGCATTGTAACGTTCATGTATGATTATTCTTGTAGCATTATGAATAGTACCACCATAATTGGAGTAAGTGGAGCCAGACCTCACATAGTAATAGTTAATAGTATTCCTGCAGAGAGCAACGTATTGATGTTTATGTTATGTACACGTTTAATGGAAAGTTATATTACAAATTTCATAGGAAGTTTAGCAATTATCGTTATGTATGTTTATACACAGTGTGATTAATGATGTGTGGGGTTTACTGTAGAAGGTGAATTCTTATGTTTCTGTGACACACGTTCATAAAAACGTGTCTCGTTTTAAACGATTATGAAGTGGTCAAATCTTCCAACTGAGAGAGAAACGTGTGGGTTATTGAACATGTTATGGATTGAAATAACAAAAGCCTTTCGTGAAAAATTTAAAGATTGCATTTGACTCCATAAACGAGACTGCGTTTAGTTCACAATAAAGGAGTTTTTCGGAATTTCCATGAAGTCTGTAATGTGTCCACAATAACTGAAAAAGTAGGGAACCATAACCATTGAGCATATGAACTATATACTACAGTAATGTTCACAATTCACGAATCACCCTGTATGCAGATGTGTGTGTGTGTGTGTGTGAAAATATTTATAATTTCATGTATGATGAAATTTTATGTGAAACTACCCCATCACGGTAAGGGTGTAACAGATGTGTGTGTTGCTGGAGAAAATATTTGGCCGTAAATTTGAGGATACAATGAGGAACTGGAGAAAATTACATAAAGATCATCATAAATTTTGCACTCTCTAATTATTAGGGTGCAAAATAATGAAGACAAAAATGAGCGGCTTTTTGATACATGTATCGGAGTTGAGAGGCTGTGACACGGATTTGTTTGCTCAGAAAAGGGGCAGTTGCCTAATTGTGAACACGGGAGTGATATTTTGGGTCCGGCGAATTTCGGAAAGAATGCTGATTAAATGGGGGGGGGGGATTCGAATTTAAGAAAGGCTGTACTGAATTGCCACCACTGGACGGGTTTTCAATAAATTATATTTGAGCTATTTTTGCATTTTTAAAACATCGCTCGGGAAAAGTCAAGATTTAGTTAAATCTGGCTAGAATAATTGGTACTTTTCATAAAGCTGTATTTAAATTTATGACAATATCTCACTCAATTCTTCTTAAAACGAGAAATGTTGCGCCCAAAATTTGTAGAGGAAATCGAAACACGTATTTTATGTTGAATAACTCTTTTCCGAATATCGTGTCTTTCATGAGATAGCGTGGATAAATAGTGTAGACCCGGTAGGCCACAGATGACAATAAATTACAGCGCATGTTCTTTGTATGCTGTAAATCTAAGGCTACAAAAATAATCTCAGAATATGTAATAATTAAAACTTTTTTATGGTAACAATTGTTTCACAAAGTCTTCTGAATTTTGACAGAAGCCATCCCGTTGCGCAATAACAATTGTATAATATATTGTATACCGTCAGTACACAACAACCTCAATATTGGTGTTGTTGTTTACTGACGGTATACAATATATTATACAATTCTTCTGAATATTACGTTACACGTACATTGCCTGTCTTGGGCCTTGTGAGGGTTTGGAGACGTTGGAGATAGAAAATGTTTTGAACTGAATTGTAGCGTGCAATTGTAGCTTGCAATTGTAACGTGCAATTGTAGCGTGCAATCCCAGCATTTAAACAGCTGTGCCTTCTGAATGGGAACAACACATTTTGCAATGTATCCGAAAATTTGAAACTTCGTTTAGAGCCGGTTTAGCTAGTTATATTCAGTGCGACTTGTGACATAAATATCAAATTGTGATCTCATATTTACAGCACTTAATACGTGCAAGAGATATGACGTTTGATGACGACGAAATTTGATGGGTAACTTTCTGCAGAACAAACCTACCAGTCGTCGCAGGCTGCATCTGTCAGCACCCAGTTCTCACTGATGATGGAACCACCGCAAATGTGCAATTCCGAATACTGCACTGACACCTGAAATTAAAATATTCCTTATCACTGAATAGGAACGTGTTGAACTACTGAATGTATATAGTATCTTCATCAGATCAGCGATTACAAATATACAGGGTGTTCTAAAAGCATCTTCAAACAAACGACGTCTATTGACGGGACTAATTTATTGTAAATATTGTGTTAACGTAGTCTGATTATCATCTTAATGTAGCAATTGGTGAAGGTTGGTGAACTGGAAAGAAAAGCGTTGACTGAAATGGACAGTTTAGTTTTGTTAACTTAATCAATTATTACACTTATTATTCTATTAGATGCACATGCTAATTTCTGTTTGCCATGATATCCCATAATTTGGTATCGCCTTTCTCTTAGTTTAGGACAAAACTGTTGCTTTGAATATGAGGGCGGAACCTGTAATTTACTTTAGAATTTTACCTATTGTCTGTAATTTTTATCGATAAATAATACCATGTATTCCAGGAAGAAAATTTCGAAGTGAATGCGGTCTGGTGATTGGGGAGGCCGGTATTGTGGTCCCTCACGACCAACCAAACAATATGTGTATATATATATATATATATATATATATATAACATGATTAATTTCATCCATTACTTGTGGACAGATAATATGTGTCAATTTTACATAAATATTTTGTGATCAGTTCACTGTCTTGTATTTTAACTGTATTCAAATGATAATTTTACTAACCCCATCGCCATTTATTTATGTGTTTAGCCTGCCCAGCAAAGGAACGTCTTTTAAATTATTTGGTTTCTCCTTCTGCAGGAAATTTGTATAGTTTGCTGTTAAACAATTCGAAGTAATAAGCCAACGTGAAATGAAACTGCGATGCAGTTGATGAAGCAACAAATAACAGCACAGAATCACCAGTTTTCTTCTGTTCAGTCAACGATACCTTCGCTGCTGCACACAGCCACAGCCTTGTTCTGCTGTCCTTTGTTATACATTGTTTGACGTCTAATATTTTGTCATTACAAACACAGACAGTCTCTTTTGTTCAAACATTTCAAAATTATAGTAACATTTAACAGCAACGCAATTGCCACACCTGGTAGGGGTGATTGGTAATATCTGTTGTGGTCCCACCAACAATGCGTCCGTCTAGCTTCGGCTTCGTAGTGTGAAGTGGAACGCCTGTAATTTTGACAAACACTTCCATTACGAACTCCACAGTTTACATATCGTCTACACACACATAAAGACCTTAATAATTGTTTTATTCTTGTTTTGTTTGTTACGCATTTTCAATTTTCTTGCATCGTTTTCAACACTCACTAAATTTCTTCGGAAAATATTTTGAAAGTGAGGACGACCGTAAGAAATATGAAAATATGTTGATGTCAGTTTTGCAAGGGTCTTTGTAAGCATCATATATTTAAATTAACTTTATATTGCCACTTAACTAGCTTCTTTAACGTTTTCGCCTTCAATTACATTTATTTCCCGAAGATCGCTTTTGTTGTGATGATATGAACTGTGTTCTTGCAGCTAAGCATGGTGAACAGTGACTTGCTGTTGTGAGCAGGATACTGGAATATTGCTTTGTTAAAAACGAAAGGGGATGTCTTGACAGAACTGAGTGGCTGTGAATTTCTTTGAAATGTCTGAATGTGCACTTAATTATCTCTAATTCCCGTATTTAAGGAGATAAAATTGTGTCTCTTCTCATAACGATTAGGTTTTGCTGGATAAAGTTAAAGAAAGGATTACACTTGTAAGAAATAGAAGTGGAACGATAATCTTGAAACAGGCTATTAAATTCGACCGGCAGGAATTTAAATGGGTTGGTGTGTTTCAGGATGGGTAAAATTGGTTTGCTTTTGTGAGCATGGTATTGAACACGTGGTTCCATAAAGAGAGGAGGGATTTTTTTGTCTATATGAGAAAGTATGCTTTCTCAGCGCTCTGCTCCTCATTACTCAGTCCATAAATACATATATCGATCCTGTATGTCCGGACCGTCTAACATTACGTTACTGTAGCTGTAACACTTACCTGCTGCACAGACGAGCAGAGCTGAAAGCAGCACCAAGCAGTACATGATTGATGTGAAACTGGACGCTTGGCAATAATGAGCCACTGACAGTACCTACACTATATATCTGGAGTCATATTGTGTTGTGCTTAAAACGAACGAAACAATTGACCTTTGTTTGTAGTGGCAGATTGTTTTGTATTACAAATATTATCTATGAGTGTTTTTACACAATTCACCATCAATCAGTTATCGTGTAGTGACTGTCTAAATGAAGGACTAATATGGACTCGAGAATAATTAATTTCTTGATATACATAAAAAACTGACAGATAAAATTCACTACTCGTGTGGCCAAAGTTGTCAAATTTTCCGTGCCATTTTTTGCACAGATTCTAGAGTGATAAGGTAATTGACGTTTGGAATTTGAAATTGTCATTTAAATGTATTAGTGGGTTAAAAATTCAAGGGAAAATTAAAAACAATTATGCGAATCCATTAATTTGTAATGGATTCAAACCAGTGGATAGATAGGAGGTTCTTATTAGGCTGTGGTTATTTTGGCTCCACACATTCATAATATCAGCACTAGATGGTAGTAAATGGTCAGTTTCACGCCCTTAACATTGTGCCCTGGGTTAAGAAGACAATATCCCCACAGAATAGGAGGCTGGATGGGCCACAAGGGCGGGCAGAAATTTTGGGGAAAAGCCAAATACCATGCAATTACCAGAATCGAAAAAGATAACTTTTGAGCACGTAGAATACATTCCGTATTATTCATTATAATTATTGTTATTACTGATTTTAGTTTAACTGGTTTAGACCTTAAAGTATTAAAGTAAAATAATGAGAGGTACATAATTTATGAAGCAAAGGAACTTGTATTAAACGTACAGGAGAAAGATTAATTTGAATAGATAAGACTGCTATTGTGTATTCTTATCTGAAATATTAAGGATGGTGTATTTAAAGAGAGGGTCAAGTGGACAATGGCGTGACTGCTGATTGTTGATGTGTTGAAACAGGTTAAATTTTCGCACATAATCGCGAGAAAGTTAGATAGCTGTTTATTGCATTTCAAACAAAGGGTCTTTCAATCGGTAGCATAATTATTGTTTGAGAAAATTCCGGAGACCTACTGAGTGGCCTTCGGAAGAACCAATGTAGATTGTTGTCGCTATGTGAAACTTTTGCTTTGCTACTGTACCAACTTACCGATTTACGTCTACCCAATTACAACAGTCACTCAATTCAATATGCAGCAGCCAGCCAACCGGTCAGGAACGAATTGGCTGCCACGAAATTTCCTGTGAGGTCTGCGAATGAGTTGCAGACTGATGACTGTACAACAGCAGGACTTATAACTGAGCGTATTGTGAGGTGGTGTAGCTCAGTAATCATTCAACAGCAGTACATGTACTGTCTGCTAGTAAAAGGCAAAGAAGGTAAAATTCACCCTCCAGCAGGCCCTTAAGTCCCTTTCTGCAACCTTGGCTCTCGACGCGGTGGGTGGTCTAGACCACACTTAGGCAGGTTTCCCCGTGAAAAAGACCCGTTAGCCATTATACCGTACATGAGGCTGGTTTGACCCCAGGGCCAGTGTGGACGATTTCTGTAAACGTCGCCCCTACCGGGTTATGATCCCAGGGAAGACTGGCATGTAGACAGTCGCTATTCTGACTGAGCTATTCTAATTACGCTCGCCCAACCAATATTGCCTGCTATTGTAGCTCAATATTATTTAGAAATTTCAGAGATTAGCTCAAGCTGTTTGCTTGCAGTTTTAGCACAACAAGTATTGTTTGGAAGCTTCTTGCTTTGTGGAATTCTTCACGCTCTGCTACGCTGACCGTCGATATAGGACCGTTCTACTGGTGACTGAAGGACAATACAATGGAGGCACTGAAATTTGTCATTCACTTCTTACTTCCTGCCTGCTGGCATTTTGTTCTATATACGTCATTCAATATTGAATTTTTTTTTACTAGCTTAATTTTCACGCAACAAGTCATGCACGTATGTTACAGCCATTGATTTCATTATGTCTACCTGTTCTGTACATAGCCCCAATCACATTACATACACCTATACTTTGTACAGTTGTAGGTAGCTAATTGGAATAAAGGATTTTTCAGCGAAAATTTTAAAATTTCCAATTAACTTTGAGCTGTTTGAATGCAGAATTGGTCCTAACACATGCCATATCCAGACCCAAAAAGTTTGTTTTAAGAAGTAATTATTTAACATAATTTGTAACACAAAGTTCAGTTGGCGTGTAAGGGGCTGACTGGAATAGAGCAGACAGCAGTACTGTGGAAGGAGCTGACTGGAATACAGCAGACAGCAGTACTGTGGAAGGAGCTGACTGGAATACAGCAGACAGCAGTACTGTGCATGCTACATGTCCTCCTCATTATCGTTTAGTCA
>Ga0131853_10018073_pt1 | contig 12832 bp, 12 predicted proteins | sample TergutLab28metaG_FD_92764 | JGI IMG/M metagenome (GOLD analysis project Ga0131853, IMG submission 92764) | Labiotermes labralis P1 segment gut microbial communities from Petit-Saut dam, French Guiana - Lab288 P1 (version 2) (version 2) | ecosystem: Host-associated > Arthropoda: Insects >...
AGTGAGGTTGGTCAGTTCGCCCGCCGCTTAAAAATTAGCACCACCCCAAAAAGTCTTTGACTTTTCGGGGACCCCGGGCAAGCAAATTTTTTGAAGCGGCGGTCTTCTGCCCTTGAGATAAAACAAAAAGCCCTTTGGAAATCTTTTCCAAGGGGCTATTTTTGCTCCGACAACAACGGCTCATACATCATAATAGCATGGTTTTCTACAACATACTCATCTGCCAGTAGTTTATTGTCAGAGCCATACTTTCTTCTGAAAATACGATTATGGCGGGTATACATACCATGTGAGAGCTGTATAAGGCGGTCTTTTTCATAGGCTTCATATCTATAGTCAGGCGGCATTGCTGTCTTCCATGCCCCTTTTAAGTCATTTTCGCCAACTTCCAACATTAACTTAAAAGGCTGGCCTGTGTCATTTCTTATCATAAGATCGCCGTAATTATAAAAGCAAGTTGCCCCGCTTCCAAAGGGTTGTGTTCTATCAGCATCAGGAAAAACATCAAAGCCATGCCTGTGGCGCTCAATTACCGTAAGTGGCGTATGTATAGCCATCCAATATATCAAATTAGACAGCTGGCACAAACCACCGCCAACCCCGGCTTTGAAAGAACCACTTTTAAGAATCATGCCTTTTAAGTAACCTTTACGCTTTGTAGGTTTGCCTATCAGCTTCCAATAAGAAAAAGTTTCTCCCGGGTGAATTATTGTGCCGTTTATTTTAGCAACAGCGATTCGCAAGTTTGTTATTTTGTTGTATTGTAAATACATATCAACATCTTTCAGTTTCCTAAGCAAAGGGGTTTGGTGAGAAAAAAAGAAATAATTAAACACAAAGCTTTTATCATTTGCATCTTTACGAGCGAATTTTATCCCTCCAAACAGCCAAAATAAATGCCTTTTGCCGGTAAAATACAGCCCACCCAGTTTTAGCCTTATAAAATTCCTCTTTTTTGGTTTTTTAACAGCGCTATACATAATTAACACCTTAATGCCTAAATAACTGCAAAGGATTTTCTTTTGTTGCCTTTTTGACATTTATTTTGCTTTCCAGAAATGGCCAAAATAGCTCACGTTCGCCGGATGTAAAGGCAAAGTCATCATCTTTAATCATTACAGGCTCATTTTTGTTGATTGTAAAATACATGCAAGAGCTTCCATAGAGAACTTTTGAAACGCTGAGATAATCGTAAAATTTATCTTTATACTCAAATTTGTTTTCATAAAACCTTGTCCGGCTTTCGGCAAATACATTTTTATTTTGAGCCATATATTTTTTTACAGAATATCTAAGCACTGCCTGTTTTAGTTTCAAATCAGTAAACATAACAGCACTCATCAAAAATATTGCAGGTATAATATGAAGCATTTGATTAACAACCAAGCCTAAATTCATAATCTGCCACCAAACAACCCCTACCGCCGCCACAATAACACAACAAATAAATGCAGTAAGAAGCGACCGCTCCGGTAATGTCTGGGCTATATATTCATGAATGTTTTCCTCTGTTGGTGTAAATTGGTTTTCATATAATATTTTATCTTCCATACCATAGCCTCACAATTCTAGTTTGTCCTTACAGAATATTGCCATTCATGGTAAAGCATTTTCAGTTTTCGTTGTCTGGCTGCAAGTCAAAAGTCTCCGGCTTTAGGGAGTTTTTGACGAAGCCAAGCCGACTATGAAAACGAAAATTGCTATACCTTTTGTAGAGATTTCAGCCTACTGTTCTTAGTTTACCATGCTTCTATTAAAATTATAGTTAAATTCTTTTGAAACACTAACGCAAAAACGCATAGATTTTTTTGCAGAACAAGGACTTTGGTTCCGAGAATACCCAAAGGTATTCTCGTGGTTCAAAGGACGACGTTATGTGAAAAAAAATATAAAGTTTTTGTCACTGGTTTAAAGTCATTTTACTATAGTACCATGAATGGTACTATTTTGTAAAGATTTCACTATAAAAGCAAAAAACAGCCTATCTTATCGGATAGGCTGTTTTTTGCAAATATTTTATATACTTTCAGTACAACTAACCTAACATCGGCCCCACTATCAAGTTCAGTATAAACACCGCCACCATAGCCCCAATAGAGCCTATGGCGGTACCTCCCGAAACATTGAAGAAACCTTCTCTCATAGTCATGTTAGCGGAACGTACAACTACCCAGTAATGACTGGCGTTAACATGGTAGAAGAAAGATGCGCCGGCAGTAAGAGCCAAAGCTACCATAACAGGGTGCAAGCCAAGGAAAGGGAGAAGCGGAAGCATAATGGCTGAACCTGTAATAAGCGAAACCGTAGCAGAACCGTTTGAAAGAACGAGAAGCATAGTAACAAGGAAAGGAATAAATATTACAGGCAAATTGGTTTCAGCTATAGCTTTACCCATAAACTCACCAACTTGAGACTCGCGCAGCATAAAACCGTAAGAGCCTGCAGTACCGGTGGCAAGGATGATAAACGCTGAAACATCTATAGATTTATTAAACCACTTGCCAATTTGCTCTATACTTGTCATTTTGGTATCAAGGAAAAAGCACATAACAACACCAATACCTAAGGCCATAATGGGATGGCCAAAGAAGCTCATAAGCGGAAGAAACGGTTGAAGCGGATGGCTTAAGCCCTCAGCCGCAGCAGCTACCGGCGCAATCCTTCCGAAAGAGTTAAAACAAATAAGGAAAATAGGAACAAGTAAGCAAGCAAAAGTTACACCTGCACCCGGAAGCTTTTTGTCAGACTTTATAGTAAAGTCATTTTCATCTACAAGAGCTTCCACACCCTCAATCTTGGAAGGTTCAGGAAAACGCCTTACACAGGCTTTTGAAGTTACCCAGACAAGGGCAAACATAGTGTATACAAATGCAACAATCAAACCCAATACTATCATAAGGCCAAGATCAACGCCTAAAGTACCTGCAGCGGCTAAAGGCCCCGGCGTAGGAGGTGTTATTGTGTGGGTAGCCATGATACCGGCATTCAAAGCGCCAAGACAAGCTATCTGAGGTGTGCCTGAGCGCGCTGAAACCGTACGTGCTACAGGAGCCATAATAACAATAGCCGTATCAGAAAAGACAGGTATCGAAACTAAGTAGCCCGAAAGAGCCATGGCAAGGGCTGAGCGTTTTCTTCCAACCAATTTAAGTATAGAGTTTGCAAGAACAAGAGCACCGCCCGTTTGTTCAAGAATAACACCGATAGTCGTACCCAAAAGAATAACTATACCAATGTTACCTATGGTGTTACCGAAGCCGGTGATTACTACCTGAAGAACACCCGGCTGAGTGGCGCCTGTCGGCTGCATTGTAACAGGATCCAACAGCGGCGTTGGTTCAAGCGGTATCCCAAAAGCAATACCGGCGCCTATGGCACCCACAAGCATAGCATAAACAGGATTAATTTTCACCTTTACAATTAATAATATAGTGAGTACCAAGCTCACTACCATTACTACTACTGACATCATACCTGCTTCAATTGGCAGCATTAATCAGTTCACTCCTTCTCTCTTTTAATTTGAAACAAAAATCACTTCTCAATTTATTTTTACACCATCCCCTCCTATCTATTCTTTCCATGAGTTGCCTAATTATTTGTTATATAGTGAATCAACTTTAAAAACACGCAAGCTTGCTTGTAAGTGTTTTTAAAGTTGATGAGCAACCCTCAAGCTCAGTACCATTGGCGCTGAGCTTGAGGCGAGATGCGATTAGCGGCTCGGTTCAACTTAAGTGTAGTTTCTTAAGTTGAACAATTACATTATTCTCATAACTTAAATTTAGTCGGTTTTTCACAAAAAAAATCTTATTTGCTGCTTATTAAAACCGGAAATTTAAGCGGAGCTTAAAAATTGCATACCTCTGAAGGAAAGCACTTTTTCACTAAAAGCGAAAAAACATTTACACGAGTTTCCGCTTGTGCTTAGGTGCAGAAACGCCCGCTATGCCTCTGTGTTTCTTTAATCGAAAAGCTGCTTAGACCCCCGCATCTTAGGCGGCGTTGACTATATGCGTATTACAGCCGGTGTTAAGTCTTGTCTCTCAACCGCTTATTCTGCGCCTTAGAGCTTCCAGCTCATCATATAATTCTTTAGGGACTGTACCATCGAATTTATCGTAAAAAGCTTGAATACCGTCAGCTTCTTCTCTCCACAGCTCTTTATCCAGAGAAAGCAGGTTGGAAAGCTCATCTTTTGTCATGCCCATTCCATCAAGGTCAATATCGTCACTTGCGGGCATAAAACCTACAAATTCATCAACTCTGTTGGCAGAGCCTTCCACGCAGTTTAGTATGTAATTAAGTACACGTGCATTTTCGCCATACCCCGGCCAGGAGAACTCACCGTTTTCATCGGTTCTGAACCAATTTACATTAAACACCAAGGGGGCTCTGTCTCCCAGTTTTTTCCCCATTTCAAGCCAATGATAAAAATAATCTCCCATATTATAACCACAGAAAGGAAGCATAGCCATAGGATCTCTACGTACTTTGCCAACTTCACCGGCGGCGGCGGCAGTTGTTTCAGATGCCATTATAGAGCCTAAAAAAACACCGTGCTGCCAGTTTCTTGCCCCATAAACCAAAGGCGCAGTTTTAGCCCTTCTGCCGCCAAATATAATGGCAGAAATTGGTACACCGTTTGGATTGTCAAATTCCTTGCTTATACATGGGCAGTTGCGGGCAGAGGCTGTAAAGCGGCTGTTAGGGTGAGCGCCGGCAGTGCCGTCACTTGAGTCCCACTTTTCACCTTTCCAATTAAGAGCATTTTTCGGTGGTTCACTATCAATGCGCTCCCACCAAATAGTGTTATCTTCAAGATTATGCACTACATTGGTAAATATTGCACCTTTTTGCGTAGAAATTAACCCGTTAGGGTTTCTTTCCATACTAGTACCCGGGGCAACACCAAAGAAGCCGGATTCAGGGTTAATAGCCCAAAGCCTGCCGTCATCTCCTATTCTGAGCCAGGCTATATCATCACCTACGGTCCAATATTTATAACCCTTTTCAGTGTAATACTCATTTGGCTTAAGCATTGCCAAGTTTGTCTTTCCACAAGCTGAGGGAAATGCCGCCGCTACATATTTAACTTCGCCCTCCGGATTTTCAACACCAAGTATAAGCATATGCTCTGCAAGCCAGCCTTCGCGCTTGCCTTGAGTAGAAGCTATACGAAGAGCAAAACATTTTTTGCCCAAAAGCGCATTGCCGCCATAACCCGAATTAACAGACCAGATAGCATTATCATCCGGAAAGTGGCAGATATAGCGAAGCTCAGGGTCAAGCTTTGCTATAGAATGCAACCCTTTAACAAAATCACTTGAATCACCCAAAGAGTCGAGGGCTTTTTGCCCTACTCTGGTCATTATGGCCATATTTAGCACAACATAAGCCGAGTCGGTAAGTTCTATGCCGACTTTAGCAAATTTAGAGCCCTCAGGCCCCATACTAAACGGAATTACATACATTGTTCTGCCTTGCATGGAGCCGTCAAAGAGCTCTTTTAGCATGGTATATGCTGCATCTTTTTCCATCCAATTGTTAGTTGGGCCTGCATCTTTTTTGTCTTTGGTGCAGATAAGAGTTCGCTCTTCAACACGGGCAACGTCATTCACATTAGAGCGGTGCAAATAACAGCCCGGCAGTTTTTCCTGATTGAGTTTTATAAGTTCACCGGTACTGCAAGCCATTTCCCTAAGCCCTTCAAGCTGACTCTCTTCACCGGTTATCCAAACAACTTTTTCCGGCTTTGTGAGAGCTGCCATCTCGTTTATCCAGCTTAGAAGATTTTGATTCTTAGTCATGAAAAAATCCCCCTGAAATTGTTGTAATATTATCTGTGTCACACATAGTAGCAGTGTAACCCCTTTATAATGAAATGTCAATATAGACAGATGTTCTTATACTACTAATGATATTTCTTGTGCATCTTCTATAAATGTTATATTAAATTTTTGACATTTTCAGCCATTATGCTATAATCTTATTGTTGTAATGTAAGTGAAATTATAGAGGTGGGCTCTCATGCTTGACATAATTAAGGAAAAGAAGCTTTTTATATTTGACATTGATGGTACAATCTCACTGGATAACCGCCTTTTTGAAAGAACTACAGATATTTTTTCTAAACTTGGCAGTGAGGGTAAGTATATTTATTTGGTGACAAACAATTCCTCCAAACTGCCGTCACACTATATAACAAACCTTAAAAAAAGCGGCCTTGATACAGATAAAATTTCTTTGATAAGCTCATTGGATATTGCGCTTGATTATTTAAAAAAGAAAGGTATAAATAAGGTCTGCTGGGTGGCTAACGAAGCCGTTTCACTTTATATTGCAGCCAAGGGCTTTACTTTTGATGAGCGGCACCCCCAATGTTTACTGCTTACCTACGACACCGAGTTGAGCTATAAAAAACTTGTAAAAATAACTGAGCTTTTATATAAAAAAACGCCGTATTTTGTTACCCATACGGATTTTGTCTGTCCCACTGATTTAGGTTACTACGTTCCTGACGTTGGGAGCTTTATGGCACTTATTAAAGCAGCCACAGGCAAAATTCCCGATAAAAGTTTTGGAAAACCTGAAAGATATTGCATAGATAAGGCACTTTATGAAACCGGCCTCAAAGAAAGTGACGTAATTGTAATAGGCGACAGGCTTTATACCGATATAGAGCTTGGAAACAGAGCCGGAATAACTTCTATGCTTGTTTTAAGCGGCGAAACCACAGAAGCTATGTATAAAACCTCAACTATTAAAGCCGATATTGTTTTGTCCGGCATTAATGAGCTGTATGAGTATTTGTAAGGCATATCAAGCTTTAGTCAGATTTCTATATTTGTTCAACAATTGAAGAACGCAGAACATTCCACCTATCTCTGGTTATACCATAATGAACTTCATCTCGAAAAATACCCTTCGCCTTTTCTGACTGCTTGGAAATACCCTCCTTCTCCATGCCGCATTTTTCCATAACCCGCCCGGAAGCCTCATTTCCCGTAAAATGACCTGCTTCCACCCGGTTTAGTTCAAGTTTGTCAAAGCAAAGTTCAAGTATCGCTAAAAGGGCTTCCGTCATAATACCACGGCCCCAATATCTTCGGTTAAGTACATAACCAAAGCTGACTTTTTCGTGAGTAAGCTTTAAGCGAAGATCAATGCAGCCTATGCATTTTTGGTCTTCTTTATATTCAATAGCATAAATACCCGGCTTTGACCAGTAGTAATTTGTGATATTACCCACAGCTTCCTCTATGGTTTTACTGCCTGCCCAAATCAAATGTTCAATAGTTTGAGGGTCAGATGCATATTCCAAAACATCCGCTGCATCAGACTTTTTGAATTTTCGTAAAATTATATTTTTTGACTCCATTGTTTCGTTATCGTAGAGTATTTCATTGTAGTTTTCTTTCATAAAAATAAATCTCCCCTCGTAAAAATGTAATTTTTACTTTATGCTTTTATATCAAATTTGTGCTCCGGCCATTTAGCCTCTGAGCGCTTGGACTCTTCTGCATCTGTCAGAGTAAAAGGCGCATCAAGCCCTGTTGTGCTTAGGCCTACCAATTTTAAGCCCGCGCTGTCAAGTAACTCTATAAGCTCATTGTAATGCTTTGAAAATAACTCTGCCGTAGAAGTTTCCTCAAGACGAAATTGAAGATTTAGTCTGTTTTCGTCCTTGTGTATATATGCCTCTACACGGCCAAGGCTTACTGTGTTAAGGCCAATGAGAGCGGTTTTGGCGGCTCTTTTTCCACTGCTGCCCCGCCCGCCATCTTTAAAAATGTAAAGCTCTCCTTCCGCGTGGCCTGTAGGTGTGTTCAGTGGAATGGGTATATACACGCAGGTTTTCAGTTGGTCTATGAAAGACAGGTTATTAGTAATATTTTCCAGAGCCTTTGTTAAAGCCGCCGGCACCTCCTCGGGAGAATTATTAGCTATCTTCAGAGCCTCTTCTGACTTGAATTTAAGGCTGTTCAACGTTTCTTCCAACAGTCTGGGTTCATTCTCCGGCGGCTTAAGCCTAAAGCCTTCAAAGGCCCGCTCAAACTCAGCTTGGTTTATAGGAGTTCGCGCCCCGGAATCTAACCTTTGCATTAGACGAGTAAGCAGGCCAGCTATCTCAGGCCTCTCTTTTGAAAGCTGCCCTAAAACAGACAGGAGTTCAGATTCAGAAAAAGGCTTAGCGCTGTTTAGCTGCTTGGCTAAAAAATCCGCCACAAGTTTTTCTGTTTGTTCCGGGCTGGCTGTAGAGCCCGGCCGGCTTAAAATTTCAGCAAGCTCTCTTACAAGTTCACCGCGTACCTCGGCAGGAAGACCATCTTGTAAAGCTGTTAAACTTGCATCTTGGACAGCCGCTTGCCTGCCATGCTCAGCACCTAACGTGCCGGTTGCTACATTGTGCGCTGCCGGTTCCGCCCCTGTTTTGGCAACAGCTCCTTCTGCAGTTGCACCGGTCGAAATTACTGTAGCCTTCGCTGCAGCCGCTTGAGCGGTTTCAGGCTCCGCCCCGTTTAGGCTTAATGCTCCGAATCCTCTCGGCAAACTATTTGCAAATATTCTCATTATTTGCTCTACAGCAGAGTTTTTAGGCGCAGAATTTAAAGAAGAAAAAAGTTCTTCAATATTATTTGAAACATTGCCGGCTTCCCCAATAAAGGCTTGAAATTTCTGCGCACTTTCCATAGTGGTTGGCAAATTATTTTTAAGTGCAAATATTGCTTTGTCTATATTTGCTTGTGAACCGCCTTCTTCTGAAACTATATTAAAAAGCTTTAAAGCCTGGTTTAGCTTTAAAAAGTTACCTTTATCCGGCGACAAACCTGCTTCTATAAGCGCGCGTATAAGCGAAATATTATCTTCGGCCGGTTTTTGGCCATATGAAATCAAAAGTTCTTTGAGCGCTTCGGTATTTGTCACGGGAGCTCTCTCAGCCTGGGCAGAAGCCGCAGCAGCATGATTTACATTCGTATTCACCACACCAGCGCCTGATGTATTAGTTGTGCTTGTACCGCCTACACCTGTACCTCCGGCATTTGCCTCTCCTCTAATTATTTGCCCTGCATCAGGTTTTACATTTCCTATTTCCATAATATCACCCCATTTTTCATTGACTATGGCGCCGGATTAAGTTAGCATGATTCTATACTGAAATCCTTTTAAAGTAGTGACTGAGATATCACTATCTTGTAATAATTTTAGTATAACATAAAACATACAAGGAGGCAAAAGAATGGATTGGACTAAGGAGTTTGGCCTTGAAGCCGTAAAAAGGATGCAGCAGCGTACTTCTATCAGAAGTTTTCAAGAAAAGCAAATACCAACAGAGCTTTTAGATGAGATTTTAAAGGCAGCTCTGCAAGCTCCCTCTGGCGGCAACCTACAGCCCGTAACTGTAATCAATATAACCGATACCGATAAGCGCACAAAAATAATGGAGCTTTGCGGCAACCAAAAATTCATAGGAGAGGCCCCTGTTAACCTGCTGTTTTTTGTAGATTGGCATAAAATGGAAGTGTTTGCGGCACATGAAAAAGCTCCTTTTACCTGCACAAGCTCCTACATGCATTTTTTAATAGCACTGGAGGATGTTATGTGTATGGCCCAAATCGTGGAAACTGCTGCCTTTCTTGTAGGCCTTGGCTCCTGCTATGTAGGCTCTGTGAATAATTTTGGAGATGAGATTTGTGAGCTTTTTGGAATGCCTAAGAGCTCCTACCCCGTTGTAATGCTTTCGCTGGGTTATCCAAAAAAAGAAATGCCCATCAGGGAAAAGCTTAACCGTGAAATAATGATATTTGACAACGCTTACCCCGGGGGTTTTGAAAATAATATAGTCTCTGAATATCGCAAAAAATATAAAGATATGTCAATGCCCCTACCGGCAGACGAAGCGGCGCGCTCAGAAATGTTGGAGAGGTTTAAAGAAGCACTAAAAACCTCCTACTCTGAGCAGGAGGTTTCTACGATTCTTCAAGATGCAGCAGCAAAGGGCAAACTAAATGAAACCCAAAGACGTTTCGGTCTCCACTACCATGCTGCCGGCATGAGAGAAAATGGCAGACAAATTATAGGCCGTATGGAAAAAATGGGGCTTACCCCTTTTGAAACCAAATAGGCTTTCCGTTTCAGCCTAAAAAGCATAATACATAAGATCAGAGAGCATGGCCGCAAAGGCAAAGCTGAATATGAAAGTAAGAATAAAGCCAATTACCATCGCTACAACAGCTACAATTAAGTATGCTTTACAAAAATCGCTGCGGGTTTTATTGTCCTTTGAAAACGCCCAGATCAAAAGCATTATAATGTTTACACAGGGAATTAAAAGCACAATGTTGAGAATAATCCAATCTTTAAACTCCATTTCCCGTTGTGGCGGTATGTATCCACCACCGTTGCCGCCGTAATCTCCGGGGCGGCCCGGCTGGGTGAAAGGCCCCGGGTCATTTGAACCTGAAGAAAAATTGTCCTGATTGTCTTGATTGTCCCAATTGTTGTTATCGCTCATTATAAAACTCCTCCTAAAAATATAAATATGAGAGCACCTCTGTTAATTATCAGTGGTTCCTGGCCAAAAGAGGTTAAAACTCTCACAAAAAACACTGTAAACATTAAGATTGCAATCCCGGCAAAGGCCGTAAGATTGCGTTTCTTATAGAAGTAAACAGCAGGCGGAACAGCAAAAACCATAGGATTATAAAGAACAGCAGCGCCAAAGTCAAGTCTTAAAAGCGACAAAACAGCACGGCTAAGCCCACAGGCGGGACAGGGCAGCCCTAAAAACCACATTGATGGGCAAATATAACCAAATGCTGCATTAGCAGCAACAACATACAGCCCTGCCGCCGCTATTCCCCATATATTTTTTGCAAAAACATCCCTTAAATGATTGGCCATATTAATAGTTTAACATATAGTCATGCGTTTTTCAATCAAAAATCATTGAGTGCCGTAAAATATTGTGATAGTATTAAAATAATATGAGCTGATGAGCAAAAACCGCGGCACTCTCACAATTACTAAAGCAATTGTGCTCAAGAAAATATAAGAAGAAAGGTGTGTTAATATGCCCATGTTTTTTAAAGGTGTCATACCGCCCATGATAACCCCCTTCAAGTCCGATGGCGAGGTTGATTACGAGAAGTTTGAAAAAAATATAATTAAATGGAATGAAGCCGCCCTCTGCGGTTATCTGGTGCTTGGCTCAAACTCTGAGAGCGCCTATCTGAGTGAGGCAGAAAAGCTTAAGCTTGTAGAGCTTACCAAAAAAACCTCCAAAGAGGAGCGCATAATAATAGCCGGCACAGGGATGGAAACAGATAGAGAAACAGTCGCCCTTACCAACAAAGCTGCCGATTTAGGCGCTCAAGCTGCATTGATTTTAACTCCCTGTTACTATTCGTCTGCAATGAGCGCACCGGCTCTTATTAACTATTTTACAAAAGTTGCTGATGCCACAAAAATTCCAATAATGCTTTATAATGTACCAAAATTTACGCATGTAAACCTGCCTGACGAGGCTCTTAAAGCACTTGCCTCTCATCCCAATATCATAGGCATGAAGGATTCTACCGGAGATATTAGCCAGCTTATCCGTTTTCAAGCTATTACGGGCAATACCGACTTCCAAATATTGGTGGGGACAGCCTCTGCTTGGTATCCGGCCCTTACTTTGGGGGTAAAAGCCGGAATATTTGCCCTGGCTAACTCTAACCCGAATGAACTTTCCAAAATTCAGGAATACTACGAAAAAGACGAACAAGATGCCGCTGTGGCTTTATTTCGAAAAATGTTTGTGCTCAATACTGCCGTTACAGCCACCTATGGCATTGCAGGCTTAAAGTATGCGGCAAAACTCCTTGGTTATGAAGGCGGCTACGTTCGCTGCCCTCTTTTGGAGCTTTCTGAGGATAAGAAAAAAGAAGTGGCAGAAATATTCAAAGATTATTTGTAGGCGGGATTTACAAATGAATCACACATTTTTTGAGCTTTATCTTATTCGCCACGGCAAAACTAAAGCGACTGAAAAAAAACTTTATTGCGGGAATACTGATTTACCCTTATCAAGAAAAGGGCGGAAGGAACTTCAAAAAACAAATAAATCATATCCCCCCTGCGCCGGCTATTTTACCAGCGGCATGCGCAGGTGTAACGAAACATTAGAGATAATACTTGGTGAAAACCTAGACTCTGTGGATTTTACTGTACTCCCGTTTTTAAAGGAGATGAATTTGGGGGTTTTCGATATGAAATCCTATGAGGATTTGAAAACATCTCCTGAGTATATTCGCTGGCTTAGTGACAAATCAGATAATTTAGCTCCCCCCGGAGGAGAATCAAAAAACATGTTTAACCGCCGTGTCAGTATGGGGCTTTTAGGGCTGACGGAGCGCATAATGCGCTTCAAATTGGAGAGTGCCATGTGCATAACGCACGGCGGTGTTATAGCTGCAATAATGCAGAGCTTATTTTTAAAATTTGGCGGCACTATAAATTTAAGCGAGTGGCAGCCTGAACCCGGAAAAGGCTTTAAGCTTGTTCACAGTGGAGAGGAAGGGTATGTAGGGTTTGAACGGTTGTGATTTTTATGCTATGGCTTTCTGCAAAAGCGCAGCAATGCTCCTACCAGGCATAAATCCCATTTGCAGTAATGTATGACTCTTGTCTGGAGCAAATCAACCTGCCTACCAGGCATAAATCCCATTTGCAGTAATGTATGACTCTTGTCTGGAGCAAATCAACCTGCCTACCAGGCATAAATCTCATTTGCAGTAATGTATGACTCTTGTCTGGAGCAAATCAACCTGCCTACCAGGCATAAATC
>Ga0131853_10018074_pt1 | contig 12832 bp, 5 predicted proteins | sample TergutLab28metaG_FD_92764 | JGI IMG/M metagenome (GOLD analysis project Ga0131853, IMG submission 92764) | Labiotermes labralis P1 segment gut microbial communities from Petit-Saut dam, French Guiana - Lab288 P1 (version 2) (version 2) | ecosystem: Host-associated > Arthropoda: Insects >...
CACCAATACGCATTTTTATTTCTGTCCGAGTAGTCTACAACTACTTCTTCTCTAGACACCTGTTTGCAATCAGTTTAATTATCAACTAACTGATTTCCTGTATTAAAATACAGTACAACATTGTTTCATGCTTGCAATAACTATTGGCAGGAAGTGAATTGAACTGTTTCAAAATCTTATCAAGGCTTTTCCTTGTGAGAACCAAGCAGAACAGTGAAATACCTGTATCATAATAGAGTCACGACTTCATTTACTGAATGCATGAAGAGTGGACAAGGCCACTGTGTAAAAACTGGGAGTATTCTAAGGGCAAAGTTCATGGCAATATTAGACACTCTGGCTGCAAAGTTGCTTCAAAATTCTGCGAAATCCTCAGTAAAACACTGCACTAATAAAAACTAATTTACTCTTATCTCCCATGTAGGAAGGACTGTAAAGTATGGGCAATTTGTGTCAAGAATAGATGGATTACAAAATTAGACACAAGTCAAGGTGCAAATTCTCCTTTTATCTAACAGCATTTAATGAAGTTCCTTTATTAGCACTGCAAAAATTTAAAAAAAAAAAAAGCCTGCTTCCTCTAACAGGGAAAGTAATAGTTGTTATGTATTTAAAAAAAAAATAAAAATAAAAAAAGATAGGTGTGATGTTCCTGAATATATTATGTATGACTCTGGGTATGTGGTTCAGTTGCATTGTATGTTGAAGTCATTCAAACATTTTAGCAACCATAGCTATTGCCATCATCCAGGTGAATGTAACTGAAGCAGAAGGTGGACTGTTATTATTAATTGATGTACGAGGGAGAATCAAAACGTAAAGGCAAATTACATTTAACGGCTTTAATAGAAGTAACTGTGAGCAATTTTACATATCATTTTTCTACATAGTCCCCTTGCAACACAATGCATTTGTTATATCGTTCAACTGGTTTCTGTATTCCTGCAGAGAAGAAGCTTTTTGGCTGCTCTTGTGGTCTTGTGTGTGCGATGTTGATGGCCGACCACAACGACCTTCATCAGTAACACGTGTTCAACCCTATTTAAAGCTTTGCACCCACTCATAAACCTTTTGTTGACTCATGGCACTCTGTCCATACTCAGCCAACATATGACGGTGAATTTCCACAGGTTTTGCTCCTTCTGCCCAAAGAAACCGCACTACACCACGTTGTTCTTCGATAGTGCAATCTTGCAAAGGAGCATCCATGTTTTCACCCTCATTGCTGCCACTCGACTGAAGGCAGAGTGCTGTACTGCACATGGCTGAACTCTTCAACAGGCATTCTCAATACTGAGCAATGCACCAGCTCCTCTCTGTCCTGGTTACTGCGTAATTTAAAAATTGCCTTTACTTTTTGATTCACCCTCGTATATTTGATGTATGTTTGTCCATGCATCGTAGTATAAGCGTAGAGAAGAAAACCAGCTAGATGCTACTGAATGCTTTATTGAACTTATAACCTGCTCAACATGTTTCGGGCACTTATATGCCCATCATCGGGAGCTCGAGACTATACTTGTGTTATTGCCGCATATGGTGTGTAGTGCCTTCGTTGCTGGTGGTCGGCTGTTAGGAGCAGAGCGGCGGGCTATGCATTCGAGATGAGGGAAATTGTGCAAGGAGATTATAAGTGCAATAAAGCATTCAGTAGCATCTAGTAGGTTTTCTTCTCTACGCTGCTATTGTTACATTGCAATGTTAGTATGAGTAGCAATGTAGACTAGCTTGCTTCCATCTTCCACTTCATTCATTACAAGGATGACAACAGCAATGTATGCCAAAATGTTGTAACACATATAGTTTCTACATATAATGTGGCTCAACCCTGAAAATTGAAGTCTGATCCCAGCCATGGGCCAAAAACACCTAAGGAAAAAAACAATTATTTTTAAGTTTTATAAAGAGCAAAGAAATATCATAACAATGATATCATATTAACTCACTGATACAAAACATTATCTATTAGTTTCAACAAGCTCACAGGTTGATGCTGATGATTCAGGTCTTCTAAGCTGTTATGCTCTTTTGCTGTGTTCCTGAATTTTTTAAAGCAATACAATACTTCAAAACACTGGGAACTATTTGCTAAGCAATACAATGTAGCATTCCACAACACATCTATCATCTAATATCTTCTAGGATCTGAATTTGTGTGATGTGTTCAAAACTGGTTTATGTAGGAAGTTTAACATATTTAATATGCATTTAAAGTTACGCTTCTCTATTCTTTCCTTTGATCACACATGCACATGCCCTGTTCAAAAAAATGTTCAACTAAAATTACTCACGTGTGATGAGTCGGATAGAGATGTATCCTGCGTTCTGTAAATCCCAATTGGAATTTCACATGTTGTGGAGCACAGCTTTTGGTACAGACGTCCATACGTTCTGATCCACATGTCATCTTTTGTAATTCTCATCTGCACGACAACATAAGACATCTATCGGTATCTGTATTACAAATGTTATATGGAACAACTAATGCTGAGTTTTATGGTGCATGTATAAAGTGTAACAAAGCTGGTGCCAGCAGAAAGTCAAAACTTAGGTTTTGAATTGGAATTAATTAAATGTGAAACAGTACTACTTCAAAAACAGGTTAACTGTGACATCAGACCTGGAGAAAATGACACATACAGCTTGTCTAGAGGAATAAGGTAGCAACCTTACATGCCAGCCACCAACCAGTGAAGTGTGATTTCTAATTGTTTCCAAGGTATTACACAGTCAACATGTGATTTTAGAATGTAAAACTAAGCAACCATATTCACAGAAAGCTCTGTCATGTGCAGCCCCTCCAAAAATCAATTATTGTACAGAAACTTTTCTATAATTCTGCACTTTTACGGAATCAGTGGTTTAGCTTGGTAAACTTTGTAGATGGCTGAGACACCTTTTTAGTAAATAGCTGACTGACTTAAAGGAAGATAGAAAGAAACAAAAAAACAAAAACAAACAAACAGTTAGCTAGTTAGAGAAATAGATGGATAGCTAGCTAGATAGAAATCTAGCTAGCTGATTAACCAATCAACCAACTATCTACATGGACCTGAGGGCTTATTCAGAAGGTGACAGGTCCTCAGACAGTCTAGAAATTCCCTGAATTTTATGAAACCCAGAAATTCAATGCATATTCTTTGTATAGCCTTGTACACTACAGTCATGGTTGCTACACTTACACTGTGTAATATAGGATAGCATTCACTGCTACGCTTCTACTGCATAATACAGTACAGAATTTATTGCCAGATTTTACATGCCATCCAGATTGGCTCAATGGCCCACCCAGGCTCCTATACAATAGGTACTGGGTCTTTACCAAGGTAAAAGTGGCCAAAGTGCGGTGCTTAAATCCACCTCTTCCTTATAGCACCAGGTTGTGAATGGATTGTAACTGTACCTCCGCCTCCCCTCTGTGCTTGTCCAGGCTTTTCATGCAGATACCTTAGATTTATTTCTTCTCTTACAACTTTTATCTCCCTTTTTTCTCATATTATGTGGGATTTACTTCCGTAAGAACATGAACATAACGAATATGACCAGTTATCAGGTAAACATGCACAGCTTCAGCAGCTGATACTGCCACCACTACATAATACAACTCTATGTTGTTGCACTTATGTACTGTATTTCTTACACTGCAGTGCGCTGATGACAACATATTTACCGATGTCAGGAAACCTGATCCTGGGGCCTGATCAATGCCAAGCAGAAGACGCACAAATGTGATGACATAATCCTTGACAAATGCCTGGTATAATAACGTGTCCAGCATACTGGCACTGAAAACACTGCCGGCAGCGAATGGCAATCGGAACATGTATGAGATGTGTGAACCTCGTTCTTTCTCACGCTGTAACATTTCAATGTTCACTGTGCATAAAAAATGACTGGCTTTAAATGACAAGAGAAGTACAAGGCTTGAGGGCCTCTTAAAATTACTGTATTCTGTGATGCGACATCATGTAGTTTGGTAGGAATTTTCTGCAGTTTTGGTGGAATGTATCACATTGTTTATCAAGGTGGATGAGGCTAATATATGTGAAGATGGAATGGGGGACAGTATATTATTCTGATACATCAATACACTTCTACCAGTCTACATGCTGTCAAATCACACAAGAAAGTACTGTTAAAAAGAAAATATATTCTTGTTTTTTTAAATAAACTAACACCTTGGTAACTGGGTGTAATGCTCTAGCTTGACATTTCAATAGAGATGAATTATTGTGCTTTATAGAAAGGAAAGCAGCAAATGCAGATATGTGTGAAGTCTTAAGGAAACACTAAATCAATAGGGTTACCAGCGAAAAAACGCTGACAGCACATTCACTGGCACTGAATAGCTGGAACAAAACACCCAATACCTTTTCCATTTTGGAGAGATGAAGGGCGTATTTGTCATGAGCTCGAAACTGCATGAACCTCATGTTAGATGACTGTGATAATTCTGTAATGCTCTTTATGCTGGGGAAGAACCTGAAATCATAAAAACATATGCGCAGGTAAAAAAGAAAGAAAATCTCACACATCAAAGTTAAGTAACAAACTCAAACATAACCATATATTTAGTTTGAGTGATAGCTGTATGGTTGTGTCTGACTGAATTTATTATACAAAAAGGTAAAGGTAAAAGTAAAGTGATCCCATTACAGGCCTGGTGTGGCCCAGAGGGTGGGTAGAGATATAGCTCTACTCTTCCATGACCGCAGCACTAGAAGGGATTTATTATATAACTTCGATTATTTGAAAACTCAAGGGGGATGAATTGATTAAAAAATGAAAACATTTCGCATGTTATTCAATGAGACATGGAAACCAAATATTAATACTGACTGGCAATGAATTGCATGGCTAAAGTTGGATTGGACAGCTTTATTTCATGTCTTCTAAGATATAAAGCCAGGTACTTCAGTAGACCACCAGTATTCCAGAAAACCTGCTATCACCATCTTTAGGGCACAAGAAATTTTGGTGTCTATGTATAAAACCACAAATTTCACATCCCAGAACACTGTAATCTATACCCTCAACATGCACTGTAATAAGAACCCCAAATTCCACTTTTTTATTATGTAACATATTGTGAGCTTGCTCTGGCACCAGTGCAACAGGTACAAGGGACAAGGCATGAACACAATGATCCTTACATCTAGTGCCGAGCTCCAAGAGTCGTTGAATCTATCAAAGGCACTGGGATAGCACTTACACGTAGCAGAATTACCTCAGCAATGCTGGAAACATCACTGCACACAATTAATACTAACAAACATAAACTCCTGAAATGTAGTCATATTAATGTCATGCAGCATAGGTTATTAATTAATAATTAATTAATTCAACTACATAGATACAATAGTATGCACAATTAACTAATTAATTAATCAACAGCACAGAGAACAAAGAGAAGGAAAAATAGTAATATTATAGTATATTTTATTAATTAATTGTGTAATTGTAAGAAACAAACCAATATAAAAGAAAAATTAATATCGCGATGATGATGATAACAACAACAAAGACAACAAAGATGATGATGATGATGATGATGACAATGTTCATTTTTTCTTCCTTTTCGTCACTTTCCCTCCTACCCTCATCATTCCTTCACAGTATCCACCAGCTGACAGCCTTTGTCTGCCACTCTTACTACCATCTCTTGATGCCTCATCTAAGAATGGCCCCCTTTCAGGTCCAAACTACTTAGGTTGGTTCTCCTGTCACTGGTTGGCCCAGTTTGGCACAAGCAGTGTCAGTCTGCATAACAAGTGACATGGATGGTCAGTGCACTGGATTTGATATGGGGGTGGGAACTGCTTCACTGTACTTCCTTATAATAAAACCAACTAGATGCAGTAATTTCTCTAATTTATTTTTGGAAAAAAATCTCTACATGTTTCAGACAGTTCCTCCATTCATCATCAGGAGTTTTTTACTGTACGCACAGCAATAGTGTATGTCATACTGAAATTTCACAAATGGGTAAAATTGAATTAAATTTTACCCATTTGTGAAATTTCAGTATAACATATACCAATGCTGTGTGTACAGTGAAAAACTCCTGATGATGAATGGAGGAACTGTCTGAAACATGTAGAGATTTTTTTCCAAAAATAAATTAGAGAAATTACTGCATCTAGTTGGTTTTATTATAAGAATTTATCATGATGCACGGTCACCTGAATGTCAAAAGCTTCACTGCAGTCTACTATAATTTCTGCACATCCCTGTTTGCCCATGACCTAGTGCCCGTTCTCTTTTAGGCAACATGTGAAGATCAGTCCCCAGTCTAAGTCCATCTTGCTGCACTCCTACTCCACAAAAATACCCCTGATTGCTCTGTTTTTCCTCTTCTTGCTAGCCAGTTGTCACACTCACCTTACACACTTCACACATGTACCTGTCCCAGAATTCTTCACTGGACTACTGGCCCTTAGATGAGTCCACTACAGTTTCTCATAACAATAGGCAACAAACACCCACTGACAGACAGCAATATCCCATACGACTATAAATATCTACATAAATTTATTGACTTCATTGTGTTTCCTTGTTTTAAATACAATTCACTATATAATTTCCTTACCTTCTAGCCTCACAAATTACCCCATTAATGTGCAGACTGTGTATGCAGAAACAACTAACAGTGAGATTAACACAGAAGTTTAAAGCACACAAGCATTCACTAACATAACATGTAACTGCACAACAATGATGCAATGGTTCATCATTTTGTCCTCTTACTTGAACATAGTTTGTACAGCGACAATAGTGTTACAGTCAGCCAGTGTGTCCTCCTCTGCAGAGTTAGACATCTCCTTGTTCACCACAACAACATTCTCGGACAGAGTTATGCCAGCTCGCAGCAGGTCATCAAGGCTACAAAACAATACAAGATCTGCTTAAATGGGTGGATATCAATTCAGTTTTTCTGAACCAGACCTAATACCTATATAAAGACGAAGTCTGAAATTTTAGAATAACCATCAAATTATTGCAAGACAGACAAACTCCAATAAAAATAATGTCTCTGCAGGCTTTAACTTAAAAATTGTCATATTATTTTAACCATTAGTGCAAATGTTATTAATCATTTTTGTGCTAAATATTTTATTAAACAACGAATTAAAAATTATGTATCTGATGTTTATTGGACCGTGCATCATTGTGATAACTGAAGAATTAAAAAAACCAACCACTGCCACTTATTACTTTATTGTACTTCTTATGAGCTCAACATGTTTTGGTCACTACTATGCCCATCATCAGGAGCTTGCGACTATGATGTTGATTACCGCACTGGGCGTTTCGTTCTTGGTTTGCTGTATGTTGGAGGTTAGGTGCGGGTAGGCTGGAGTAGTGTCTTGCTTTAGCCCAGACACTACTCCAGCCTAACCACACCTAACCTCCAACCTACAGCAAACAAAGAACGAAACGACCAGTGTGGTAATCAATATTATAGTTGCGAGCTCCTGATGATGGGCATAGTAGTGCTGAAACATGTTGTGCCTATAAGAAGTACAATAAAATAATAAGTGGCATCTAGTTGGTTTTCTTGTTCTTCAGTTAAAAATTATGTATTACGCTCCACAAATAATGCACAGGTATATGTGTTATCTTTCTTATTTACTGCCTACCTGTCTGCATACCATCAAGTTCAGCAGTGAAGAACTTTCACCCTCCATATTTTTTACCAGGATCCCACTTAAAGATCTTTGCTAAACATACTTTGAAAAAGCAGAGGTAAAATTATCTCTCTACATGCCATGAAGGCATACAGGATTTGTGGAGATACAGAACCTCTCATTCTTAACCTTGGTACTAGATGGAGGTAAGCGGTAAACTCGTGTTTCAGCTATTGTACTGTGGGAGGCAGAGTTCCCAGTATCCATTTAATAGGTGGCTGAATTGAACCAGTGTGAACACTTTGAAGAAAAGAACAAATCTATTCCCTCTGCCAGGAATTCAGTGATTCCTCATTTGACCACCCTGCAGCCTTGTTAATACACTGAACTGAGCTCTCATGTACACCATGCAGTGCTGTTTACTGCTGTCAACTTTGATTCTTATTCACAAACTGTACCAAGTGCTATCTTTTGCTACTAAATCAAAACTAATGTAAACAAAGCCAGCATTTGCTGTCATCTTTTGGTCCCATTCAATATCCCTTGGTACCGTACATGCTGAACACACATTAATAAAAAGCAGAAAACTTTAATATTTTGAATGGTAGGATATTACTTTCACAAGAGGGTTCTTACCTGTCTATTGATCCAAGCATCCAGTACACCAGTGGGAAGTAGGAAATGGCATCCAGGAAGGCGATATCAGGACGACGTTCAAGAAGTAGAATGATAGGGTTGAGTGAAGTTTTAGAACGAAAATGTGCCCTTAGTGGGATAATAAAATTGTAGATACCATTTGATGCATAATCAGCAGCTAGGATGATGGTTTTGTTTTGCCAGTTATACTCCTTGGCATTTCTGTAACTGCAGTGTTCACACACCTGCAAAGAAGGAACTCAGTGTTAAAGGCAGCATGGAGAAGAGCAGTCCCTCCACAGCTGAGAGATATAAGCTGATAGAGACGAAACAGATCTTCTTGAAAACCGTAACATTCATATGCTTAGGATATACACAACAATGGGATGAGAATAACTTAATCATTGTGGATGGTCATACTTCATTAAATGCAGTAATCTATGAGTTTTGGTTCCTACCACTCTCATAACCCATTCTGGCCACAAGGCTGTATCAGACAGTTGCAGTCAACTGACATAAATTATATACATATTTAGTAGCACTTTTAACAATTTGTTAGGAATGTGTATAAAAGGTAAAATAACTGTGTCAAATTTTAGGCTATCACAGCAACGTTACTGCAGTTCCAAGTCTTCCAGGATGCTACACCATGTCAGTTGGTAAATAGTTACCAATGTTTTGGGGGGTCACAATGCCTCTATCTTCAGGGTCCAGTAGTCCACAAGTAGTAGAATGGTAGTATTATTCCTTGCTATTTAACCCTGAAGATGGAGGCACTCCATTCCTTTAATGTGTTGATAACTCTAAACAAGCCAACATGGTATAACATCCCACAACACTTGAATCTTCATAAATACTCTCATTTGTTTGTTCAATTGTTATGTTTTTGTATTGTACATCACATGAAAGGTTTTAGCATGAAGATTTCAAAATTAAACACCACTATGGTATTTTAAAACTCACTTGAGCTAGCTGAAGGCAGCACAGTGGTTTCTTCTCTTTGAGCAGGTAGCAGAGAGTTGGGCTCACACCAATGTATGGAGACACCGGAGGAAAGCCCTTCACGATGCTACAAGAAAAAAATACTTCATTAGGAATGTATCATAATATCAAGGAATACAAGTCTGCTCACTGGTCTGTAAATATAATCACATGAAAGCCTGCAATATTTACTTTAATACAGTATTACTGCTAAATACATTACACAGGCAGTATATATGTTTGTACATTTCCTTTCATTTTACTTTACAATTGTTTGTTTTAGGGACCTCAGTCATATTCTTTTATTTAAATTCCAGGCACTTTATATCTTCCTGGATGTGTGAATGTCTTGTATATGACATACAGCCAGATTTGAACCATATGCTGACACACAGACGGACAAACAGCCAGAGACAAGCAGACACAGACTGGCAGTCTAATCTGTAAGCTTCACTGGTACTAAAAATAACTTGTGTCTGATCACAGAGTCATATGCAAACTTTCATAATATTATTATCATAAATTAAATATATTATGCTAAAAGAAGGCTTATCATACTATACCAATGTGTGTGTGTGTGTATGTGTGTATGTGCCTGCTTATGTACAATAACCTAACCAAGTAAATGACACACTTAACCTCAATACGACACTCACTGCAATTGAAGCATCTCAAATGTATATCATACACCTGCTAAGAAAAGTTCAATTATTTTAAATGAAATCAGTTGACACATAACACAGATAAACTGTTCCTTTATCACAGCATTAACTTCTGTCATCAAGGTACGTGGAATTTGAAATGATGTGGCACTATGGAAATGGTGACTGCATTTTAATTCCACAGTAATGGTACAGTTCTGAAGAAAAGCAATGTCAGCCAGCTGGGCTACATATGTGCCATGTATACAGTGCAAACCATGGAGGGTGGGGGGATTGCTAAAAATATGACACATACAGGGTCCTTGTTTTATCTGGAAACTCCCTGTTGACTTTTTTTGTCATATTAATGTAGCTCACCCAGCTGACTGCCTATGTGCATGGCACAATAGTGGCTGGAAGTGCTAACCGAGAACTGTCAGATAAAACAAAAAACCACTCTTAGATACTTTGAGGTCAGCATTTTTCAGTACTGCTGTCTATTAGAAAGGAAAGATGGAAGTAATGTAAATAACAACAAAGACAGCTGTTTAAGACAATTGCTCCCTACCAAGCAACATCCACCTCAAATGGAACAACATTTTCTTAAAATCCATCAAATAACAAATGTTCAGTAATTTGCAGTTAATTATTGGCAATCTGTACATGTGTAGTGTTAACAAACTTGTGAGCAATACAATCCAATACTATGATATGTGGCTGTACTATACTTCATGCTACGACCATTTACTTGTTTACAATTACATGAAGACTATAAAATGTATAAATCCAAATTTTCGAGTAATTGTGAAGCATTTTAATATATGACCTTCTACACAAATGGTTTAAGGGGCCCATAATTAAGCATTACAATATAAAGATGACTTGACACATTAAAAGGATCCTGTATTGCAAGATAATGCTGTGTAGATGTCACAAAAATTTAGGAAGAAATATTAAATTTTCTGTATAAAATTTTAGTAAAGGAAATATAAAAATAATTGTATTCTGACATATTTATGTACGATCCTTATTTTCAGACATATTGTAGTGTAATGAATGTTTTTAAACGCTGAAAATACTCGAAGTATATACGGTCACCATATATTTCACTTTAAACCTAATGCAAAGCATAATGAACACAATTATATTTCTACATAACAGGGTGCGAAAACAACAGTGACATTAAAACAGTATTTTAAAATAATATGTAAACAAGCTTTAATTATAGTGATGAATATAAACCCCTAATTCATGACCTCATAATATGGCCATGTCGCACATACACACATTCAAAATTTAAAAAACATTCATCTCAGCAGAAAGAGTTAGAAAATACTGGCTCTCTGATATGTCACTTACCGTACATATTCATCACGCCATGTGCTGTTAGCACATTCTGCAGTTTGCCCCTCTGTAACGTCATATCTGAGAAGACAGCAAATTTGTGCAATAGGTATGTGAAATACAGTGGAAACACATAATGACACATGCAAATCATGAAAAGTTGGAGGTGTTACAATGGTTCAAGCATATTACCATTGAGATGTCCATCAGCAGGTAAAAATAGTTTGACTAATTGCAGGAGAAAAAGCATGGGGCAGATACAGAAGTAAGAGAACAGTGCAAAGATTTAAACAGAGAAAGAAGAGAATGTGTAAGGAAGTTAAAAATCTCCACAAAACACTCCAGTATACTGTGGGATTAATCTTGCTGTCAACTACATATTCAAGGTTCATTGACACTTAACATCATTCTTAATCTAATATGGTTTTGTGGATTATTTGCAAATGATATAAGTAACAAAATTTGGTAATAAATTGTAAGATTATGGGATTTAATTAGTCACAGTAGGAAACGAAGTGCTTGCAGAATTATAGGGAAACAAAAAGTCATACGTATTGTTAACAAGCAAACCATGTGAGTAAAGTAGTTCATAGATTGCACCATTAAAATGAATCTTGAAAGTCAGTTATCATGGGGTCCTGTTGTTTGAATCTTGCGACAGAAAAATAATGATTCTTAAAATCATTATTAAATTTCAATAAAGTATTAATAACTTATAGCAGGAAAACATCTTAAATTTCTTGTCATCATCCATTTATCTGAAAGCCACAAAAATCGTTTTCCTCTTTCATTTGCTTGTTAAGAGATGGTGAATTTGGAAATGAATTTGACAGAAATAGTTTTAAAGGTGTGGGCATAGAACTGCTGGTTCAGAATAGGGGAGCATGGTTAGCTTTCTGTGTTACACATGATATATTTCATGAGGAAAACTGCTGCCATGCATTTGCAGCTCATGTTTGCAGTAGTCACTGCTTACTCTTATGTGTGTTTGAGACAGAATATTAAGATCAAGTATGAAATATTTCAAAATACTTTTGTGTCAACAACAGTGATGTTAATAACACATTTTTCTCTATAACAAAAATTTGAAGAATAAAAATTCACAGCGGAAACTGTAAGGTAAAATTAACTGAGTAGAAACAATAAATATTTCATCTACTTGTGCTGCTTATTACAAATTATAATGTAATACTGCACAGTATTTTATCATAATTTAACCCCACAGTACATAACACAAATACCATGTACAAACAACATGTTTTAAGCAGAATATCAACACATCTGGGACAGTAAAACAACATTAAAACAAAGTACCTCGACAAATGTGATGAAATTTGAAGGAAATCTGAAGGACTCAATATGTCTACAATAACACATATGAAATTCCTGTACAAATCCAACATCAATGGATACTAAAACTGGAATCCTTGAAAAAATGTTTTGTACTGTTCTTTATTTAAATTACAGCATGGCTTCCTGCATTTAATTTGGCCACAGTCAAAGATATGAAACTTATTGCTTCCTGTTTTTTGGTTACTTTCTGTCCTGGACAAAACTCCATTTAATTTGGCCACAGTCAAAGATATGAAACTTATTGCTTCC
>Ga0131853_10018076_pt1 | contig 12831 bp, 18 predicted proteins | sample TergutLab28metaG_FD_92764 | JGI IMG/M metagenome (GOLD analysis project Ga0131853, IMG submission 92764) | Labiotermes labralis P1 segment gut microbial communities from Petit-Saut dam, French Guiana - Lab288 P1 (version 2) (version 2) | ecosystem: Host-associated > Arthropoda: Insects >...
CTCTTTTGCGCCCGAATTATCAGCCGCATTCAGCCTGGATTCTTGTTGTACCATATGAATTTCCTCCCTTAAAATCGCGAGGCCAATTTACTTCGCTTTCTCGATAATTTCAACCAGTCTCCAGCGTTTGTCTTTAGACAGAGGCCTGGTCTCCATAACTTTCACTCTATCGCCAATACCGGCGGAGTTTAGCTCGTCATGAGCTTTTAGTTTATATGTTTTTTTAACGATCTTTTTGTAAAGGGGATGGCGCACTCTTGTTTCTACAGCGACGACGATTGTCTTTTGCATTTTATCGCTGACTACATGGCCAATCCTTGTTTTACGCAAATTTCTTTCCATGCGTTTCGTCTCCTTTCAGCTGCGTTTATCTTTAAACAACGCCACGCTCTTTTTTGGTCATCACAGTTCTGATGCGGGCGATATTCTTGCGCACCTCTCTGATTCTCGCAGTATTGTCCAGCTGATTTGTAGCATTTTGCAAACGCAGGTTGAAAAGCTCTATTTTGGCATCAGTCAGCTCTACATTCAGCTCCTCAGGGCTTTTATTCAAAAGCTCTGCAACATAGGTTTTACTTTTCACCCCTATCACCATCCAATTCCATATCTATTTCCTTGCGGGATGCTATTTTGCATTTAATAGGCAGCTTATGCATGGCAAGGCGCAGAGCTTCGCGGGCAGTCTCTTCCGAAACGCCGTTAAGCTCAAACATCACTCTTCCGGGGCGTACTACAGCCACCCAATAATCAGGCGAGCCTTTACCCGAGCCCATGCGCGTCTCAGCAGGCTTGGATGTAATCGGTTTATCCGGGAAAATTTTAATCCATACATTACCGCCGCGTCGGATGAATCTTGTCATAGCAATACGAGCGGCCTCGATTTGATTAGAGGTAATCCAGCTGGGCTCCATAGCTATCAAGCCAAAATCGCCGTAGATGATGCGGTTGCCGCGCTGGGCTTTGCCCTTCATGCGCCCGCGAAACTGCTTACGTCTTTTTACTCTTTTTGGGCTTAACATCTATTTTCTTCCCCCTTTTCTTTCTCTCTTGCTCGTATCTCTCACGGGAAGAATTTCTCCTTTATATATCCACACTTTCACACCCAGCTTGCCATATGTGGTATCAGCTTCGGCAAAACCGTAGTCGATATCGGCGCGTAAGGTTTGCAGGGGGATAGTGCCGTCATGATAGCTCTCAGAGCGCGCGATATCAGCGCCGCCCAAGCGTCCGCTGGTCATCGTTTTAATGCCTCTGGCTCCGCTTTTCATAGTGCGCGTCATAGCTTGGCGCATAGCGCGGCGGAATGTCACGCGGTTTTCAAGCTGGCGTGCGATGTCTTCTGCGACAAGTTGTGCTGCAAGCTCAGGCCGCTTGATTTCTTCCACGTTAATCACAGCTTTTTGATTAGGGTCTTTAACAAATTTTTGCACATCAGCAGCAAGCTCAGCAATGGCCTGGCCATTACGTCCGATAACAATACCGGGCTTGGACGTATGCACAGTCACCTTCACTCGGCTTGTGGTGCGGGCAATGGTGATTTTAGATACCCCTGTGAGGAAGAGCTTTTTTTTGATAAACTTTCTTATTTTATTATCTTCAACAAGAAGATCGCCAAAATTCTTTTCGGCATACCATACGGAATCCCATTCCTTATTAATGCCTACTCTAAGGCCATGGGGATTAACTTTTTGTCCCAAATCTGCTTCCCTCCTTTACTTTGTTCTTTCATCCAAATATACAGAGATATGGCTTACTTTTCTCTCGATTTTATCGGCGCGGCCGCGGCCTCTTGGGTTTAAACGAAATCTGGATTGATAGCTTTTGCCGCGATTGGCATGGCATTCACCGACATACAGATTCTCCGCATCAAGCCCCAAATTGTGCTCGGCATTTGCGATAGCAGAATTTAACACTTTATAAATAATCTCCGCCGCATAACGGGGCGAATGCAGTAATATAGCTTTTGCCTCCAACACGTTCTTGCCTTTGATTGTATCCAGCACAGCTCTGGCTTTTATGTCAGATAAGCGGATAAATTTGGCGTGAGCGTGAGGTCGGGTTTCCCTGTTGGCTTTATTTCTTTCTTTTTTAATTTGCGAACGATGTCCTTTCGCCACAAGGGTTCCTCCTTTCGATGTCTGCGGGCGATTGATAATCACCCATGCAACAATTATCTATTTCTTGAACGCTTCTCGGCATCTTTACCATGCCCACGATAGTTGCGCGTCATTGCAAATTCGCCCAGTTTATGCCCAACCATATCTTCGCTGACATATACCGGCACATGCTTTCTTCCGTCATGAACGGCTATGGTATGGCCAATCATTTCAGGAAATATAGTAGATCTGCGAGACCATGTTTTGATTACGTTTTTAGAGCCTGCATCATTTTGCGCTTCTACTTTTTTCATCAAGTGATCATCACAAAACGGCCCTTTTTTTAACGACCTTGCCATCTCTCGTCCTCCTTTACAGTTTCTCGATTTGCAACCAAACTTCGGCTATTTCATTCTCCATTCGCTCGTCATATAGCTCAAATGCTGAGTCTTTGGCTTTATATTGATTGGTGTTAGCCCATTCATATATGTCGCCCCATGTCGGCCCGATTTTTGCAAGCGGCGTTTCCAGTGCGGCATATGTCCCGCCGGGGATCTCACATATAAAAAAACCTTCGGGCACAGATACGCCCTCTTTAATTTCACAGCCGACAACATAGCCATACTCATCGCCTTCGCCATCAAGCATCACGCCATAATCAGTGCAGCTTGCGATAAAATCAGCATCATGCAGGGCTTTATGCCGCCCGTCAGCCAATATCGCTTCCCAAAAAGCGGGCACCTCGGTAGTCGCGCACCCGGATGTTTTCAACGCATAGCCTGCAATAGTCTTTTTTGAAAATTCTATGATTTTAGGCTCCATGAAGACCTCCATTATTTCTTACGCTTGCTGATGATATATTTATCGCTATGCTTGTTCTTCTTGCGAGTTTTATATCCGAGAGCAGGCTTGCCCCATGGAGTGCTTGGTGCGGGGCGGCCGATTGGCGATTTGCCCTCGCCGCCGCCGTGGGGGTGGTCACACGGGTTCATAACGGAGCCGCGCACGGTTGGGCGGATGCCCATGTTGCGCTTTCTGCCCGCTTTGCCGATTTTGACAAGCTCGTGATCCGCATTGCCTACTTGACCGAGTGTTGCGCGGCAAGTCGCCAGTATCATACGCATTTCGCCGCTTGGCAGGCGCACAGTTGCGTACTTGCCTTCTCTTGCCATAAGCTGAGCAGAGTTACCCGCAGAGCGCACCAACTGCGCGCCGCCGCCGGGCCTCATTTCGATTGCGTGAATCTCAGAGCCGAGCGGGATGTTTGCCATAGGCAGGCAGTTCCCCAAGCGGATCTCAGCTTCAGGCCCATTCATCAGCTTATCACCGACTTTGAGGCCGTTAGGCGCTATGATATAGCGTTTCTCGCCGTCATAATAGGCCAGTAAAGCTATATTTGCGGTGCGGTTTGGATCGTATTCAATAGACTTAACAACGGCCGGGATATTATCCTTATTGCGTTTGAAGTCAATCAATCTATATTTCTTTTTAGCCCCGCCGCCACGATGGCGCACGGTGATTTTGCCCTGATTATTCCTCCCGGAAAACTTCTTCAGATGCACAACCAAGCTCTTCTCGGGCTTACTCTTTGTGATTTCGGAAAAGTCCAAGCTGGTCATTGCTCTTCTGGAAGGAGTGGTGGGCTTATATCTTCTTATAGCCAATTTCTTCAACTCCTTATAACTTATTTGAGTCCAATTTGTGGGCGAGCGGGGCGCTCGCCCCTACGCTTGCACAGTATTACATGCCTTGGAACAGCTCAATTTCTTTGCTGTCTCCCGTCAGCTTCACGATTGCCTTTTTGCGCTCTGCGCGTCTGCCATATCTGTACGTTCTTGTGCGCTTTTTCTTGCCCAGCAGGTTGAAGGTGTTTACTTTATCGACCTTCGTGCCAGCAAAGAGCTTCTCGACAGCTTCTCTGATTTGGTTCTTTGTGGCCGCGGGATGCACGTAAAAGGCGTATTTTTTATCAGACATTTCATTCATGCTTTTCTCCGTGATTATAGGCTTTAAAATCACGTCGTAATATCTCAAATCAGGCATTATTTATACACCTCCGTAATCTTGTTGGCGGCGTCTTTTGTGAGGATAAGATATTCATACTTCAGGATGTCATACACATTAATTGTGTTGACTCCCGCAGTTTTTATCCCCGCAAGATTTCTGGCGGAAAGCACCACGTTTTTGTCATTGCTTTCAATAACGATGAGGGCTTTGTTAATTTTTACATTAGCCAGCACTTCTGCCATTTTTTTAGTCTTAACCCCATCAAGTTTAAGCTCATCAAAAATCAAAATCTTGCCCGATGCCACCTTTGAAGAAAGGACGGATTTAAGAGCCAGACGTTTTACTTTTTTGTTGAGCTTAAAGGAAAAATCTCTGGGCTTAGGCGCAAATACTACGCCACCACCTACCCATTGCGGGCTTCTGATAGAGCCTTGGCGTGAGCGGCCCGTCCCCTTTTGAGGCCGAGGCTTGATTCCGCCGCCGCGCACTTGAGCCCGAGTGAGAGTAGATTTATTTCCCTGGCGTTGGTTAGCCAGATATTGCACGCAAGCCATATGCACTACATGCTCGTTAGGCGTTATGCCGAAAATCGCATCGTCCAAATCATGGTTGCCGATTTTCTCGCCTTTCATGTTAAACATATCAACAATTGCCATAAAATTCCCTCCTTCCCGGGCTAGTTATCATTTCTTGTTGTATTTTTTATGGTAAGCAGCGTCCCGTTAGACCCGGGGACAGCCCCTTTTACAAGCACGAAATTGCGCTCTGCGTCCACGCGCACGATTTCAAGGTTTTGCACAGTGGTTTTAACGCTTCCCATGTGTCCGGGAAGTTTCTTGCCTTTTTTAACGCGTCCCGGTGTGGTGCCGGAGCTTAGAGAGCCTACTCCACGGTGATACTTTGAGCCGTGCGTCATGGGGCCGCGATGCTGGCCATGGCGCTTTATAGCGCCTTGGAAACCTTTACCTTTGGACACCCCTGTGATATCCACTCTGTCCCCAACCGCAAACACATCAGCTTTCACTTGTGCGCCCACTTCAAGAGCCGAGCAATCTTCCAATTTAAACTCTTTAAGGACTTTTTTCAACGGGCCGCCCGCTTTTTCTTGGTGGCCTTTAGCCGGCTTATTAATGTAGGGATTGCCGCGAGAATTTATACGGACATCCATAAAGCCCAACTGCACTGCGGAATAACCGTCATTTTCAGGCGTCTTTTTCTGAACGACCGTGCAAGGCCCCGCTTCAAGCACCGTAACGGCGATCAAATCACCCTTTTCGGTAAATACCTGTGTCATGCCAATTTTTCTGGCTATGATAGCCTTTTTCATATACTAACCTCCTACAGCGGATTACTTTGGCGAAGTAATCATGCATTAATTACATTACTTTCATAGTGATGCCGACACCCTCCGGCAAATCAAGCCTTGTTAATGCGTCCACCGTTTTGGGCGTAGGCATAAGGATGTCAATCAAGCGCTTGTGAGTGCGCTGTTCGAATTGCTCGCGGCTGTCTTTGTACTTGTGTACTGCGCGAAGAATCGTCACGATTTCCTTCTTGGTCGGCAATGGGATAGGCCCTTTCACTTGTGCGCCTGTCTTTTTTGCCGTGTCAATAATTTGAGCAACGGATTGATCAATAATCTTGTGGTCATAAGCCTTTAGGCTGATTCTGATTTTGCTCGTCTTAGCCATTAAAAAAGCTCCTCCTTCATAAATTACTCAAGGACGAAGCATCAAACCGCACTAACAACTTAGCCGGGTGTATCGCAAGCTCAATTTAAACTTGCAATTTACCCCTACAGTATTTAAGCGCAGTGACTATGATGGGCATCTTACGCCCCTCATCTTTCGCCCGGTTTTAAACCTAGACATCGCTCCCCAAGAAAACCCCGCCAAATCAAGCGGCAACCTCTTGGATCAACGCTGATTACGCACATCTGTGCATAACGTCACCAAAATATATTACCACATCCAGCAAATCCTGTCAATACCTAATTTGCATAATTTATGAAAACTTTAAACGTTGTTTTGCCGGGCAATAAAAACTAACCGCCCTGCCGAGCAACACGGTTAGTTTCGCAGCATAATTCATTCCCGCCAATCAAATACATCGCGACCCAACGAGCCTACTCTATTGCTCTGCATAGGGCGATAAGGCAAATGGGCGTATTTATCGCGTATCTCAAACAAGACTACATAAGATGCCTCGTACATTCTGACAATTATTCTCCGAGGACAATAAGGCATATCCTCTATGGATATACTGTCATAATGCATCAATATATAATGCGGGTTAAAACTCTGAGGATTTCGCCGCATTTCAAACCAAATCTCATCCCCAAATTCCGCATGTGGGAAATATACCATGTAATTCATAACGTATGAAACGATCATTCTATCCGCAAACACAAAGTTTTCATATGTGACATCAAAAAAATTTAAAGCATTTGCGTTTTCATGAAGGTGTTCACGGGCAATGGCAAATTGAACGGGAGTAACAAAATCCAACCAACTAAAAAACCTAACCTCGTTGAAATCCAAGTCGTCAGCAGAGATATTTATACCATATACATCAGAAAGCCACTTAACGCGCCAGGCAAGATAATCAAATTCATCCTCAAGTGATAGGTATTCTGTAACGGGCCTGTTGTTAGGGCTGTCACGAAAAGCATCCCATTGCGCTTGTGTATTTTTGGTTGGTTCATAATGGGCATAATCATCATTTGAGAGATGGCGATATGCATCATCACAACCCGTAAATAGTAGCGCAGTACAGGCCAGGTATACCATTATAGAAAACCGTCTTAGAATAAAGGCTCGCAGGCGCACCTCAAGTTGTCTGTCCATGGCTACCTCGGATATATGCCTATATCTCTAAGTAGCATCCACCAGGGAGTGCCGGGGCGCAACAAGTGCGTAATCTCTCGCATGTCCACGTGAAAAGCTCTGTGGATAGCTATGCAGTTCGAACAAACCCATACAAACCCCGAAACTTCAGAATGGAAATCAGGGTGCGGAATAAGCGGAATTTGAAATGTTCTGCTAGTGACTACGTTAGGAAAGTGGCAACATGCGTCAATATCTCCGCGCCTGCGCTCGTTCGGAAAAAACAAAAGACGATACTCCCAAATATCATCTATGCTTATCTGCCCAGTAACAACAAGATATTCCCACTCCGCTTCATCCGCCACACCAAATCGCTCAAAAAGAAAATCAACAAACTCTTGGTGGGTAGGGCAGTTTTCTGCGTTGTAATATTGGGTAGCATGTAGAATAGACGAAAGACCAAGTAGCATTACCAGCACTAAAAACATTGACATGAGCTTCTTCTTGTTCATAATATCAACCTCCCAATTTTGTCAGCCGATACATTTATTGTAGCACAAAAAAACATGTACGTCAATATAAATTTTATAGACACAACAATTGTAAAAACGATACGCATCAATAAAAAATTTATAGAGTCAGCACAAAAATTACCCGACACCAAAAGGCATCGGGTTGGATTGAAAAAAGGCTCGTTGTACTCGCAGCACCGGAAATTCCGGGTCAAGTCTGAGATAGCAAAGTGTATGCATTGTAAAATTATAGATGATATGTTGTAGTAGGGGCAATTATTAATCACCCGTTCCTGCAACGCCCTAGTCTCATGCAAGCGGCTGCTAGCCGCCCGCATGATTGCATATCTCCCGACATGATTCGTAGAAGCGATCGAGCATTCTCCCAGCATTTCAACTAAATTGCATGATGAGTAAAGCAAGCAATAGCTCTCAAAGGAATAACAGCCACGCCGCCAAGCGGATTGCCGATAAACCCGCCGTCTTCACGGCATCTGTCAGATCCCCAAGGCCCAAAGCCGTTAGTGCAAGCAGAGCCAACAGGGCAAGAAGGCGGCTCGCCAATGCAGCAAAGCAGACGTACAACATCTCTATCCGCGCTTAACAGCACCCCCGTAAACCCACTGCCGCTCAAGCCGCCGCTGGTCGTGAAGATAGTGACTGTTCTGCCGATGTTGTCACAGAGTGTCTCCAAAAGTGATACAGACCAATGTTCCATATTTTTTCCTCCTTTATCATGGATTAGGGCCATATACCCTAAGGCCGCCTCCAGAGGCTGCGTGAAACAGTCTCCGGGGTGTCCTAGTTCATATTATGTTGGAGGAAAAAAATTGTTACAAGTCGGCATTCCAGCTCCGCTCTTTTTGGTTGGCGTTATCAGCAGCCACCGTCTCTCGTAATTTGAGCCCCGCAGGGGCGCCATGTGACGCTATCGGCTCAAGAAAGTAAAATTTCAAAATCAGGTATTGACATTCAGCCAAGTTTGCGGTAAAATATTCTGTACTGTTCAATCACGATAAGGAGGTGCGGAATTTGGCTAACTCAAAAGGTGCGAAAAAGCGTGTTCGGGTTATTATTAAAAAGACCTTGCGCAACAAAATCATAAAATCAAGGACAAGAACTGCCATTCGCAAAGTAGTTTCGGCAGCAAGTGCCGAAGATAAAGCGGCGGCACAAGCGGCTTTGATTGGTGCTGTGCGCGAAATCGACAGAGCTTGCACTAAGGGCGTTTATCATAAAAATAATGCTTCACGCAAGAAGTCTCGTTTGACTAAGATGGTTAATAGAATCGCCTAATGGTATATTTGATTGACAAAAACATCCCCGCCAATGATGTACAGACCATGGCGCAGGTGTTTTTCCAACACAGCAGCTTTCGGTTATGCGAGGCCATCCCTAAAGAGGGGTTGGCTTTGCAGGTTTGCGCTGATGCTGGCTGTATTTTAGCGATGCTTTTTAATGATGGCTTGGCTATAGAGAGCAGCAGGGTATTCTGCTGCTTTTCTGGCGTACAAGCCATTTCTATTGCCGTAAAAACATCGGTTTATGAGTGCCTCGCCCGATATACGCGCTATCGCCCCGCCTGGGGCATTTTGACGGGCATACGCCCAACAAAAATCGCCCATCAACTGATGAGTGCAGGGCACAATGAGCATGAGGCCGCAAAAATCTTTGAGCGGCTTTATTTTACCGACCATGAGAAGGCAGCTTTGTGTGTTGAAATCGCCAAAAATCAGCAGGGCATTTTAAAAGGCAGCAGACGCGATTCTGTGAGTTTGTATGTCGGCGTGCCTTTTTGCCCCAGCCGCTGCTTGTATTGCTCGTTTGCGTCGTATCCGTCCACCAAATATGGCGGGATGATGGGGGATTATGTATCCGCGCTGATTTTAGAGCTTGCGGCTGTTCGTGAGATGATTGGTAAGCGATACATTGAGAATATCTACGTCGGAGGCGGCACACCCACGGCCCTTGATGATACCAGATTTCAGCATCTGCTTGATGCCATAGCCACTCTTTTTGACACCGCCGGCGTCATCGAATACACCATAGAAGCCGGCCGGCCGGACACCATCACCCCCACAAAGCTCCAAATCATGCGCAATCACGGAGCAACCCGCCTGACAATCAACCCTCAAACCCTCAACAACACCACTCTTGCAGGAATTGGGCGAGGGCATACCGCCGCAGATTTCATGCAGGCTTGGGGCATGGCGCAGAATGCAGGCTTTGACCACATAAGCGCAGATCTGATTTTGGGGCTTCCGCAAGAGGGAAATGGGGATGTCGAAAAAACGCTTGACGGCGTGCTGGCTCTTAATCCCGCTTCAATCACGGTGCACACGCTGGCCGTAAAGCGGGCCTCGCGTTTAAAAGACGAGATCACTTACCATGGCATACATCAAGCTCAAGAAATGGAGGCAATGATAAGCCTTACCAATGCCCGCCTGTCAAGCTCCGAGCTTCTGCCGTACTACATGTATCGCCAAAAAAACTCACCCGGCAATTTTGAAAATGTGGGCTGGTGTAAACCCGGGCGGCATGGGCTTTACAACATCCAAATAATGGAAGAGCAGCAAAGCATCTTCGCCGCAGGTGCGGGTGCCGTTTCAAAGTTTGTTGATAAAAAGAGTAATCTAATCCGCCGCGCATTTAATTTAAAGGATTTGGCCGGGTATATAGGGCGTGTTGATGAAATGATTGAGCGCAAAAAGGCCTTATTGTAGATCATGTGCTTAATTCCGATATATTTGTTTTGTTTTGACATAAATAAGAGCGGGTTATCTAATTTTGATAGCCTGCTCTTATTTGTTGACGCTATAATATTCGAGTATGTTACGGTGCGGAGCTCGTCATATTAAGGCGTTGTTATATATATGGTGGTTGATGTTGCGGAATCTGTTCGAACAGAAAACCCAAGCCAGTTCCCAAGCATTGATGTGAGATAGTTTGTGTTGTTTACGTTAAACGCACTAACATTGACTTGTTGACCGTTTATCAACAAGCTAAGCGGTTGTATTCGTGCAATTAACGGTGTGTTGTCATCTAATCTAGATAATTCGTTGCCAACTGGCGTATACGGTTCACCGCTCGTCAACACTATAGTATTTGTTTGCACATCCCACTCTACGCTGAATTGAGCCGAAGTTCCGTTTAGTATGTATGCGATATCTCGAAGACTGAATCCATTGTGGCTTCCATAAACACGAAAGCCCTGCAAATTAAAACTTCTCCCGTTCACAATCGCCGTCCACACTGTAGGAACAGCAATAATTGGGGGTTGTGTGAAATTTGCAGCAGGAGCAACTATCTCCACGGGTATGTAAACAAAATTCGGCAGAGGGCTTCCGATAGCCCCTAAAGATGAGTCAAATATGTTGTTAAAAAAATTTCCTGCTCCATGAGCAAAGTCTCGTGCATTATCCAAGCTGCGTTCATCATGAGGGAAGTCAGGCCAAGCATAATTATTAAAAATCCATCCTCCATATATCGTAAAAGAGTTTGCGTCATTCGGCCAACCTCTTCCACGTAAAAAAATACCATCTTGCATATTTTCTGTTATTAATCCGTCATACATGATAAAGCGCCCATCAACCGCTATGCCACCACCAGGCACTCCCCAATTGCTGCTAATTATCCCGCCGTTCATCGTGAAAACACTCGCGCCTCGTTCTGAATCCACATTCACGCCACCTCCGAGACCTCTAGCCGTGTTATCGTTGATGCTGCCACCGTTCATAATAAATTGAGAGCGAGCTCCCACATTGTTGACACCGCCTCCGACTTGAGCAACATTATTATAAATGACTCCGCCATTCATTGTAAAAGAGCTATGATTTAACACTCCTCCTCCTCCGGATGAAATGTCGTTTATACCTTGTCGAATTCCACTTGTGAGAACCTCTCTGCCATCGTTTAACCTTGCTAACCTTGCGCCCCTCTCCACCAAATTGGTAGAAGCCGAGTTGTTGCTTATCAATCCGCCGTTCATAATAAAAGTCCCTTCATTGCGAACGCCACCGCCACCGGCATGGCTAAAGTTACGAGTAATCACCCCTCCGTTCATGGTAAATTGGCCGCCTCGATTAATTAAGCCGCCACCGCCAAAGCCCGTAATAATTCCGCTATCCATAACGAATGTGCCGCGATTGTCGATACCGGCACTTCTATTAGTGCTTGATCTATGAGTAACTTCGATACCATCTATAGTTAAAATCGCGCCACTTTCAATTGTAATCGCGGGCGCATATAAGGCGGCAATCAAACTAAACTGCTCGCCATCAACATTTCTCAAGGTAATGTCCATACCGCGAGAGATAACAAAATTAGATTCCAAAACAATATCCGCCGCAAGCAAAATAGCAGTGGGCACATTTTGAGATTGATGAACTGATCGCCTAAGTTCCATTTCGCTAGAAACTGTAACCTCCTGCGCTTCTGCACCAACCTCAAACTGCCCGCTAATTGAAATCATAAAAAATACCATCATAGCCATAAACAATCTTAAAAACACTTTTTTCTTCATCGCATATCACCCTTCTTAACTAATTAAAAGCTAAAGCTCTTTAGATCTATTATAATATATAAATATATATAGTCAATACTCTTTCATAAAAAATTAATTGCAAAAGGGCTTTATTACAGGCCTCATCCCAACTTACGAGCAGCCAGCAAAAATCTGCCGCTGGTCGCTTGGAAAAACCCATCCGCTTCAATCATACGCTGAATTTTGAGCAATTTTTCAAAATGCGTCTCAACGGAAAAGCTCGGTATCTCCCACGGAATCGCTTTTGCGTAAAAAATCACAGCGTCCATGTCAAAAAACTTAACAGGAACCTCTACCTCATCTTTAATAATGACTTGAAAGCCAATTTGCTCCAGAGCCTCAATATACTTTTCGATGCAGTGATTCGGAATGTCCAGCTCCACTTTGCCGTTAAGAATCTGCGCAAGCTCAAAGCAATTCCTGTTGATTACCTGTTGCGTGAAGAAATACCCGCCGCGCTTTAAAACACGGCTCACCTCTGACAAGCCAAAAGATTCATGCCTGTTGATAATAAAATCAAAAAACTCATTTTCAAAGGGCAATTTGTCATCACAAAACGTCTGCTTTACGGTAATACCAAGCGGCGATAGCTTGCTTTTGCACAGCTCAAAGTTCGGTTCATACGCCTCGGTGATATACGTATTTTTATGCGGATGCCCTATCGTAAGCAGCACTTCCCCGCCGCCCGTCCCCATATCAAGCAGAATATCGCTGCTCTTGAGATATGAATTGATGATGGTTTTATAATCCCAAGGGGGATTAGGGCTGGACATTCTTCCATCAAGATAAGAAAAATCCCATCCCTTTAATTGAAAATCTTCTTCCTCTTTTTTCCATTGTCTGAGTAA
>Ga0131853_10018078_pt1 | contig 12830 bp, 5 predicted proteins | sample TergutLab28metaG_FD_92764 | JGI IMG/M metagenome (GOLD analysis project Ga0131853, IMG submission 92764) | Labiotermes labralis P1 segment gut microbial communities from Petit-Saut dam, French Guiana - Lab288 P1 (version 2) (version 2) | ecosystem: Host-associated > Arthropoda: Insects >...
TATTTAAAAAAAAAAAAAATTTTTAACTATCTTTTTGAAAATATTAAAAATTTATCGAATTACCAAAAATTTTTTTAAACCACCCTAAAAAAGTTTTTATTTCAAAATTCCTTTTTTTTTTTTTTTTTTTTTCGATCTAAGAATATTTTAATTATAAGGAAAACAGAAAAATATAAGAGCTATGTTTTATATAGTAAATATGTTAATATAAATACATTTTTAATATTTTATTATATGTAATTATGTTAATTCTGTTGTATTTCACTATGAATGCATTGTATGAGCTTTGACAAGTATCCTTAGTATGATATGCAGATTGTTGGATATGTGTTCATGTTCATGTATATGTGTTGAAACTGAATTAATGACAATTTCTATATCTTTGGTTGATGTAACTATGATGGATCTGTGGAAAAATAAAAATATGATGATGATGATGGATAAGTAGGGACAATTGTTGGAACAATAACTGGCAGGTTAAAACCGATGTATTCAATGAATGACCTGCCCCACTGTCACTTTGTTCACCAAAAATTCAACATGAACTACCTTAGGATTAAACCCAGAGTCTTTGCAGTAGGAAGACTGAATCTAACTACCTGAGCTCTGGCATAGCTATGAAGTTTTGTGTTTGTCTCTCATGTGTGTGTGTGTGTGTTACAATAATGTGATCTGTATTCCTCCCTGAGCTTCTGCAGCAGTAAGTATTGAAATAGAATAATTGGCTTCTTCTTTAATGACAGGCTGGATGAATATCAGGAGGAGACAGAGATGCTGAAAGCAGAAAGAGATCACTTGGAGAAAAGCAATGTGGATCTCATGAAGAGAGTGTCTGACTTGCAGAGCATGCAAACACCAGTGAGTGTAATAGGTACAAAGTTTAATACAAGAATTTGGTAGCAAAAATGTTGCATGAAGTTATGTTAGTACAGGCAGTGCCACTGTAGTAATACTACTGGTTATTTGTAAGCATATATTGTCATGGAAAACGTAGTACAGTATTTTAAGTACTGCCGTCTTTTGTCAGCCTTCAGATATTTACATGTTGCTCTTCACTGCCAGTATCTCAACGAAAGTAGGTGAAAGGTAAAAAGTAAATGAAGGCCCAGAGGGGGAGTAGTGGTATAGCTCTACTCTTTCTCTAACCTTGGCACTAGATGGAGGTGGGTGGTTAGCAGCACACCCTGACCACTTTGTCCCCAGGGAGGTGACCCACTACCTGTTGTGCAGGAGGCTGGGTGGTCCCCAGAGCCGGTGTGGACAGGCGTGGAAAATCTTGCCTCCATTGTGATTCGACCCCATATTGTCCCAAAAAAAGTTAGGTTTCTGCTGTAACTGGCTACAGTTGTAACACAGTATGTGCTCCACCATAGAGTCAGTCTATGAGTTTTATGTATGGTAGATCCCTACTTACTATGTCCCCAGGAAGTGTGTATTCATTACAATTTGTTGTGAAAGATAATCAGTTTTTTTTTCAGCCAGAAAATTTGTTACACACATTGTGAACACAACATAATTGGTGAAGCAATTTGTTGCTGTTCTTGAGATGAGTAGTTATGGTGTCACTTAGAAGTAGTCACAGGCACCTCTGTTTGCTAATACTGGTCCATCTGTGTGCAAGCAGTGAATTTCTGTCTTCCCCACTTGTGCTGCCTCATTTCAAGTTGTTACAGGCCATAACACAGTGAGCTGTGAGATATTTTGTGATGTTCCTAATTCTTGTTTAATTTAATTTAGTTTCTAAATATACTAACTACTTACTTCCTGTGCCAGTGTTTTGAAAATTTAAATTATTTGGGTGTTTTAGGGTTAGGACTTGTACCCTTTCACGTTAGAATAGGTGTTACAGTTCCACATGAATACAGAATTGATGTAATACAGTTTTTCAAGGAATTCATTTACTGTAAGTTATGGACATCTGCATATGTTTAATATACGAAGTTTTATATTGTAGGCCTACATCTGATTTTGGATAAACCCTGTTTCTAGTTTGAGAAGTACTGCTATGCATACTAAAATCTTATGTGACTTTTATGCTAATTTTGTATAACATGTTAACATATTCACAACAATTCTACCATGAATATGGGGGCAGCAGGTTTCTCCATTCTGTGGATACTTACACTAGACTGTACAGTATCACATCCCAGAGGGCTGCACAATAGTTCTGGCTTCTCTGTGTTCACATTGGGCAATAGGAATGCAACAGGACCTCTATTTAATTCACATCTTGATAGAAGTACTAATTCATGACATGGCTTATTCTGTATCATAAGAAATATGTACTTTGTCTCAAGCAGTTAAGGGTGGTGAAAATGAAAATGATGCTTACCAATACTATCTTTTCTTGTAAAGCAGTGAGGATATACGTAACATCCGAACACTCAGATGTGAAACAACTGTCAGAGTTTCTAAATGATGCATTTTCATGTCTGGATATTCAGATGATATAATTTTATCACACTGCTTTACAGAGAAATATGGTAATGCTGAAGGTTGCTTTTGTGCATATTGTGTATCTGTGACACCTGTTGAGAATTATTCTGATGAGGAGGATATGGTTCTCCATACAAACGGGAGTGCTCCACAAAATGTCACTCTCTCAAATATTACTAGTCATCATACAAGATTAACATTAAAGCAAGACAGTCAGTGTAGTTATACGGAACATTGCGGTGTGTTCACGCAACCATTGTTGCAATTGAGAAGCAATGAGTATTACACAACCTGTGTGTTTGTTCGTAGCCTTAGGTATTCAGCATGGAATGCACATGCACCATATTGTCGTCTGTGGTCTGCCCAGTTGTACAAACTTTTTTCACATTATCTCATAAATGGCATGATTTTTTAAAAAAGTTATTGAACTTAAAATGTGTGTTTCGAGTTTCTTTACGACTTTAGTATGGAGCATTTTTCATTCTAAGAAGAACTGAGTGAGATATGATCAAAATGTATGTTGGTCTTCATGTAAATTACCCTTTATTCTTTTACAATTTTAACAAAACTTGAATTTTCTTGTCATATTTTCAAAAGATACTCAAATATAAAATTTCACGAAAATCCATCCTGTGGGAGCTGATTGTTCCATGCGAACAGATGGATGGCAGACGGACAGACACGACGAAGCTTATAGTCACTTTTCACAATTTTGTGAATGTGCCTAACTACAGACAAAATCTTTCAGATAGATGACATGTTAGTGGAAGCTTAAAAATGTATGCTTTGAAGTCCATTGCAGAGTAGCTGCCTGGTGCAGGCAAAAAGCTGTGAAGGCATTAGATACTTCAGTTTTTGAAAATTATGGCACAGTATACCATTAGTTTGGCAGGAGCTACATTCCCTAGTTCGGGGTCTTCATTTGGATATTGACAGTTAACTGAGATGGTCAATAAATTTTCTGCTGCAGTGAAAGTGGTAGTCCATTACCATGTTCACAAAATGCCATTTTTCTAAGGTCAATTTCAATATTATCCTTCCATCTGTACCACAACCTGCCAAGTGGTCTCTTTTCTTAGGATTTTGAACCAGAATGTTTTATGCATTCCTCATGGTTTACGCATGCATGCTGTATGTCATGACCATCCCATATGATTTCATGTACAAACCTTAACAATATTATGAGAAGAGTTCCCCTTATGGAAGATCTTCATTATATAAGTCTCTCCCTCCAGCTGCTACTTCCTCTATCTTTGATCCTAATATTGTCATGAACATTTGTCTCAAACACCTTTAGTATGAGTTATTCCTTTAGAACAACAAAGCAAGTTACACCTCCATACAGAGCAAGTGTTGTAAGAGGGTTAAACTGTTGCAGTTTGTTACTGTTGTGCAGGAGATGTTGCAGTATGAGATGCTGCAGGAGAAGTTGTCTGAACTGGAACATAGACACAAAACTCGTGAGCAGAAACTGCAGGCAATTGTGCGTGATCTACTACGTCGCAGTGCCGAGCAGCGTGCACTCAGTGGGGAGGACAGAAATGCTTCCAGTATAAGGGAGAGGCTACTCGAAAAGAACCGCCAACTGTGTTTTTATCGAGCTGAGATGGACCGCATTCTTGAGACACTTCGGGAGTTCAGTAGGCACAAGAAACTAGGCAGTAAGCTTCCATCTTGCACCTGACTGAAACTGTATGTTATGTGACTCAAAAACACTGATGTTGCTCTTTCCCCTTTGTGTTTACCTTATTCTGTTTGCTTGTCTAAGTTTACCATCAGTTACCTAAACTAATTGGAGGATGAACATAAGTTGGACCACTGAAAATAAAAATAGTGAATAATAAAGGAAAAATGGCCTTTGTTAGCCAGATATGTGTGGGCCTGCAAGTAGTATAGATTATAATTTTTGTACATGATAAGATGATGGTTAAAAAAACTCACTATAACAGAGACAATAATGTTAAATAGATTACGTTGGTTTGGGCATGGAAAAAAAATAGCATTCCCAAAAAAGTATTATATATGAATTTGGAAGCAACAAGGCTGAGAGACAGACCAAGAAATAGATGGCAAGATGAAGTGAGGGAGGATGGAAGACTAGTTGGTGGAATAGGGTGGAAGGAAAGGATATGTAACACAGAGGAATGGAAGAAGCTCCGGAGAATGGCAAGGAATCGTTGCATTCTGCACGTGCCAATGGAATGAACGAATATAATCAGACAATAAAAGAAATGCATACAGGAGACTTGAGGTATTCATAGCAGTGCAAATTTATTGTGGTCTTTTGCTTTCTGTCACTGTCTGCTTTGGTAGAGAGCTACCACCCTTACTTCTGGATTATATGTTGTCATAATCCAGACGACTATATTGTGATCCATTCTGTATTGCCATGAGGTATCTGGCAAAGCCTTTGTGATGACAGCAATTAGCTATGGATTCTTACTAAAGGGATAGTGGTGGTGGCAGGGTGTCTCACCAGGAGCACTCAGAGCACAGAACTATTTCTCCCATCCATATAGGCCTGATATCTAAAATTCTTGGTACTTTATTTTTCCCTGTTTTGTTTGGCAAGTTTGACATGGATTAGGACTCTACTTAGGAGGCACCCATGGGTGGAGATTCAGTTTGTTTTCAGTGACTGGCTGTTGTTGTTGTTGTTGTTGTTGTTGTTGGTGGTGGTGGTGATGATGGGTTTATGAGCAACTGAAAGGACCCCAAAAATACAAAGGCATAGAAAAGATAATACAGAGACCTGTGTTGTGTGTGTCTTGCTGCTAGTATCTTAATAGAGTTGGTTCACAGCTGAGTGGGCACCTTACACCATTGCTGGGGCAATGGAGGAAGCATAGAGACTACCATACTTTAGACCTTGAAAACATGAGCTTTGCTTGTTTGTTATTTGGATGAGATAGGAAGATGAACTAATATTATTGTCATGAATAACAGCAGCAGTTGTGACACTGTGTGCAGACACTTTGAGGGTGTTCACCAGCTTGGACCGTGGGCACCCTACATTTCGGATTGTATTATGAGAAGTCATATTCTGAATACAGATACACATACACAGACGTAGAGACACATACACAGTATGTTTGTCTGTCTGTCATATGCCAAGTCTGTGGACTTTACTTCCAGAGAAGTATAAAGTTTTCCAACTTCTTTTCAATGTATGTAGTTTTTAGTATTGTGCTGTAGCAGTATTGGGTAAATTTGAGTTTGTGACAGTGCTATGGGCCTTGATTTCTTGCCGAGTGTCACCACATTTTGCCAATAATGACCACTTGACATTATTCACATGTAATTTATTGCATTTTCTTCCAGATACTGCACCAAATTACTGAAAAGTTCTCATAATAAAACAGGGTCCATTTTTTTATGTAGGCCATGACTCAGTGAGGTGAGTGTTATAGAAAAACAATTCTATCCAAGAGTGTGTGGACTGATTTGCAGAACTCATCTAATTAATTCTGGTTGACCTTGTACTGTGAAGTTATTTAAAGTAGCAAAATTTTTATTACAAATGAAATTGAGGATATGAAAGAATTTTTTATGACTGGAAATAAGAAGTGTACCAAAAAACCAGAATTCCATTAGTGAACCCTGCAGACCAATTTTGGATACAGCAGGTGGCTACATACATGTCTACTCTAACAAACACACAGCATCAGTCTGGATGAAATGTGTGGTCAAGCTTTAAGAGCCTGAATTCCACCACATGTTTGTTTTTGTGTTGTTTTATGGCTTGGAGTGTCATTTTGGCCAGCAGAGTAACTCTGCATTAATATCATAGAATAAAATTGGTCCATGCAAAATTTTAAGAGCCTTTTTTAAGTATTTAATTTGCAAAACTGGGATGGACTGAGAGCATACCGGCAAATGTTGGCATGCCCTCGACACACAGGTGTACACATATATCAACAAAAGCAACAACATGCAGGATTCAGATTCTGGGAATTACATGAGGTGTGTCCCAGGAAGAGAAAAAAAAAACCGTTCATGCAGGCAGCAAGTTAATAAACAAAGAAGCTGAAATTAAATGACTGTACACATATTCTCCCACCAAGAAAACAAAAATGCTAGGAAACAAGGAATGAAACATTGGCAACTCCTTGCTAAGGTAGTTTTTTTATTCTTTAGTTTATATTGTTAATTTTATTTCAACCCGCATTATTATCTCAAGTCTTGTATGTTTAAATTATTTGAGCTTGGTTCTGTTTAGAAATTATTAAAGTTTATCCAAGACAAAAACTATAAACATCTGTTTTCTGTTACATTCAAATGTTATCAGTTTTCATTCACTGCAGTACTGCATTCAAAGTCCTGACAGGCGCCAGGTATGTCTCCGCTTGAGCTAGGCCTCAACTGGGCTGCATCCTCTATGGAAACTAAACTAAAGCATCCAGTGCATCACTCAAAAATACATAGGTTTTAAAAATTTGGCAGTAGGGGTCAAGGAGTCATGCTTGTGGGGTATGGACCTGAATGACTCGGTTTTTCCGATCCTTGTCCATTAGAGGTTGTGCGGAGGACATTCTGGCCCAAATCAGGCCATGCAACAAAAGTTTTACACACTAACTGCACAGTTTATGATCTTCTAGTTTAATTAACTTCTTTCGTCTGAAGGAAGCTCTTTGGTATGGTTTTAAAATGTTTGTTTAAAATCTATACAGCATCAGTATTAATTTAATATTTTTCTCTTTTTTTTTAAACTGTAATAACAATTATATATGCTTTCATTTAAATTCTTTCACATTGTAATGCTAAAAAATGTGGAACATATTCTTCAAGAAGTACAAATTTTTTCAAGAGACACTATTGGGCCCCTGCTGAAACCAGCATAGAAGGGGTCATGTTATACACATAATAGTTACGTTTATTTTCTGTAACTGGTGCTTAGTTTTTCCTGTTTATTGGAATACAGTCATCTTGACTGAAACATCCAATGTAAATGCTGATCAGCTGCCTCACCAGGTGTTTGGTACCACATTTGGACAAGGCAGCTTGACATACTGTCATGTTGTTTTGTGCGTCTCCAGTCGCCAGTAACAGTTCCATCTTTCTGTTTGGAAAACTCCAAAACAGTCGTTTATCATGCACATTAACTTAAGTACTTCCATGTTGGACTTGTGTCTACTTTTGACGTGGCAGCTAGACTACACGTATTACAGTATCTGCCATCAATGGGCCATCAACTGTCGTTTTTGATTTCATCTATTCATGCAATTGTTGTGAGCTAGGTTTATACACGTTTCAGTTGATCATCTGTCAGCACAGCCCAAACAGTTCGGAGGCAGTTAAAACTGGTTAGCAGTCGTGCTTAGTTGAATCTATGATAGTGTGGCAGCTAAGGCATAGCCCAAGATGGTTGAGTGGCAATGACTGGATTCCTGGTTAGTCCAACATCCGAGGCACTTGCGTCAGCCCACTTTGATCCATCGGTCAATGGAATACTCCAGTGCTGCCAACCACCTGTGAACAAGAGAAAACACATTTGCAGAGAGGAACTGTAATGATAGAGGGAAATATGTTTGTACAGTGTGCGTGAAATGAACACAACTGGAAGATTGTGCCTATAAATTGCATGTTTAATGTCAGAAAATGTTCAGTAGATTTTGATGAAATTTGGTATTGGAAGTCCGTATTAAAAGTAATTTGGAATATTTAATTTTGTGCATACTAGTCAATTACATCTCATATCCATGCTGCAGGTTCCTTTTTGGGAAGTTTATAGTTACTCTGTTGGCCAAGAACTTGAAGATTCGGTACCACATTCACACCAGCCCAATTTGGGGAGCTGTAATGATCCAGTTGAATACAGTCCACACTTTCACATTCTGTGTCATGAAGACTCATTGTAATATTATTCTCTTCCCTAACTCTCTATTGGTTCATTTCCACTCTTCTATCATTTATTATCAAAATCAAGTACTACCATAAAATAATTATACTTTGGTAAATATCTCCTGATTTTGTTGTATCTGTGTAGTAACAATTACTGTTGTTCTAAACTCAGAACATTGTGTGTCTGAAAATGTCATCATTGTATTATTTCAAAATATTCTGTCATTTTTTTTGTTCAGGTCTTACCACAGAATCTGTATAAATCCAAAGGCCATTTTGGCATTTTCTAGTGTGATACATTTTTTTTAATGGCGATGGGTCTCCACCCAACTTGCATGCTGAAATACCAACACATTTTGGTCCATTGTACTTAACATATTTCCCAACAAACCTCCATATGTTAAGGATGCATTGCACTATGCCATGATCATTTTACAAAATACTGAAGAAATTTATGATGACATCAGTACATGCTTATTACAAAACGTAAGTTTTGTGTGAAACATTTTACCTCCATGGACAGGCTGTGTAACCTGTTCTATCCTTATAACTGTTCACAAGGTATTTAAAACTACAGTATGACACTGTTAATCATAGTGAAGACCCTAACTGTTTTATATCCATGTATTAATTACACCATGGTTTTTTAATGTACAGATTTGTAATTAATCTTTTAATGTTTTTACAGAACAAATTCTTGTACATATAATAAACAGCCTTCATCATGATTGATGGTCTTATATTATTATATTCTATTTATATTTATTACCATAGTGTTTTGAACAAAGTTCATATTAGAAATGCAATGGAAGCCTGTCTTGTTAATCTAATTTGTAATAATGGTAAATATACAAACATCAATTCTTTACATTAATATAACCTACAATACTGATATCTTACTGCAGTATTGTATATTTGTATATTCTGCATATCTAACAATGATGTACACCTATATTTACGTTTGTCTCTTATCCTATTTGATTCTCCCTGAGGATTTTATCCAAAACATGGAGGATAGTGTTTACCATGAAATAATAGCATGTAGGTAATTAGACAGACAGACAAATTGAGAGATAGATAAATAAATAAATAGTTTTATAAATATGTCATCATCTCAGTCAGTGCTGAATTGTCTCTCCAGTTGATACAATGTAAATAAATAGTCTACGATAATTATTTCAGTACTGATTTCACAAAACAGGATAGTTGGATTGTCTTGCCTCTTCTTGTCCATCTCTGTATCTGTATGGAAGTAGTAGTGTCTTTGGCGAGGTTCAGGGGGTAGTATCTCAAATGCAAACCGCTTTCCTCCAGCAGTAGAGTTCTGCACTCGGTAGCCATGCAGGCATGCCATACCTGCCAATATGAAATATACATCTTGAATAGCAAATCATATAGGTAAACTATTTGGTCATATGATTTAGTAAATTCACAGCAACATGTGACAGGTAATTTGAATTCCCTTTGTACCCTGTTTTCATATGTCTCAGGCTACATGCTGGAAGGTGAGGAGTCAGGATTTGACTCCCTGCCCTGCAGCAGGATCACAGTCACCCCTCCCCCTTGCTCTTCTGTTATGTGCTGACCAGATTTGTGGCCCACCCAGTCTCAGATATAGTGGGAATGAAGCTAACCACTCGTTCAGATATATATATATATATATAGTTGTTCACTTTCCATTGGATCTTTACAGATATGGAATCAGTCAGAATAGTACATAAAAGTGTGCAGGGCATTTGTCATAACACAACTAACAAGTATAAATATGTTAAGATGAGCAAGAAGGTAATGAATAAGTTAAGTTATACACTAAATAAGATCTTATAATTATTAAATTGAAATTAAATAAGAAATAAAGAACCTTAATCATTGGGATGTTGATTGATAATATTCATCCAGACTATAGAACATATGTTCTATAAGGTAACTCTTTCGTGTGGATTTGAAACGCTTAGCATCATTTGATAGAATTTTAATATTTAACGGTAAGTGATTATAGATCTTACTTCCAGAATACAGTACTCCTTTCTGCACTAATGTTAAATTTGTAGAAGGTAGATGTAAGTTGTAGTTGAAATGTGTATTCATATCATGGATTTCAGAATTGGATAGAAATAGTTTTCTATTCTTGTTAACAAAAACAAGTAATGAGAAAATATATTTAGATGGAAGTGACAGTATTTATAACTGTTTGTATAACTGACGGCATGAATCACGACTACAAGTATTTGTAATGATTCTTATTATTATTTGTTGAATTTTAAAAATGCTGTTACTGTGATGTGAATTACCCCCCCAAAAATAATACTGTACGACATGACTGGATGTACATAAGAAAAATAAATCGTTCTCAATACATCCAAAGACATGAAAGGTTTTATCACCCCAATAGCATAACAAGCCTTATTAAGTTTTGATGTTAATGCAGCAATGTGATCCTTCCATGACAATGTATTATTGATGATCAAACCTAAAAATTTAGTGCTGTTGATATTAGTGATAATTGAATTGGGCGCAATTATTTGAATTTTGATTTCATTTTGTGTTTTAGTCAAGAATTGCAAAAAGTTTGTTTTTTTTACAGTTTTATTACAGTTAATTATTTAAGTCATTACTGAATAAATATTATTCATAAATTCATCTGAATTAGTATTCGATATAATAATGCTTGTGTCATCAACAAATAGTGTTGGGTTAGCTAATTTGCTTATGCTTAATGAAAGATCATTTACGTATATAAGAAACAGTAATGGACCCAATACCGAACCCTGTGGAACACCATGTTTCACATGTTCCCATGTAGAAGATAATTTACTAGGTTTGCTATCTTTCATTGATATTCTCTGATATATATATTTTCTAAATATGATCTCATTAATTTGTTAGCTATGCCAGAGATCCCATAAAACTTCATTTTGGCCAAAAGTATTTCATGGTTAACGCAGTCAAATAATTTTTGTAAGTCGCAAAATAAACCACGAACAGGATTTTTTTTATCTAATGATGACAGTACATTGTTTAGAAGTGTGTACGTAGCTGTTTTGTTAGATAATTTTTCTCTGAAACCTTATTGATCATTTACCAATATATTATTATCATGTAAGTGACAATACAGTCTTTTATAAATAATTATTTCAATGATTTTAGAAAATGAAGTTATGAGTGAAATAGGTCTGTAATTAGAAAATTCAATTCTATCTCCCTTTTTAAATAAGGGTCTGAATCTGTTGCTGTGGTTGAAAATGCTTGGAGCTAGACCTTTACTCCACCTTACAGCCTCATGACATGGCATGGCACTTAATTAAGCATAAGGACAACTTTACATGATACTCTCTCTAGCTAAACAGTTTTCAGTATAACTGCGGCTCTGACAACTTAAGGTAAACAACTCTTCACATAAAGGGTTACAACTCCTAAAATAATCCACACACATCAGTGATTTAAACAATGGAGTCATGAGGAAATTACAAATGAATAATTAATACTGTATACATTTATGTTATTCACACAAATGCCAGATTATTATGATACTAAAGTATAACCTGTCTCGAAGCAAATGAGACAAGTAAAGTGAGAGTTCTCTGCTACTTAGATGTGAGGACTAATTAGCATAAAGCCTATTGAAATTTCAGTTGGGAAGTCTGGAGAATCTCTAGGTATGATTTTCACTTTCTGTCACTCTTATACATTATGGCCTTTGAGAAGTGCTGTGTAATCACTGTTTCACTGACCGTGTGTGCTGTGAACTTCACAATACAGCTTGATGGTACAAGCATTGCTGCTACCAACGGATAATTCTTAAGAGCAAAAGTGGAGGCTTCAATACCGACCCAAACATACGTAAATCTTGACGTATTCATAACAGTCACTGCCATCTTGCATTCCTGACAACATTCCTGGTGACATATTGAAAATGGGTGGGGAAGCCATGGTCCTGTACCTGGTGCGTTTGTTCGACATATCAATAAACAATGGAACTATACCGGGAGATTGGAAAAAGGCACTCGTGGTTCCTATTTACAAAGGAGGCGATCGTACGGTAGTACAAAAACTATAGGCCGGTCAGTTTGACCTCAGTAGTGTGCAAACAAATGGAACACGTTATAGCAGGATATGTGCGACAAGTGTGGGAAAATAGTGATTGGATATATGAGGGGCAACATGGCTTCAGACCAGGATACTCGTGCGAGAGTCAAGTAATTACAGTTTGTCAGGACATATCAGACGCCCTTGATGAAGCAACTAGGCTAGATGCGATAATAATAGATTTTTCAAAGGCCTTTGATAGAGTCCCTCATGACCGACTGCTCAAGCAAATTTCAGACTCGGGAGTGGACCCAAGGGTAATCGTATGGATTAGAGAATTTTTGATAGGTCACTCTCAGAGAGTTAGAGTAGGGGGAAAATTTTCAAATGAAGTTCGAATGACATCAGGCGTGCCACAAGGGAGCGTGTTGGGCCCACTTCTGTTCCTAGCTTACGTCAACGATATTTGGAGGAACATCGATTCCCAAATCAGACTTTTCGCAGATGACTGTATAATATATAGAAAA
>Ga0131853_10018079_pt1 | contig 12830 bp, 13 predicted proteins | sample TergutLab28metaG_FD_92764 | JGI IMG/M metagenome (GOLD analysis project Ga0131853, IMG submission 92764) | Labiotermes labralis P1 segment gut microbial communities from Petit-Saut dam, French Guiana - Lab288 P1 (version 2) (version 2) | ecosystem: Host-associated > Arthropoda: Insects >...
GTTTCCATTTGGCGGGTATTGTCACGGTAAATCTGCCGTTTTGTCGTCCCCCGGTACATAAAATAAATAACTAATAAATGTAAAAGCGAGATGACCGAAGCAAGGGTTATCCCAAGTGCCGCCCCAAGTGCGCCATATGATAACGCAAAACTGTTATTACGGAGAATTGCCGCTACTTTATCCCCATAACTAACGAGATGATAAGCAAAAAGCAAACCTAGGGCAATTGTAAAAACTTGCTCAATAACCATCGAATGAGCGCTGGGGTAAGGCGACCCCATCCCTTGAAAGTATCCCCTAAGCAAACAGGTAAAAGCCATCAGCACAAGCGCCGGGGCAATCATTAAAAGAGCCATTTTACTAAAGTTTTGTAAGAAAATAACCTCACTGATAAAATTATTAAAGATAAAAATACAAGTAGCGGCAATGACCGCAAATATTATCGTAAGGGTATAAGCCGCCCGGAAAATCCGATGCGCATTGCGGTACTGCTCCCGCTTTACCCGGTACTTCATCATATTACCTAAGGCCTCTGAAAACCCAACATTGCAAAAGGCAATAAACAATAGAAAAACCTCATTAACCGGGGCAAAATAAGCAACTCCTTCAGCCCCGATAATTTTCATCAGCGGAATACGGAAAGCCAAACATAGAATAACAGCTATAAATCCGGCATTAATCAGTGGGTCACGTTTTTCCTGGAATTTTGAAAAATTTTTCACTCTTATTCCCCTTCCTATTTATACCTATCCCACTAAGGATAGCTTCCTGTTTTTTTTCCATAACATCGGTTTTATCCGCTTCATTATGGTCATACCCTAATAAATGGAGCAGACTGTGGGTCAGCAAAAATGCGTATTCGCGTTTTAAACAATGCCCATATAAAACGGCCTGTTCACGAAGTTTTTCCACCGAAATAATGATATCCCCAAGTAATAATTCACCACTGTCCGGGTCAAAATTTAATCTATTTAATTTATTAAATTTTTTTTCTGCTATCTCACTAAAATCGGCAGCATCTTTAAAAGTCAAAACCGGAAAAGAAAGTACATCGGTTGGTTTATCAATAGCCCGTGTTTCCAGATTAATTTTCTTTATTCCCTCATTATCAGTTAAAACAATATTTACCTGGGTTTCATATGGACACTTTTCTGAAGCAAGCACTGCTTTAATCACCAGTCCGGTGATTTCATTCAGGTCAAATTTATCTTCATTGACCGATTCAGTCAATGTATCCGGGCCCTCAAAAATATCTACTTCTTCATCAACGTAAAAAGTCATAATATAGATGTTCCTCTTTTAGCATTTTGCGGATTTCTTTCATCTCACCCATCGTAATCAATGTCCGGTCCATAATTCCGCTGTCAACCTTTTTTTCATAAATCGCTTCGATAATTTGATTATAATCAGGCTTGACTTTCGGATTTTTAGAAAAAAGATAAAGCAATGAGGCAACTAACGTATCCGCAAATAATACCACCACCGCTTCTTTACTCATTAAAGTCGTATTGCGGTCAGTATATTCTTTAAGCAGGTTGATCGCCGGAGTCGGGAACTTGTACTCGCGGCAAATATCATTAATAACTTCCCAGGAATTTTCGCCCCTCAATGTACCTATTTTATGATAATAACCACATGTTTTCGTTGCCATGTCGTCCAATTCCAGCTTTTTGGCAATTTTGTCACTAAGATAAGCCGTGTGGACAGCCTGGTAATATTCCGAAATCGATTTTTGTTTCAACTCAACGAGAATCGGGCATTCCGGGTCGTTGATTTCCATATATTTATCACGGTTGCGATGTACTACATTAGTACTATAATAACGCATAAAGACAAGCAAGAGCAAAATGCAAACTAAAAGGTTGGCAAAAATAATAAAAAAGGTCTCAAAGTTAAGCTCTGTCTGCCCCATCATAACCAAATTCACAACAATACAAACCAAATTCAGGGATAACGATATCAGCAAGGGAAAACCAACCCGGAAATCTTCATCAATATAAGAAAAAAGGATTATTCCAACCACCCCGCTTAAAAAATAAGTAAAGAAAACCGATATCGCCGGGGCGCTTGAAAGAAGCACAGAAATCATCAGCAACATTCCGCCGGTGCAGATACCAACCGGTTGATTGCTCGCAAGGCCAAGGACAATGAAAATTACCAGATACATCCACCCTTGCTCCGGTAAAAAGGGAAATAATAATGCTACAAACAGGCCAATAAAATATAAACCGACAAAGCGCCCGTAATGTTCATCATTATCAAATAATAAATTATTTTTTTCCCGGCCCTCAGCATGCAAAAAAAGCACGATACCACTGGCAAGCAAAGCCAGGATAGTGATACGGATTATTTCGATATATGTTTTGCCATAAAGATAGGCCGCACCGCCGGTTAATAAACCGGTGATGAGAAAAAACAGGGTTGAAAGGGTGATGGTTTTTTTCATATTCTCCATTTTGTCTAACGTATTTATCTAACGCTTCTTTTTCTTATTATCTTCTCATTTCGCCTTTTCGGAGCATCCGCGCGGGCAATTGTCTGTTCATATTCCTCATATGCTTTGACAATTTTCTGAACCAGCGGATGCCTGACTACATCTTTGCTTGTCATATTAATAAACGCGATATCATCAACCCGGTCAAGGACTTTTATTGCAACATCAAGGCCTGATTTTACACCAGGGGCTAAATCTTTCTGGGTCAAATCGCCGGTAATAATAACTTTCGAACCAAAACCAATCCTTGTTAAAAACATTTTCATTTGCGCCGGGGTAGTATTTTGCGCTTCATCCAAAATAATATAAGCATTATCAAGGGTCCGCCCCCGCATATAAGCTAACGGGGCTACTTCAATCAAACCCTTTTCCATGTTTTTCAGGAAACTGTCAGCCCCCATTATTTGATGTAAGGCATCATATAATGGGCGTAGATAAGGGTCAACTTTACTTTGTAAATCACCGGGAAGAAAGCCTAATTTTTCCCCGGCTTCTATCGCCGGCCGGGTCAAAATAATCCGGCTGACGGTTTCTTTCTTAAAAGCCGTAATCGCCATTGCCATTGCTAAATAAGTTTTCCCTGTCCCGGCCGGGCCGGTCCCAAAAACAATCATCTTTTCTTTAATTGCTTCAACATACTTTTTCTGGCCGAGGGTTTTCGGGCGGATTGGCTTACCACTCATTGTATTACAAATGCAATCACTTTCATTCAAGGTGCTAAGTTCTTCAAAACCGTTTTCTTCTTTGCTCATTGTTAACGCATAATCTACATTTTGCTCGGCGATACTATTTTCACGCTTTGATATTTCCGCCAATTGCTTCATGATTTTGGTCGCTTTTTCTACTTGGGGCTGCTCACCTTTAATTTTAATTCCGCCGTCACGGTCAACAATCACAACATCTAAATCTTTTTCGATTTTCTGGATATAGCTGTCATGCTGGCCGAAGATATTTTGCAAATGTTCCAGCGGTAATTTAATTTTGTTTTCAAATGTTTCCATGCTTGTCCTTTAAGCCAGCCGCATTCATCACTCGATAGTCTCCGCCAATTCTTCCGGTTCCACCGGTTCTACATAAAGTGATGTTGGAATGCTTTTACCTGTCTTTTCGATTATTTCAAATTCAATGTCCAAATACCAATTAACATTGTCCTTTCTCATTGTAACATTTTTTTCAATTATTTGTACCCCTTTTTCTCTTAAGTTTTCTATAATTTTTTTTGCAGCTTCGGTAAAGATCTCTTTTGCTTCCTCACTACTATACTTTTTCTCTTCTATTTGGTAATCACGAGCTAATTCACTGCCGAAAAAAAGAGGGAGATAAAAATTTTCTAACAACCGGATTTGCTTATTTTCATCAATTATATCAAACATTTCAAAACCATGTCTGCCAAATCCAAATTTTATCCGTTTGCCCAGTATCTCAATATAAGGGACTTTAGCTTCATTACCGCTATATATTTTTTCTTTATAATCAATCGGCAGAATTTCAATATGATTAAAATCAGTAAGCAAATAAATATCGGCATCCGCCTCATAGTATTGATAATTACGGACGGTCAAATCATCATTAAAAATCGGGACACCGCCCTGAACCAGGATATCACCTTCAAGCACCTCACTTCCGGCAATAACCAGCGGTACCCCGCTGCGGGTAATAATGCTTACAATTACCCCATCCTTTCCCGCAACCAGGTCAAAGCCCTTTTCATCGCCCATCACCGCTGATATTTCTTCCGGCTCCCGCAATTCGTTCTCTTTGATTTGAACTATCAGTCTCGTCCCATTTATCCGGGCCGAAGTCCACGTAATAATATCATATTCATTACGTAATGATTTTTCCAATTTCTCAAGGTCTACTTCTTTCCTTCTTATACCGACGACAAGTCCCTGTCCGCTTAGATAGCGCATCAAAACATCATTTGTCAAATGAAAATTGCCCCTGATTTCAATTGCCCAAATAAAGGCTGACATCCAAATCCAAAAACTTAAACTTAAGAGTAAACCAATTGCAAAAAATTTACGTCTTTTTACTTTTGGTACATAAAAAGGCAGGCCGCATCTTTTTTGAATCGCTACCCTGGTCCCGGTTTTTTTCGTGATTGGTTTTAATTTATAAAAATCACGAAGGCTTATGCACATCAGATAAAAGTCGCCATGATTTTCGATGTCCCACAGAAACAACTGGTGGTGACTCGCCAGATTCATGAATCGTTCGGGCGAAAAACCCCATACTTTTATGATGAGGTAGCCATGAATATATTGAAAGAATTTTAACATTGCTGCTCCTTATATATAGTAAGTAAGGAAGGCAAAAACATCTCGCAGGAACCTTAGGCCGCCTTCTTCCCATAAAAAAATTTATATTTTACACCAATTAGGCCGTAGTGACGGAGAGAGTTTATTGCCTGACTTAAGTATTATAAATACGACACACTATTAATTCGTCCGGTTATCTTCATATCTTCGTTGGTATAATATTCAATAGTAAGTCGCTGGCCTTTAATTTCAATCCGGCATGTTTTTCCCTGCAGCAAAATATTTTCATCGGTATACTCAATCATCCCTTTGTAATTTTCGATGAAAACTTCCGAATTTCCTGTCACTGTAACAATCGAAGCACCAAGTAAAGAATCCTTAGGTAATTTTAAGGATTCGACGATTTTCTCATGTTTGGGGACTTGAAGGATTTTGACTTTTTTTCTCATGATAAAAGATATGATGGGAGGGGGGGATTTATGAAAATTAGTAAATCCGGAAGACAACTCATCCAATAAATAAATTGTGATAAAAATACATTGCGTTTATCGGCAATATCTGATATATTATGGTTAAATGATTTGAAAGTTAAGGGCTAATAATGAAAGACAAAAAGTTTTCAAATAAAATGTTTTTTTTATCAGGAGTCTTGGTTGGTTTTATTCTATGTGGTGTGATATTTTTAGTTGCAACAAATGATACAGATGATAGGAATATTAAAAGATTTAGAAAAGATGCTACTTTTTTTGAAACCAAAATTCTATCTGACGAAATCGAATTAATAAAAAGTTTACGTAATTTTGAAAAAATTTATAACGCCATGGTGAATTTTGGGACTTCACATAACGAAATCATTTCGGTAACTATTTACCTTGAAACCACCGAGGAAATTAGTGATTCAGAAATTGATGATATAATTCAATTTGTATCAGAAAGATTTAAAAACCTTGATAATGATAATATTGCAATAATACTCTTACCTTCAAATTTTTTTGGAAGTACTGAGTATGAGAGTATAAATTATTTGTAGGGTTAGTAACTTATTGTTTTATAGTTTATAAAGGAGAAAATTAATGGTAAAGAAAAAATTGTTACAAATTGTTTCACTTGTATTGAGCTTAGTTCTTATTAATTCAATGACTGTTTTTGCAGAGAAAGAAGTACATTTACATAATGATTCATTTCAGAATGTATATGATGTTGATGAATTATTGACATTATTGAATGCTGGTATCATCCAACCTAATAACACAACTAGAACCATATCAAGTTCTTTTAGCGAAGTTAATGAATTATATACAATTATTAGTCCCTCAAATTGGCCATGGACTGATTGTTCCAATGTTCTGGGGCATAGTTGGGGTGAGTGGGGTGGTTGGAGAGAAATAACAGAAAGAAGAATGCATAGAAAATCAGACACTCATTGTTTAGCCATCCTCCAAAGGTCGCGGTCTTGCACAAGAACTCATTGCTCAAAGCATGAAAGTGAACAGATGAGTGCATATGTTTTTTGCCCGTGTTAATGAGTAAATATCTCTTTAAAACAGAACTGGGCAATAACTTTCGCTATTGCCCAGACTTTTTTCGCTTTTATTTCCCTCATATATTAATCACGATATAACCCGTTTAATTAGAAGCGGTACTTCAACTTTATTTTCCGAAATCTTATACGCACCCAGCAACCGCTCTTTTGCTTCGGCGATTTTGCCGGAATCATTACCATGTATATAGGCTAGAACTTCACCTTGCGAAACCTGACTGCCGACTTTTTTTGTCAGGACTATACCAACAGCCAAGTCAATAATACTATCTTTCGTAACGCGACCGCCGCCAAGGATTAACGAACAGCGGCCTATTTCATCGCAAATAATTTTTTCAATATAACCGGGACCGGGCGAAAAAACCGGCTCAATAATAGCAGCGCCCGGCAGTTTTTCCGGATGATAAACATAAGCAGCATCACCACCTTGGGCGGTGATGAAACCGGCCATCATTTTAAGGGCAGAACCGTCTTTAATTGTTGCACGGATTTTGGCTTCACCTTCTTCCTGGTTAAGCGCCAAACCTCCGGCAATTAACATTTGCGCGCCCAAAGCAACACATAATTCTACAAAATCAGCCGGGCCATTACCTTTTAAAGTTTCGATAGCCTCTTTCACCTCAAGGGAATTTCCAACCGCTAACCCCAAAGGCTGATCCATGTCTGTCACTAAAGCAATCGTCTTCCGCCCGGCGTTATTACCAATCCGGTACATTTCTTCGGCCAGCAAAACCGCATCCTTTTCCTCTTTCATAAATGCACCGCTGCCGGTTTTTACATCAAGGACAATTGCATCAGCGCCGGCGGCTAATTTTTTACTCATAATTGAAGAGGCGATTAATGACATTTGGTCAACTGTCGCCGTAACGTCCCGCAAGGCGTAAAGTTTTTTATCAGCCGGGGCTAGTTCATTGGTTTGACCCATTATTGCCATCCCGATTTCATTGACATTATTGATAAATTTATCAACACATATTTCAGTAGTAAAACCGGGAAAACTTTCAAGCTTGTCAATCGTCCCGCCGGTATGGCCGAGCCCGCGCCCGCTCATCTTGGCAACCTTTAAACCACAAGCGGCAACCATCGGCGCAAGGGCAAGCGAAGTTTTGTCGCCAACCCCGCCGGTAGAATGTTTATCGACTTTAATCCCTTTTATTGCAGAAAGGTCAAGCATATCACCGCTTTTCGCCATTGCTTCAGTTAGAAATAGAGTTTCTTCCTCGTTCATCCCCTCGAAAAAAATCGCCATCATCATCGCCGACATCTGATAGTCAGGGATAATATCGCCGGTATAATTTTTAACCATAAAATCAATTTCAGCGCGTGATAATTCACCACCGGTTTTCTTTTTTTGAATTAAATCATACATGTTGTAATTGCGCATATTTACTTTATTCCTTTCAATCAAGTTCCAGGCCTAAGCCTGTCGCTAACACATAAGGTGAGAACAAATGCCTGCTAAAGCAGTCGCTTGTTTTCCTGCTTATGCGTTATAAAACTATCAATCATATCTTTCAGAACTGTTACAATCGGAATCGCTGCCAGCATTCCCATCACACCACCATAAGCACCGCCAACAGTGACACTAATGATTACTAATAATGGGCTGATTGCAAACGATTCACTCATCAGTTTCGGCTGGATAATATTTCCATCTATTTGCTGAATGATAAACATTACGATTGCAACAATCGCTGCCGTGCGTAGGTCTTGCGTAAACGCAACCACGATTATTGAAATAACTGTCCCGATTATTGAACCAAAATAAGGGATATAATTAATAATCCCAAGCATCAAACCCAAAAGCAAAGCATATGGCGAACGGAATATCGATAGAGCAATAATCATTAATGTCCCTAGAATCAAACCATCTATCGTTTGCACAAAAACGTACTGCCGGAAATTAAAGTCCAGTTTACGGCCATATTTCATAATAAAACCGCTGGTTTTTTCGGGGGTCAAAACAATTACAAGCTGTGAAACAAATGATTTAAAACGGTCTTTTTCCACCAAGAAATAAATTGAGGTTATAATAGCAAGAACCAGCCTAAAGATTGCCGAACCAATTCCCCCAAGGCTAACCGCCGCCTGGGTAATAATCACCTCAAAATCAAAACGCCTGACTAAATCTACCAAAAACAAATCAGGCCTGAAATCTTCTCCGATAAGATTGGCCATAAATTCCGGCATCGTGAAATTTTGGATATAATCAATAATAAAGCGGATGTTTTCCTGATAGACCGGAAACATTAAGATAAAAAGCTGTACATTGCTTCGAATCGCCGGGACAATCAATTGTACTAATGCTTGAATCAAAATAATGATAATTATCACTAATATTAAAACACTTAGTGACCGGCTCTTATTTTTGATGAACTTACGTTTTGATTTGTTTAAGAAACGCTGGATAGCACTGCATGGCATGTTTAAAATATAAGCAATTATCCCACCAGTGATAAAAGGGCTAATGATGCTATAAAAACGTGATATCACCTCACCAAAAAATTTAACTTCGGTCATTAACCAGACGACAGCAATAATCATTAATATTAATACAAAATATGGTATGATTCTTTGTACCTTTGCTTTTGAAATTTTCTCCATTTTAACCTCTCCTATTTATGATATGGTTCACCATTATTAATCCGGAAAGCGCGGTAAATCTGCTCAAGTACTATTACCCGCATTAACTGATGAGGAAAAGTTAAAGCCGAAAAGCTTAAACGCATATCAGCTCTTTCTTTTACTGTCTGATGCAAACCAAGCGAACCGCCAATAATAAATTGCAAATGACTGATTCCCCCGACTGCCTGTTTAGCAAGATAAGCGGCGAATTTCTCCGAATCCATCACTTTTCCGTCAATTTCCAGCGAAATCACTACTGCCTCCGGCTTAAGATGATAATGAATCCGCCCGGCTTCTTTCTTCAAAATTTGCTCTTTTAAAGCGGCACCGGCCTGCTCCGGTGTTTTTTCATCTTCGACCTCAAGAATTGTAAGCTTAGCATACTTACCAAGACGTTTTGTATACTCCGATACGGCATCTTTTAGATATTTTTCTTTTATTTTGCCAACGGCAATTAAACTGATTCTAATCATTACTTTCAAAAACTTCCGGGTAAACCTCATCAATAAGGCGGTCCAAGTAACCTTCATTCAGGTTCAAAAATTGATTATTAAGCATTAGCTGCATTTTTTCAAAACGGCGGAAATATTTGATTTCATCACTTAATTCTAATATCTCTTCGTCGGAAAACAATTTTTTATCGATTTCCGAAGCGGACAAATTATTAAGGCACCAGCTCCTTATTTCTTTGGTCAGGTTTTCTTCTTTTCCGGCTTTAACCGCAAGGATCTGCGATTTTTTCATTGAAATTATCCCCATTACCAGGAAAAGGATAAATAAGACCCCCATCACTCCGGTAATCATATATTTACTAAAACCGGCCATTTGAAAAGGCAGGATATCAAAAAAGAATAATGCAATCACAATCGCGCCGATACCGCCAACAAACATTAAGGTATAAGCCGACGTACGGTGCTCTTCAGCCCGTTCGTCATTATTCTGATATACCCTCGTCGCTTGCGAACGCATTTGCATCGCCATTTCGCGGGCGGCTGCCTCTTTTAGCTTTTCAAGCATTTCTTCAGAAGTTTCATCATCAGCAACAAAACCTTCATCAGAAGAAGCTCTTTTAATAAATTCTATGTACGCCGCTTCTTCGCTGTCGCGTGAATCATTTTTAGCATCGCCGCCGGGCGGCACGCTTTCATCTTCGGCAATTAATTCCTCCACCAATTTGAGGCCGCAATCTGCACACTCAAAAATCCCTTCGACATATTCTGATTTACATTCAGGACACCAACCCATACTTTACCTACCTGCTTTCCGTATTTACAAACTTTGGCCGTAGGCCAAAGTTGCTGATTGAAAGAATGTAATCTTTCAATCTTCCACCGTAACTTTCTAGATATTTATCGCATCAAGGACCCCTAAATCATTATAAATTAAATGTGCCGCTTCCCCGGTAAAAGCCGAAGCTGCAAATATGTGTCCGGTTCTTTGCGGTTCCTCACCGCTTAAATAGTAATACTCGTAAATCATATAAAATAATCCCTTGCCGGCAATCTCAATTACTGAATCAATAACATAGTCAAAATACCCTTCTTCATCCATTGCCTTCCCATCAAGAGAAACAATCCGGCCCCGGCGCAATTGGGCATTAAAAACATTTGCAACGGCGGTTTCCGGGGTTATATCGCTATTAAGGCGGAAATTAAATTCACGGGTCACAACCTCACTGGAAACCCCTTCCGCATTTATCGCAATAAAATTGTATACCGTATACCCCAATGCCATCGTAACCGGCCCTTCGTATAACTCACTCTCCATGGTAGGCAGGCTTCCGTCAGTTGTAAAAAATACCTCGCTCCCTTCCGGAACATCTACAATTATCAACTCTTGTTCAATATAACGGCCGCTGCTTAACGGTACACCGGGGGAATCCGGTTTTTTAATATTGATAAAATAATTTTGGCTGACAATATCACTTAAGATACCAAATTTATTTTCAAAAACAGCCGTAATAGTATAATCACCGGCTTCCAGCAAAATAGGTTCCGTATAAACCCGGCTTTGCGCCGTTGGTTCAGTCCCGTCGAGAGTAAAATATATTTTGCCCTCGGCATTATTACGTAATTCAAGCAATAAACTCCCGTTAAATTCGCCGGATTCTTCACCAAATACCGGGGGCCAGGATAAATAATGCTGATATTCGGTTATTAGACTTTCATCACGGCTTGCCCTGACTAAATCGTTTATCTCTTGATATTTGCCCATCATATGCCAGATAAAAATAATATTATCATAACATATATCTTTTTCGGCCCAGGTAAAACGAGGTGAACTAATCATCTCAAGCAAGATTTCGACTGCTTTATCATAATCTTCATTGGAAAAGCAATAAGCCGCCCACAATAATCTTATTTCAGCATCATTCGGCCTGATTCTGTCTGCCCGCTTAATTCGCAGAATCGCATTTTCATAATCGCCCATCTCTTCATAAACCCGCGCCCGGCTAATTTGATACGGGGCAGAATTATTGCGGTATATAGAGATACTAACAGGTATTGTTATGCTTAAAAAAACTAATATTGACAGGGTAATTATTAGATAACGCTTCAGTTTATTATTATTATCAACTTTTTTAAGCTTTGGTTTAGGGATTATCTCTTCTGTCTTTTCCGGTACCTCTTCTTTGCGCCCGGGATTAATCTCATCAGCTACATTTAATAATACCTCGCTGATACTATTTTCCAGCTCCGGTTCAAAATCAGGTACCATCTGAATTTCAGCACCGCAATTTTCGCAAATCCATCGGTCATCTATAAGTATGAATCCACATTTTGGACAATCCATATTAGCTTTTCTCCAATCAAAACCTGCAAATTTTGGGCGGCGGAAATCTTTGATTCCGTCAGACACAAATTTGCGTATGAAGAGTATCTGCGAAAGCAGATTTAGTTTATCTTTGGTGTCGGGCCGCTGCTAAGCAGACGTTCTGCCCGGACATCTTAGATAAACTCTTCATACTATACAATTGCTTAATAACATGGCAATTGTCATCGGGCCAACCCCGCCAGGTACAGGGGTAATCGCACTACACAGCGGAGCAACTGACATAAAATCAACATCACCACATAATTTACCGTTATCATCACGATGAATCCCAACATCGATAACAACAGCATCCTCTTTGACATATTCGGCGGTAATCATCTTAGGCCGCCCAACCGCAACAATTAAGATATCAGCTCGTTTGGTGACATTAGCCAAATCCTTAGTTTTTGAATGAGCTATCGTTATGGTAGCATTTTCCCGTAAAAGTAAAAGCGCCATCGGTTTACCGACAATATTGCTCCGGCCAATAACAACACATTCTTTTCCGGCTATTTCAATATCAGAACGCTTAAGTAATTCAATAATTCCCGCCGGGGTACAGGGAAGAAAACCCGGCCGCCCAATTGAAAGGTTGCCGATATTCATGGGGTGAAAACAGTCGACATCTTTATTAGGGTCAATTGCCGATATTATTTTGTCCTCATCGATATGCTTTGGCAGGGGTAACTGGACTAAGATACCGGTCACCTTTTCATTTGTATTTAATTCTTCAACTAGCTTAAGTAATTCTTCTTCACTGCTTTCTTCCGGCAATTCATATGATAGCGAATCAATGCCAATATACTCACAGGCTTTTTTCTTATTTTTTACATATACAGTGGAAGCCGGGTCGCTCCCAACCAGGACTACCGCTAAAGTAAATTTGTTCCCTTTATCTTTAAGTTGTGCTACTTTCTCCCGGCACTCGTCTTTTATTTGCTGGGCGATTGCTTTTCCGTCGATTATTTTGTTCATGTTTCTCCTTTATTTCATTTCCTAAATGTCATTTAGATAAGCAAGGAAAGGCAATAAACACTATCCGTTGCTACGGCCTAATTGGTGTAAAATAAAAGTTTTCTTTCGGGAAGAAGGCGGCCTA
>Ga0131853_10018080_pt1 | contig 12829 bp, 9 predicted proteins | sample TergutLab28metaG_FD_92764 | JGI IMG/M metagenome (GOLD analysis project Ga0131853, IMG submission 92764) | Labiotermes labralis P1 segment gut microbial communities from Petit-Saut dam, French Guiana - Lab288 P1 (version 2) (version 2) | ecosystem: Host-associated > Arthropoda: Insects >...
AAGAGAAAAAAACGGAGAGTATACACCATGTTTAAAATATTCGGTACCTATATTTGTTGAATAAATATATAAAATGCAACTTTGGAGGTTAGCGGTGCGGTACGTCAACTATAGTTGACGTTAAGCTTCTAAAGGTTAATATGTTGGGCGTATAATCATTTGTTCTAAAATCCCTGGAGATGGCACCCCGGTGCCGAAACATGTAGAAGTTTAATTTGTGTTATGAATTGTATTTCATTACGCGCATTTGTTGGTTGAAGTATTAACTGAAACCAGATGCACGGTATGGGTAACAAAAAAATAGTATGATGTTAACCTAAATTCCATATTCATGTTTTAACACACAAATAATTCGAATATTCGAAATCACCACCCCCCTCCTAGGGTCAGTTCATGCGGCGATCTTTCGATCGAGAAAATAATGACCGAAGCTGTACAGTAATTTCAAGCCTGAGAAACCATGAAGTTCTACTTCCATTCTCGTGTGCGCTTTTACGGCGTACTACTTAGGAACTGGGTAAGTGTAACTTCATTACTATCATCATAATCATTCACATTTATAATTACAATTTTCATTATACACTATAAACATGGGTAACTACGAAAAGAGACATGACTCGCCTAGAAGCTGCAGTAATGCGCTTTCTAAGAAGTGTTACGGGATACACAAGACTGGATAAAATAAGAAGCGAAGTCATAAGAAAAGAACTAGAGATCTCTGGAATACAAGACGTGAGACTCAAATACAAATAAAACTGGATCAACTACCTTGAAAGAATGGACAACACCAGATTCCCGGAACACGCCCTCAACTACAAACCTCGAGGAAGAAGAGATCGTGGACGCCCCAGGAAACGATGGCAATGCGTCGATGCCGGAACAGGTCAAACGACTTAATCCATGGAGGAAGATGATGATGATGACACTACTTATGTTACAGCAACACACGATAATTTGAATCCTCGAGAATTAAAACTTTCCATGTTGTTCTCTCAGGACATTTCCATGGTAATGTATAGGCCTAATTTCCACTCCTAAAGATCTACAAACAGTTGGCTTTGAAGTGCGGACAGACGACGGCAGACATTTCTTTTAGTGATATCCAGTCTGTGACGACCAATATTAGCAAGTGACATACCTCGTACGTACCATCGAATGGTTAAACAGGAACAACAGGGGCTCTTATTTCCTACTCATTTTAACTCAAAACGCCAGGAATGTGCGCGTATGTCCAGTGACTGGAATTAAATTTCATACGAGCCTGGAATGCTTCAACTGTTGCAATGTTACTTTACTGCACTCTAACATGTTACCCGAGCAACAAAGTTAACGGCCGATTAAACAAGGCACTGAGCACGCCAAGCGCATTCCCTGTCCGTGTAAAACGCATTACCCACCCAAGAGACATCCACCACAGTCAACTAGACTCTCCCCTTTCTTTTCCTTTAGCACGTCGACAGTGGGCTCCAACAACTGTAGCTACGTTACTAGCGTGTCGAATGTTCATATTAATTATGACGCTACTGTAACAGTGATCAGCACCCTTTGACATGTCTCCCCTATCACGTCTGCGACAGGACACACTGTGCTCCAGTTATAGGAGCAGCAGAAAGTGACTTCCGAATCCTACTTAGGATGCTAAGCGTAAAAATAAAATTGTCCTGTGCATAACCGTTACATCATGAAAGGACATAAAGTGAAGGTAAGGTTCCACTCATTCTGAAACGCGGTACTAGACGGTTAATGGTCAGCTTCACTCTCTGGCCGATTTACACTCGGGTTAAGATTCTACGGTAAACTTACAGCATAAGATGCTTTATGGACTCCAGATCTGCTCACATTGGTGACGTTTCTCCGTGTCTGTCTAAATCCAAATCCAGACCTTGAGCCTTGTAGCCAGTGGCTACCACCATCTTTACCTAGAATTTGAATTTTCGCCCCTTATATTTGTTTTTACCATGGCGCATCAGCCCTAGTGAGCCAAGGACTCCTCATTATCGAGGATTCATGATCATAATCAGATACACCACACTCGGTAAGACTCCTCTAGACGATTGATCAGCCCGATGCAGAAACCTCTACCTGGCAAAATACAACACCAACAAGAGACAAATATCAATGCCCCCGACGAGATTCGAACCCACAATCCCAACAAGACAGCAGCCGTAGACCCACGCCTTAGATCGTGCGGCCACTGGGATCGGCCTACCCTTGTATTACAATGTACATATGTCTAACAATCAGGTCTAATTAACCACAGTCAACTATTTCTGTAGCAGGTTACATTTTCTTTCTCTATATTTAAAAGAAGAGTATATTATGCGTACACACACACACACACATATATATAGCTTTTTTTTTCAGCCTGTACATATAAACATCTGTTGTGTCCAAAGTCTACGTCTGTCGGCGCGTTGTAAGCTTCGATCTTCTTCCTTTTCTCGAAAATATACTGACAAACATATTAAAAAAACATCGCTGTATTGTACGTTTCGTGTTAGGTTATTTAAAGACGCTGTCAACTGCTAAGATTATTTAGCGCTGGTGGAATGTAAAAAAAATATTAAACATTGGTGGAATGATATTGCAAAGGGAAGCCGAAGTACTGGCAGAAAAATCTGTCCCTGTGCCACTTTATCCACCACAAATCCCAAACAACCTGGACTTGAATGGAGCCCGGTTTTTTTTTACGCTGTATAGTGTGAGGCGTTATATTCTGGTTGTGTTGTGGGATCCATTTTGCCCCTTCACAATTTTAGTCGCCTCCCTTACAGAGTCATTACTTCCTGAATCAAACCAACACGCAATATTAGGCTTACGTTTAGCTTCTCAGCTTTCAGCGTAATTATTTCCTGCTATTTTCCTGCTTGTGTGCAATAACGGATCAAATAAATTAACTTATCTGAGAAAAGGAAGCAAATTCATAATCCTGTTTTCAGGGGGGAAATACCACAAAAGCTGTTATTAAAAGAATTCAAATTTAAAATAGAAAAGACCTGCAGTATTCGTAAGGTAGTTTTCTACAGTATGACAGTTTATTTCAGTGGTCCTGTATTAGTGATGTCTGGATCAATGTGAAGTGCATCCACACTCATTATACGTCGAACATAATTCATATATTCATAATTAAATGAAAAATGTAATTTACAACATATTTTAATAGGCCTATAGGATACTCACTGCCTTCAGGAAAATACGTCATGAACATACCGTAATTACTGACAAGCTGGACTGATTTTTCTTGAAGATGAAGGTAACACGATTCTTCGAAATATCGGGCACCCCTCCCTCAGACACATCCCAGAACACTTGAATCCTGTCCTATATTTATTTTCCATTTTATGAGTGAAATTTAGCATGTTTTATATGTGCCTGTCCATATAGTTGTAATACACACCATATGGATATAGCGTCACATAATATAATGCTATATAATAGTCTGGAACAACACAAGCCAATTTAATTCAATTCTTATTCGGCTTTTTTCGTTATACCAATCGTAAATGGAATGAAACATCAATTTCGTACAACTGTTGCATTCGAATGGTACTCATTTCCGGTTTCGAATATCAATCCGGCAGAGAGCTATGCTGACGCTTTTTGTGCCTCTCCTCAGCCATTTCCCAAAGCGTGTTCCAGAAAACTGCACCAAATTAGCCCACGACTTCTTCCTACCACATCCTTTTAGATTCAGTCTGCCAATCGACTTGTACATACAAAAAAACAAATAACCCCCTCCTCTTACAGCACTATAATTGTCTGTTATCTGCCTACGCTTAGGTATTTTTAGAGTTAAATACGGAGATTTAGCCGAAAAGGGGGGGGGGGGGAAATCACGATACTGTTTTCGGGGTAGTACGTCACAAATTTGGTGTTACGCATTAATTTGAAATTCAAAACCAAGTAAAACGGGAAACTATTTGTAATGCATTTGTTTAATACAACTACACATTTCAGTGATTCTATAAATCTTATGAACAAAGCAGTTACTACGTTTAGCAGTGAGTAAACCTCTAAGTGCGTGGGACTTAAGTGAATGATCGCCGTATTTTAACGTTCCTCCCACCACAACGCCACGGTCAGCTAACTTATATGCACAATAAACTGTCAGTAACCATGCCTCATCTGACGCCCAATTCAACCGACTTCCAAACCCACACATGTTCCACCTGCAGTGCACTCAGGCGCACCGCATCACTTCTACACTCCTACAGCTTGAGGGGTGAAACAGCAGTAGAAACAGTCAAACGACAATGCATAACCCACCTAGTGTACGCAGCCGGTAATTTTTCGACGATCAGCACAACACAGGAAGACAGCAGGCACAGCTGTAGTCTTGCGTCTTCCAGGAACGACACGTTTCACGGATGCCACAAAATCATTTGCTGTTCCAGTAAATACGTCTCCAATCAACTGCTTAATACCAATGCAACACAAGACATTAATTCCTTTCTTTGCATGAAGTGGTTTCTAACACTCCAATTAGGACTCTCGTTTCCTAAACCATGTTTGCACACAACGCATTCTCACTGTTTCATTCACATTAGTGTTAAAGTTGCCCTTCTTCACACAAACACTTCACTTATAATACGACACAGGCAAAATAAAACCGCGCTGTGGCTAAATGAACTCTTCTCCACGAAGATTAACTCTTGCAGCTGGCACTATAACGTGTGGTTTTCTGTACAAGCACAAACGGTACCAACCTAAACCACGTCAACTTTACACATCAATCACTCTTTAGTCTAGCATTGTCAGACATGTTCGCTCATTTCGGCTTATCGAAAGGAAAAGTCATCTGAGTTAGGAAACAATCCACACAACTTGTAAACACTATTATTATTATTATTATTATTATTATTATTATTACCCTCTGCCTAATAATTTTAATTGCTGTAAGATAAAAGGGGGGTTGCTAAAACACGCATCATGTCATTATCTCCATAAGCACGCATATACTGTAAAATACTCTACACTATTCCATTTATTTTTTGACGTAAGTTGTGATCTTGTTGTCACAAAACACATCTAGTACTTTCACTAGAAACTGCTGGTGAATTATGTACAAATAGAGTGTAATACTCTCCTTCACCGTTTCTGTCACCAAACGCAATGTTCATTAACTGAAACTAAATGCCATCTGATACTGAACTGCTTGGAACGATGTAACTAGCAACACAGCTACACACGAGCGAAGTTCTTTCGCAAACGGCGCCCGGTTTCACAATGTAAACTTCTGCTAGCTAAACCTACCGACAGAGGGATGCAGAACATGCGCAGGCGTAAATATCCTGTACGTGTCCGATATGAATATTTGCGCCTGAACACAAAATGGCGTATATTCCATGGACGTTTAAGTACGGCTACTATCTACCCCGCCAAAGCCGAATCAGAACGTCATCTCTTGACAAACAGCATAACTACCACCAGGAACTGTTTTACGGACACCATACCCAATGTATCGCATCTAACAGCAGAATCGTGCAATATCATGCTATGTACATTCTGAATAATAAATCTAACCGCGTACACGTAACAAAAAAATTATTTGTATTATAAGTTGAGTTAACATTGTTATGGGGGAGGCAAACACATTTATTTGCATCGAATTATATCTATGTATCTGTTACTGTTATTTGAAATCATGGGCAAAATTGTATGCACATACTTTTTTGTTCGAAGTTAGTCTTAATTGTTCTGTTTGGCTTATGTACTTCACTGTGAAATTACGTGGTGGACCTATTCAATCGAACGCACCTTCTCTTTGAAACCTAGCAGTCACTCAGTTGATTAAAAAATCTCTCCCCTTGTGGAATTCAAAAACTCACTAACCTGTTCACAAGAATCTGCCACAGTATGACAGTGCAGGCCACTCTCTTGCCATGGAATAATATGTGAGGATGTGGGCTGGATTTCTCAAGCAGCAAGCTCATCTGAACCCAGTAACAAACCCGCAAGTGCCATTACACACAGGAAATTTCCCCAATTTGCTAAGAGACTGTCATTTTCTCAAGGACTTTCCCCATGCAGTTAGCTGTGAAGGTAGGAAGTTAAACAATACTCCGATATAAAATGAATTGTAATTCCCTTCAAAATTAGAAGTAAATAAATATTACCTTCCCCACATGGTGACGGAGGAAAAGAATGGTCCCACCACAGCCCAAGCAAGTCATACAAGGTGCCTAAAAGGGGTACCTGGTGCCTGGGGGTATAGCTGGGCCACCCAGCCCTGGGCTTTTATAAATGTGGGACCAGGACGCCAAGTTAGGGGTTAGGCAACAAGCTGACAAACTATCACTGTAAAAAAGCTAAATGTTAAGTTTGAGCAGCACTGCCTATCAAGACCAAGCGATGCGCAACAGGGCGTTAGGAAACCTAAATTGTGGCCTCGGAACAGTCAGACTGAGTGGAACTGACCTAAGCAGTGGGAAAAGATTTATTAGATGAGGATAGCAACTTGGAATATATGCACAATGCACATAGCAGGATGAAATGAATGAATTAGTAAAAGAAATTAAAAGTATAGATACATGTCTGTGGTCTGCAAGAAAAGGAAAGGAACTGTGATTTAAAAAAAAAAAAGTATGATTTTTATACAGTGGACACAAAAGTGACAAACATGAATTTGGAACAGGATTTTATATTAGTAGGCATATTATGGATAATTTAATAGATTTTGAACCCATAAATGAAAGAATTTGTAAAATTAGGGTTAAAGTTAAATATGACTATTTGACATTGATATCAACACATGCCCCATCTGAAGAAAAAGATGAAGTTGCCAAAGTAGAATTTTATAGTTCTTTGGAGAGGGTATGTGATGCAGCTCCCAGTTACAAACTGAAAACAGTACGAGAGGACTTGAATACCAAAGTTAGAAAAAAGTCCTATTTATATCCAGAGCATGTGCAGGGCACAGCCTTCACAACAAAACAAAATGATAAAGGAAAACAAATGGTAAATTTTGCACTGGTAAGAGATTTAGCTGTGATGGGAACATGGTATCAACCTAAGGACATTCACAAGGTCACCTTGAGATCATCTGACAACAAAATATGTAACCAGATAGATCACATATTGGTTGATAGACGATACAGCACGAATGATTGTGATGTGAGAAGTACAACACGTGCTGAAAGAGAATCATACCATTGTTTAGTGAGGGACAAAACTAGATTGCAAATTAAGAGAAGTGAGAAAACTAAGAAAAGTGAAATAAAGAAAGAGGGCATTGATAAACTAAATAAGAAAGAAGTAAAAGTAGAATTCATCAAGGAAGTCAGAAAATGTACAAAACACCCAATTAGAAGAAGTGGAAGACATAAATGAAATACACAACAAACAAACAAAAAGGAATACATGAAGCAGCTGGAAAAATAATAGGAAAATGTCAAATAATATTAGAAGATACAGAGAGAGCTTACAACAAAATGATTAACAGAAATACCAGACAAAATAAACAAGAATAGAGCATACAAGAAAAGAAGCACAAAATATGTAGCCACAGCAAGAGAGTATTGTTTAAAGCAAAGCTGAAGCAAATGTAAATTGCTATTAATAATCATGAGCAAAGAAATTTTATCAAGAAGTGAATAATATAAGACAAGGATAAAACCACAAACATTACTGATTAGAGACAAGGAAGGTAAAACAGTAAGCAACAAAGAGAAAGTCCTGCAAAGTTGGTCTGAACATTATGAGAAGCACTTTGAACTGTAAGATGGAATGGACAATGGCAGTGAAGAAGAGTGGCCAAAGTGTGTACAAACTGCAAAACCGTATGTTGAACCACCACAAGATGTAGATAAAGAGATGGCAATAAGGAAACTGAAAAATGGAAATGCAACTGGACATGATCGAACCCCAGCTGAATTGATTAAAGAGAGAGGACAGAAGGTCAAGAAGGTCACTTATGAATTAATTTCAAAAATGTGAGAGGAAGAGATGATACCATGTGAGTGGAAATATGGGGACGTAAGGACATGTGATAATGACAGAGCAGTCACACTACTATGTACAACACATAAAATTCTCACAGACATTTGACACGTAAATTTAGTACCATATGCTGAGGAAATAATAGGAGAATACAAAGGAGTCTTCCAAAGGGGAAGATCAACTGTTGATCAAATTTTTACTACGAGAAAAATACTGAAAAAATATTAGGAACTGAATACAGATGTACATCATCTGTTTATTGATTTTCAAGCAGCATATGAAATAGGGAGTGAAATGCATAAAATACATATCCCCCCCCCAAAAAAAATTGTGTAATTGTGCAGAATTTTAGATAATGAAATATATGTTAAGGTTAAAAGTGGTTAACATTTATCCTCTGAATTTAAAGTTAACAAAGGTTTGAGACACGGAGATGCAGTTACTCCTTTGTTGTTCAATAAAGTGTTGGAAACTGCAAGTACAAAATCTAAAGTAGAAATACAGGGAACCATATTTGACAAATATAATCAAATTATGGCATATGCTGATGATGTGGTTATTACAGGGAGAAGATTACAAAATGTTGTAGTATTTACATCATTGATCAAAAAAAAAAAAACAAATAAGATGGGATTAGAAATAAATTAAAAAAAGACCAAATTTATGACATATATGCATATATATGCACCTACACCACCACCGTATTAACCACACACCGATGTATTTTAATGGACTTTTTAACAACTGTAACTTTAATAAGCACAAATTAATGTGCTCCCTGATGATGGTGTAACTGTAAAACCGAACATTGTCGGAGCTGGTTTAATGTAAATTTTAATTATTTTTTTTTTAAGACAACTCACTAGTGCATCAGTTGGTGAATAAATAAAACTTTGATATAAATCAGTCTCTAACCAGTTAAGTTACATAGATCTGTTTACACCACACAGATCAGTGCAATACATTTCTGACATCTGCAGCAGATTTCATGTTCTGCACTTCTACAGCAGTGCAGTTTCATGTAAAAGGCTGGGCTATGTTTTACTGACTGAAGCACATTCTTCCTACACAATGTCTTCAGAATTGGTTCTATTCCCACATCAGTTTGACACATTTAATATCATAATATGTACGCTTATCAGTAGCCATAAACTCACTTAACAAATCAATCCAGAACTTTCAACTCCACCTATGACTCCCAGATATCAAGATTTTTGACAACACATGCTATTCTATACTGTGTATGTATAAACTGCATACCTTATACAAACATTCACAGACGAATGCAGTAATAATGTGTTTACACTACCTATGACCTACTTTTAGTTGAATGTTTGCACAAAATGGAGTAAAATTGTGTTAGTCAAAGAAATATACATGAAAGGGCAGAAAGGTATAGAAATAGCAGAACAAGTGTGGTTGGCAAATGTGGTTCAACCTGTCCGACCACTTTAGCGGTGGTAACCAGTGTTATCAATATTTTGATTATATTCCTCTATGAATCTGAGAGGTCTGACTCTTTCAAACCACAAATATCTGAACACAGCACACAGCACAGGCAGCATAATTACTTTTTGACCATACAATACAAACAACACCGGCTAGTAGAAAGACATGATCAAATATGAGGGACTCACACAGAGCCTTTACTATTTGATTACATTTGTCTATATAATTACCAACATGTTTTCTGCCAGTAGAATTAGTACTAACATTGGATGAAAACACAAACACCATTAAAAACAAAGAAAGTATCATCTGACAATTGCACTGATATAGGTCTATCAGTAATTGCAAAAGGAATCTAAACAGATATAACAGAGTTCAAAAAGAGGGCAGACACATTTTATGTGAATCTGCAATAGTGTAATGCAAAAACATATTAACAAATTCTCTCTTTATGCACAAAATTCGAAATAATGTGAGTCAAAAAAAATTTTAAAAACTCATCACGAATAATTAACTTTTTGGCGCCGAAATTATTTTTTAATTTTAGCACATCCTGTATATAAAGTGTGAATAATACAGGAACCAAATAAGTTAGAATTATGAAACAAACTGCATTTTGAAGAGAAAAATACGGAGAGTATAGACCATGTTTAAAATATTCAGTACCTATATTTGTTGAATAAATATATAAAATGCAACTTTGGAGGTTAGCGGTGCGGTACGTCAACTATAGTTGACGTTAGGCGTCTAAAGGTTAGTATCATCAAACTTTCATGGCTTGAGTTGCATGCCTAAGCATTAGCAAATGAAGACTTGCAGTAATTATAAAAATAAAGGCAGCATATCAGCCTCAGCCACCAGCACATCAACTGACAGTGAAGCAAGTGGCATAGGCACATTTCTACAGCTATTGCCATTTTTTACGAACACAATTCAAACATGGATTAAAGTTCCTTGGTGGTTCGGCAGATGATCAAATGTGTATCTGCATACCAAGAAATCCTCGTACAAAAAAGGAAGAAAAAATCTACATTACATTCTTTCTGCAGCAAAAGACATTCAATACAGGGTGGGTGAGAAGTCACCGTACACCCAGACAATACACACCTCAGACTCAATATAAGTTTACACAGCACAGCGCAGCACGCAGTACAATGTAAAATGGTAGTTTGGCAACAGTGTGCAAGATAGTGCACACATGATTTGCCGCAGCCACAGAATTTAGTTGTGTTTTCCATATGGCTGACACAAGCAGTTACTCTATCGAGGAGCGCTTGGTGGCAAGTGTGTGGGTGCATGAAAGACAGCACACGGGACAAACCATGTCCCAAGTTGTGTTTTCCATATGGCTGACACAAGCAGTTACTCTATCAAGGAGCGCTTGATGGCAAGTGTGTGGGTGCATAAGAGACAGCACACGGGACAAACCATGTCCCAAGTGATGGCTGTGTTCCGGGAACAGTTTAATAGGGCTCCACTACGAACAGCGACATTGCTGGATTGGGAAAAACGAGCGTTCGCTCTTGGAAGTGTTAAAGACAGGCTGCGGAGTCGGAGAAAAATAAACGCGCTTGGAAACAAGTGCAGCGGTTGCCGCTTACATTGAACATTCCCCAGTGAAGTCAACACGGAAATGATCGTCAGAGCTTGGTGTGCCACAGTCAACAATGCGAGACCACATGAAGAAAGACTTGAATGTGAGGCCATATCGCCCAATTTTCGTGAATGAACTGTTGGATGGCGACATGGATCGGTGCTATGAATCATGCCGTGCTCTGCTGGACACATTCTCAAATGCCGTATTCTGCTCAAAGGTTCTTTTCAGTGACGAATGTGCCATCTATCGCAGTGTGCACGACAGAAATATGGTGTTCTGGTCAAAGGAGAATCGCAATTTCACGCAGGAGCTGGAACATAATCCACCGCATGTGATGATATGGGCGGTACGACATCAGATTATCTGATTGGACCTTACTTTTTCAATGGACCGGTGAATGCGGCATCTTATTCAGCAATGTTGGAGACGTGGCTCATACCTCAGCTGAGAGACAGAGGACTCCTGGATGACATGTGGCTGCAGCACGATGGGGCACCCGCACACTTCGCTCTTTCTGTGCGCGATGTTTTCAACGAACGTTTTCCAGGCCACTGGATTGGCCGTGGCTCACCGACATCTCCGGCACCATTGCCATGGCCACCACGCACTCCTGACCTTACCACACCAGACAATTCATTGTGGGGTATTATCAAGGGAAGAGTGGCTGCGTGTCGCTACAACAACAACAAAGATTTGCACAGAGCTGTGGAAGATGCCTTTCACACAATTACTCCAAAAATGCTCTGACATATGTCACAGAGGACATGGAGGCGCATCCGTTTGTGTGTCCAGCATCAAGGTGCATGTACGGATTTGATGGACATGTAACCAAGGCGTATGTTAAGAGATTCAAATCAAATTATGGTAGTGTATTGGTCAGTGTACGGTGACTTCTCGCCCACCCTATAGAATCAGACTAGCCTTCAACATCAAGTGGGAGACAGCACATCCTAACTAGGCATCTGTTGCATATCCTGTCCCTTCACGGTTGTCGGAATATGATTTTTTGCCAATTTTTTCCAAGTAGTGTACTACATTAATTAAGAAAATTGTCAATACATTAACTTTTATTGTATATTTATTTACAGTGTGCTTAGAAAGCATGTTTAACAGTAAAAATATGTTTCAGTGGTTGTTGTGCTTGCACTCCAAGATTGCAGTTGCACACCCCTATATTATGTTTAGTCTTGTGGGAAAATTAGATTTGAATTATGCATGTTCTTCATGAATGCATCCCTCACATACAATGCTACCACACTGTACTTGGGAATGACAGTAACACATCAAAACTATATTAATGAAGAAATTAATATCTGATTAAACTCAGAGAAAACCTGAAACCATTCAATTCATGACATTTTATCTTGCAATTTTACATTTTAGTGCATGGCTTATGAAAAACATGAGTATTATTTGAATGTAAAAAGATAATATTAAGAAATTAATGGCATTTTGAGGAAGATAAAACAGACATTAAGCAGCAAGTCTTAAAAATGCAGTTTAGTATCCCTGTTGCCTAAATACTTAAACAAAATTTCTAGCAGTATTCTTTTACATGCACTTTCACATGCAAACACAGGTCATTGAAAGGTAAATACATTGCCGTCGGCTCACGCAGAAATGCGTGATTGCTCACCCATGCGCTGTTGATGGGCCCCGCATTTCTGCGTTTTCCTACATGACGTCCAACACGCGTTTTCGAGTTGGTCTGACACACTGATTGCTTCAAGGTTATCGTCAGCTACATGCAGGATGTTTGGATCTCAAGTTACAAGCAGACAGACCGCTCTTGAACCCTATTTTAGAACGATAAGCCTGCAAAATATTATGGGATTGAACATTAAA
>Ga0131853_10018081_pt1 | contig 12829 bp, 6 predicted proteins | sample TergutLab28metaG_FD_92764 | JGI IMG/M metagenome (GOLD analysis project Ga0131853, IMG submission 92764) | Labiotermes labralis P1 segment gut microbial communities from Petit-Saut dam, French Guiana - Lab288 P1 (version 2) (version 2) | ecosystem: Host-associated > Arthropoda: Insects >...
CTATAGAAAGAATGTTCAATGAGATAATTTTTTAATGCGGATTTAAAACGCTTAGCATCGTTTGATAGGGCTTTAATGTTTGATGGTAGGTGATTATATATTTTACTACCAGAAAACAGCACTTCTTTCTGAACTGATGTAAGGTTTGTGGAAGGTAAATGTAGGTTTCGATTGTAACGTGTGTTTAGGTTGTGAATTTCAGAGTTGGATTGGAAGAAACCTCTATTTTTAATTACAAAGACAAGCAGGGAGAAAATGTATTGTGATGGTAGTGAAAGTATTTGTAAGTGTTTAAATAGTTGTCAGCATGTATCACAACTAATGGAATTAGTAATAATTCTTATAATTCTTTTTTGAATTTTGAAAATATTGTTTGTGTGATGTGCGAGCGAATTGCCCCAATGTGGTCATGAAGGTACAAATCCCTGTCCCTGTTAAGTTTCAAATTCTAGCCTATAGCCAGTCGATGTTTATGAACACTTGTAGGAGTCCTAATACAAACATTACCATATCTGCAGATACAATGTCTCAAGTAACTGAAGCAAGATTTACATAATTGTGACCTAGTATTTTGTTACTTAGTTTACATTAAAACGGCTGAAAAACATCACAATTAAAAGTTATGGGTCTTGAAAAGAAAAATATTTCATGATGTGCACATTTGTGAACAAAGTCATTCCTCTCTTGAAAAAATGACATGATTTTAACACAAAAGTCCCAATACAAATATTTAACCTTTGTCATCCTACGTGACCATATGCTGGTGCCTAAATTCCAAAAGGAAAAGCCCTAGCATGCCATATGCTGGTCTTTGTGTTTTTACTTGGTAGTAATTTAAATGTCCACGCAAAACCAATACAACTCAGGCCATCACAAGATACAATTGACATTTATATCTGTCTCCTAAAGGTTAAAGTGTTCAGTTTTCACCTTCTGTACTAGTAGTGTGTGTCCATTTTACAACTATATTTGTGTTAAAATACTGAGAGTGAGGAATTCTCCTGGAAGAGGCATAACCAATAATATGCAACTTAATTACTTCAGGTATATTCCACACATTTCTTAACAGTGTATGGTTTAAATATTAGAGAGTGGTGAGTACAAAAGAAGGTCACTCACATGGTGATGTGCCACTTTCTCTTCTAACAATAAACAATCCATTTCATCTCTATCATTGGGACAATCTTTTATGCCATCACAGCGCTGCTCCAAATGCAAGCATGTAGCTGTCCGAAAATGTCGATCCCAATCTTGACAGCTAAATGATGTCACATTACAACCTAAAAATACATTTTTAATAACAATAGACAATCATATAATTTCACTAATGAAAGCCATTCAGTTCATTGAGAGTCTAAATGAATTTGAATAGCTCTGATCAATCTCTGCATTTTAGAGTCTACAATGCTTCCCCCTTCCCCAGTACCAAAGTTTCATTCTAAATACCTAACTAACTACATGGTGCAGGGTTGTTCTTGAGAAGATAATAGATTCTTGGCTAGTCAAGAATTTTTCAACATTTTATGGAAACCCAAAGTTTTATTACCATGTTTGAAAGAGCTCACCACTTTTCCCTACCCTAAGCCAGCTGAATCCACTCCATACTCCATCATCCAATCCTACTCTTTCTTTTGTGTGGACAGTTTCTGCAGCCAATTTAACATTGTATCTGTTAACCTGAATTTTAAATAACTCGTAACTAAAGTTCTCCATCACAGAGCAGAATCATTCTTGAAAAGCTAAGAGTTCCTCACTAGTCAACATATTCCCTGAATTCTATGGTACCCAAACGTTCATTACTGCATTGACAAGAGCCCACCACTTTTTCCTGTCATAATGAGCCAGATCAATCCAGTCCATGTTTTGCAACTCAATACTTTAAGGTCCATTTTCATAACATCCTCTCAACTATGTCTAGGTCCTCCAAGTGGTCTTCCTCCATCAGAATCCCCCATGAATATCCTACCGCACCTTTGCCCTCCCCATACATGCCATATGCCCTGCCCATCTCCTTCTTAATTTTATCATCCACATAATATTTGGTGAGGTGTACAAATCATGAATTTCCCCCATTATGCAATTTCCTCCACTTTCCTATTACCTTGCCCCCCTTGGGCCCAATGACTTTCTTAGCACCCTATTCTCCAGCACCCTCAGCCTGTGTTCCTCTCTCAATGTTCAAGGCCAAGTCTCACACAAATATAAAACAGTTTATAACTTATACCAGTCTATTTTACAGAAGCACATCTAGCTAACTAACAAATTAAACAGTTAAATAACTGACTAAGAAATTAACCAACAAAATAACTAAATGGAGCAGAACCCATCTTCAGAAGTTCAGCCAGTCATGAAATTCCTTCTGTTATACAAGACAAATATTTATTGCAACACTCACATAAGCTAGCACTTGATCCTGTACTGAGTGACATAAATCCAGCCTTCAAAAGGTGTTACTTCTGTGGCTGCCTCAGCTGCATAGAGTCACAATCATGACTTCAGAAAAATGTAATTTTTAAGCTTGGAGTCTATATAGCTAAGTGACAGCCTCTACTGTTACTGAAATATTCTGTGAGCAGAGCATCACTTTTCATTGCAATCTATACCAGGGTCACTTAAACCACGAGTCACAACCAAATTTGGATCGGAGCTGTTCTGAGGGGGTCACGAAACATTATTTTACATTCTGATTCTAGAACACATGTATTTATACAGAGCTCAGTAAATCATTAAAATATGACACTCATTATACAAATCCATGTTCAATATCTTACACTTACCTTTATTTCTAACTCCTATAGTCGCAAGACAAAGCCACTGGCCTAATATGTGTCACAGCACAAGACAGTTAACAAATCTTAATCAGTTCGGTAAACATGTCAAGTGTACAGCAATCGAACATCAAGAGAGCAGAAGTAAAGTATTTTAAATGTTATGCACCTCTTTTTACATATTTTGCTTTGAAATTATTATTAATCATACACTAACATACAAGAAGGCTTTTGTTTTTGTGATATACTGTGTCATTCCATACTGTGGGAGATACATGCAGACATGTATTCACAGCTTTTCTAAAATAACTTGTCAAATACATACCAAAGCAGCCTAATTCATCTTCGCCCTGTGGACAGTCAAAATATCCATCACACAACCGGTCCTTATCCAGTCTGGCTTGACATGTACAGTTCCTCTCATCACTTGTATCGTTACAATGAACAACCCCATCACACCACTGTATCTCTTTCACACATGCTGAGCCATCCTGACATGCAGCTGTACCAGACAGGCATTCTCCTGCAACAAAAGTATCTAATAAAACTGCATTTTCTCTCAAAACCATTCAAACTCAGTGATAATATTCAGCAAATTTTACTACGTGCTCATTTATACATGCCTGCTGTGGCTTGTTTCCATATCTCTTAGAATTGAATCGGTTCATGGACATAAACAGCAGTAACTGTACTTCTCATAAGTTCTGCACTATGTACTTAACTCAAACCAACTTCAGCATAACTGAAGGACAAGCTGCTGTAATAGGGCTGAAATATACTGTGTAATGCCCTAGATGATGGCAACAAAAAGCTTATGACTATGCTCTTCTTTTTATCATGAAACAAAATTCTGGGAGCATCACATTAAGAATCGCAAGGCAGCCCAAACAATGTTCAATAGCAAACTGCACATGAAAAGAGTGCAGATATGCCATTACCAATTATGTGTACTCTGAACATAGTTTACAAATACAACTAAAACGAGTAACTACTCTGAGAATTTCCTAGCAATGTAAGTCATTATTTGACTATCTCAATGTGAATTAACATGTCTATATATAACTATGTGAAATTTCTTTTACCTGCTTCCTTTGGCTGCAAACTCAATAATTCTTCAGTATAGGTTTTCTCATTTGAAAATTCTTGCCTAGCTTGGCTAAAATATGTGCGAATACTGTCATCTGGTTCCACACCACTGTCAGTTTGCTGGAAGCCAGAACTAGGTAGTATGGACCTAGAGGGAGGAGGATGTATCAAAATAGGAGAAATCATTGGCGCACAGTATAGGTACAGTTGGGGTGATGTCTGCCTGCCTCCTGATTGTGTATAACGAGTTGCTAACACTCCTGGGTAGATAAACTGGTCTCCAGGGCCTGCTGGATAGTACCACTGAGAGTCCAAGTTATAATCATCAAGCCACTGCTGCTGCTGCTTTTGCTGTCGTTTTTGTTGCTGTTGTGGGTACTGCTGCTGCTGATTCTGCTGCTGCCAACCTAGAGTGAGTGGCTCCCATGTTGGAAAATCATTAGAATCAATCTCATTATCACTATTTGGAATATTATCGAGTTTCTCTCCTTTGGATGGAGAAGCATGTCCAGCTGTCAAAATTTTAGAACCAACAGGTATTCTGTAGACACACATTGGATATGGAATCCAATATGGAGGTACAAGAACAGCTGCAACATGCTCATCTTGTTGGCTGGTATTAACTACCTCATCAACAGCTCCATTTCCAAACTGTGTTGGTATAGCTAAGTCCTCATTTGCACGAACAAATGGCTGATATGTAGCTGATAACTGAGATGAAAAGTCAATTGGACTGCCTGTATTTTTATGCTTGTTAGAACTAATACTGTCTAGTGTGTGTGAGGTCCCCATAGCATCAGCAGGTCTTGCATATGAATTTAAATTTTTTATACCATTTTTTGCTTCTTCTTTGATGTCTGTTTTCCAATTGTATTCTTTAGTATATATATAACTGTCAGATTTCAGTGGTGGTTCATTAACACTAGTACCAATGTCTTGAATGTTTGTGAATGTGTCATTTTGCACACCAGATCCTCCTTCATTACAATTACTATGGGGTATCATATCAGTCGATGTTTCACTTCTACTTTCTGCTTTTTCCCTCATCCTGGAAGTATTATCATTTTGATTATTTGTAATACCTTCTTTCAGAACAGCAGGCCCAGTGTTTGCATTATCCAGAGCTACAGATTTGGTATTACGTTCATTTTCAACTGAAATGTAATCAGACTTTTTGCTTCTCTTGCTTTCAACTTCCTCAGATGTGGAAGATCTTGGTAAATTTGTAGATTTCTCTGACATATTTGTCATCACAGTCCTATCTGTTCTTGAAGTATGTGATTCTGCTGTAAGTGCAAGCAAATTACCTTTATTTGTCTCACTAATTTTCATCTCATTTTTATCTACAGTGTCACCTGTATTGACAGATTCTTGACTTAGAGTTTCTGTGTAAGCATATGCATGTCCATAGGTGGTGTCTTTAAAATTCTCATAACTCCAGTATTCAGTCACATCTCTCTCTCTCTTGCTATTGTTTTCATTTGACTCTTCCTGCATAGGAAAGGTACTAACCCTGTCCTCATGTACACCCATCTCAGAATGAGCCATTTTCACGTATCCAGTAATTCCTAATTCTTGAAGACCTTCCGTATACGGAGTATTTTCAGCATGGCCATTGTAATCATAGTTATTGCTGTCCACAGCAGGAGTTCCAGTTTTATTTTGAAGTAACAAATCCTTTTGTGTAGAGCCTTCAGTGTATACATATTCACTCTGACTATCAGTACTGGTTATTATAGTTTCAACCGTATTTTGTTTGTATGATCCTACCTGTGTCACTGCTGCAAGAGAGCCATTTTCACTGTATTTCTCTACCCCCGTATTGGTTATTACAGTGTCTTTTTTTGTATTCATCTCATGTGACCCCATCTGTGCTGTCTGGAGAGAGTTTTCAGTATCTTCACATTCAGTATAATAATCTGTCTGAAAAGTACTGGTCACAGTGCTTTCGTTCGTACTTATGTCTTGGAAGTCTTTATGTGTAGATACAGGAACAGGAATTTCAGCACCTTCATACTGGCTCTGATCAACTATCTCAGAATTTGTGGCAAAGAAGTCTTCATGTTCCCACTGTTTTTGTAATTCTTTCCATGTTGTTGATTCAAGATCATTCACATCTCCATATTTACTGTAGTCATCTGCAATGGTACTGGTTGCAAAAATAGAATTTCTATTCTCTTCATATGGTACTTCTTGTGTAGCTGATCCAAGAGAACTCTCACTTGTTTCATATTCATTGTACTTATTTTTCTCAGTCCTTTGTGTGACATAATCCTTACTCCTGTCATATTCTTGCAGATCTTCCACTGTCATTGCTCCAAATGAATGTTCAGTACTACCCATATCAACGGTAATTGATGTATCTTCGTTCCCTCTTTGTTCATGTGATATGCTTTGTGTAGTTACCTCACGAGACATTTCACTGTAGTTATACATCTTAATACTTGCTGTACCGAAAACTTCATTTTCGTTTCGTTCTTTTGTAGGTGTTGCTGGAGAGTTCTTACTATTCTTGTATGCATTACTTACTGTCATAACATTTTTGTTATCATTCTCTGAGTCACTTTGCGTAGATGTCACAAGAGAATATTTTATACCTAATTCTTTGTTGTTGTTTATTCCAATAGTGTTAGCTACAAAGTTATTTTTGATTACTTCATGTGATTCTTTGTCCAATATTTCTGTTACACTCTCAAAGTCCTTGGTTTCATCAGTATTTCTCTCAATGTACTGATCTCTACTGGGTATTATATTTTTACTGGTTTTGTCAGATTTTTCCACTTCCCATATATATTCTAATTTCCCCTGTACAGTTGTCTGTGAAATGTTATCTACATTCAAATATTCAGAGGAACTAGTGATAACATGTGTAGTACCTTCATTATCATTCACATCTCTGTCTTCATCTGCATTTCTGTATTCATATTCATTCTGTACATTTTCTGGTATAAGATGAGACTGAACAGCTCTCTCAGTACTATATTCATATACAGAACTGGAAGAAAATATCTTAATCCCTGCTGCAGTGTCAACATCCACACTTTCTGTCACTTTAGGTTCTGTATGATAAATGTCTGTATATAGATCATGTAGAGTTGTTTCAGACTGTGTTACTGGAGTTAAGAAAACATCATTTCTATCACTTTCATCTAGTTCTTTGGGTATAGTTCTTCCACCAAGAGGATTTGTATATGTGGGTTTAGATGAACTAACATACATTTCAGATTCTGAGTATGTGCCAAATTTTATCACATTTGACATGGAGGTGAATATATTTCTGAGCTCAGTCTCTGAAAACTTCACTGGCAACGTCGATATCTCAGTATCATCATCAGATGGGCTAGTATGTTCAGCTACACCATTCCTGGTTGTTTGCGTTTCTGACATGACCCTCTCACTTTCCTCTTCCAAATTATTATCTTCTAACCTGTTAGACAGCAAGTTCGTATTTTCAGAAACGTTATTTTCAGAAGGATTTATTTCCGCCATAAAATCAGCTTTGGGGCTTGATGATTCAATATTTCTTTCTTCAGATACTTCAAATGGTTCTTTCAGTTCTGAAATAAAGTGCTTGAGAGACTCAAACCTACTTTCAAGGCTGTGCATTTTGTCAGAAATTTTCTTTAAAATCCTTTGGCATTTTACTTCAGGACATTTATTATCTTTATCACCAGTGTGAATTTCACGTCTTCTTCGAATATGTTGTTTATAGAGTTTAGAGGGACTGTGATCCATAGGAACAGATACTGAACTTAGATTCTTCTCTTCTTGAAGGCCAAGTACAAAGTAAAGATTCTTTGACTCCACTGTCATGTTCTGTTCAGAAGTGATTTGTTTCATGAGTTCAAGATGCATGTGTGTTTCTGCATCTTCATGCAGTTTTGAAGAATTATTCTCTTTATTAGGAGGAACAAATACATAATTACTTTCATTGTATGGAACTACAAACTCGTGGACAGGATCACTAACTGTATCATTTTGTAAAGTCTTCTGGGCTGCACTGGATATTCCTTCTGGAGTATTATGAAGAGGAGGAGAGAATGTACTGATTTCAGTTATATTCCAGATATGATCCTCATCTAGATTACGGAAGAACATTTCAGTCTCCAAATCACCACTGGTAGCCACATTATTTGGTTCAGATTTGGTATTGTAAATATACTGGTGAAGCAGATAAAGTTTGTCCTTAATATCTGAAACAAAAGTGGAAATATCAATCATTACTAAGTTCACTCTAGAGCAGGACACAAAGGCCCAGAGGGGGAGTACGGGTATAGCTCTACTCTTTCTTTAACCTTGGCGCTAGATGGGGGTGGTTGGTCAACGCCATGTGCCGGCCGCTTTACCTCTGGAAAAGACACTCGGTACCCATTGTATAGGAGGCTGGGTGGGCGACAGAGCCAGTCTGGACGGGACCTTAATAACATACATATGAGATTGTTTGTACTGCCTAATAAAGAAAGTGTGGACCAACAAAATTTTCTTAGTGTAATGCAGATGAATTCCAAATTTACACAAATTTTAGGAGAAGAAATCCAAGTCGGAGTTATGGCAACAATTTAAGACCAGAGGGAACAATTTACTATTAAGTGACACAAAAAACACTGCTCAGTTCAGTTACATCACTCTCACCAGCTACAGTGTATACCATCTTACTCAAAGCCATCCTATTATGTTTACTAATGTTGTTTACTGACAATATATACCATTTTTATCTTCTTTCAGAACACTACACAGTAGCTCTAATTACAAGTACACTTCAGTGATGGTCTTCTTTTGGGTATCTGCACTGTATAGTGGTTAAATGTCCCAGTGTTTCGATGAAACATACCGCTTCCATCTTCAGGATGACTGAATTGTTTCAAGAGGATGTTGGAGAGAAAAGAAGAAAATGTCTGTCATATGGACAGTGGGAGGTTATTTTACCCATTACAGCTGTGAAAGTTTGTAAGAGGGAAGAGGATTGTCCCAGCAAATGGGAGTCAATATTCCTTCCTCCCCCTCCCCCCCCCAAAAGTGAGGGGGCTGCTAGTAGTGCATATGGGCATATTACACATACATGCACTCAAACCACATATGCATGCCATCACATGCTACCACATATAGAAAAAGGAGTAATATCATTAGACCTGAAATTACAGCAAGCTCTTTAAAGTTTACAGCATAAAAATATAAGCCTAAAATATTAATCCACAAAACCACTTTCATTTGATCTTTATATATCCATATACCTATGTATTGATCAGCAGGTACATCACAGGAGGAATAATGTTGAAGACTGCTGAAATAGTTATATTTCATTTTTCACACAGTAAAAGAATACATACTATGTGATATAGGTACTTACGTGTAGCATTGTATGCAATGGTAGCAATTAATACAGCAACTGCAGCCACTCCCAGCATCAGAGTTACAACAGTGGCTGCTGGACGTCTGATCCTTCTTGTGCAGTAGTATGGTGAACGGCGTTCACGGCGAGTAAACCTTCTGTCCCACCATCGCTGAGACCGGGTTCCAAATGTTGGTGCTGAAACAGTAAACGTATCCCATAGAAATTAAGTGGTGACTGATTGACTTGTGAGCATCCATAGTAGGACTGACATTAGATGGCAACAGGTGACCACTGGTATGACTGTGGTTAGCATGCCAGGCAGAAGTAAACAGCAAGTGAGGGTTGTGTTTCTATGAGTATAATTATGCAGTTACCAGTACTGTCAAATTAGCCTGTCCCTTTCATGCTGGAAACTGTACTCCCATAATTCAAACTACTTTTATTAACCAATCATGCTGCTTCATGAGATGGAAAATGCTACAGTTTAGATTTCCTGTTATAAGTACATACATCAATGAAAGGTAAATTCTCACATCCAACTAGTGCTGAGGTTAAGAACATGCACAATTTTACTTCCACTCCAACACATATCTCTGTGCTATGGTGGTGAGGACAAGAGGCAAATTTACCTTTAGCAGTTACCTCTGTTTTTGTTTATAGTGTGATTTCTACAAATAAAGTTTTCAATTTAGTATCTACTGATACAGGCCTCTATAAACTTAAGTATAGGCTGCAATGTATTCCCTACAAAGTATAATATACCTTCAGTTTAAATAACCCACAAAATAAGGTTATGCTAATTTCATAAAGATGGTTCTTGCAGAAAGAATCACTGAAATGCATAATATTCCAGATATTGTAAGTCCTCCTTATGAAACCCATAAGCTGTTTCCTAAATCAAACAAATGTAACAGGGGCTGAGGTCAAATGTCAAGTAATAGATATGCCTTTTAACACATGAACAACCAGAAGAATCCATTATATTCGCAAAACTTAGTGCATATCAATATGTTTACAAGAAGTTCAGAAATGCATATGTAATACTGAAAAACTGGTCTCATTTTAAGAAATCAACATCATTTAGATTTATGACTTCATAAAATCCTATAATCTGTAATTGCCGACAATGTTTATAATTGGTTAATGCCCCATTCAAATCAACCATTCAGTATACTAACATTGCTATCTGATAGACAAAAAAAATCAAGGTTTTTCCACAACTGTGAATGAAGTTACTAATGCAAAGAACATAGGATTGATGAAGACCAAGTACGAGATGAAGATACAAGGTTGAAGAGGACTTAAATATAATTGGAATAATAAACAAGCAGGCAATGGTCAGAAATAATCAGGAATTGAGGAAGATTGTGATGGAAGTCAAGGCCCATAGTGGACTGTAGCACTTTATACGAAGAATAAAGTTAGTAATAAAAGTCCTACTGTTACTTTCTTGTGTTTTATACAGCAGTTCCATGAGATTTTATTTCTTGGCTATCACAGGTTAAGTCATGGGGTTTTCTGAGGAATATAACATACCATGAGATTCATGACTCTCTCCTTCTGCCCTTCGAGATTCATTTCCTCCTGGATGGTGTTTCTCCTGCAAAGCAATATGATCCTCTGTCTCACACTTCATTACACTGTAAACAAGAAATGTCAGTCATGAGTGTTAATGGTTCCACATGTAATACCCTTTCTAAAGAGAACCACATGGAATATCTTCACAAGGTTATTTCTGTTTTTACACTAATTCTCTCTGATATCAGTAAGGATTCAGAGGAAATCTTATGGCTCCTATTCAATACCCCTTCTCCAGAAAAACACTTGGAATATCTTTACAAAGTTTTGTCTGTTTTCTTTCAACATAATGCCATCTGATATAAATAAGGGTTCACAGAAACTCTTATGGTTCTTATGAATACTCTGCAGGTGTCTGTGGATCTGGGAATGCCACGTTTAAAATTCAGACATCAGTATTACGTGCAATAAATCGTGAGGAACTCCACAGAAAGAAAAACATTTGGACTTACTGTATAAGTGGTCTGATATTTATGATGCAATGGTACAATCTGAAGATCTTAATTAAATATTTTCAAGCAGGGAAAACTTAACAAAGCAAATGAATAGAGTATGGAGAGTCAAGGTTCATCTTCCAGCAAGGATCATTCTTCAAAATTATATCCAGACAAATTTTGAAACCCACTCAGACTGCTATCTTATGAATACAAAATTCCTTTCTTGGGGATAAAGTTGGCTAGAATGTGAAGGTGACCATTAGTCCCACCCTGTACTACAGTATAGCACAAGTAGAACTAAAACCCCATGTCCTGTACAAAAAAAGATAAATTTGTCCCTATCTACCCCATGAAGGCATATATGGGACATATATTTATAGCTCCACTCATCTTTAACCTCGGCATGGTATGGAGGTGTGAAGTCAACTTCATGCCATGGCGAACAACCTGGTACTCACTGAACAGGAAGCTGGGTGGACCCCAGAGCCAGTCTGCATGTCTTGGAGAGGATATAAATCTCTTGTCCCCACTGCAATTTGAACCCTGGATTATCCACTCTGTAGCCTAGTCACTATACTGACCATGCTATACCTGGCTCCCCATGTCCCCTATACATACTCATCATTGTACTGGTTAGGTACACACATAAGGGGTAATTGAATATATTAATAACTTCAGGACGATTTCAGTGTTGTTTTATGTGGGGCTGATTATTATAAATCACCCCTCCACATAAAATGTTAAAGTCATATAGCTTATCAAGAAGAAACAATCACTGGACACATAATTTCATTTTTACTTAAAAATACATTTAACTGAATGGACAGACTATAAAATAATTCCTATGTACATGACTCAGCTCAATTACACGCTCCAGATAAAGCTGATCATCAGTAACTTGGTGATGAGCCACTGTTGCTGCTAAAGATGTGCTAATACATCTTGACACACAGAAGGTATCTGTATAGTATTACATTATGCAAGTTGTGTTTAATGTATCTACTAAGCAAGATGCATTATGCACTGACTTGATCCACAACTTCATCACTAGGCTTCATGGAATCATCTGTCAGTCTTACACTAAAAAGACATAATGTTGATTACATGATAAAACCTATATGAGTGATTACAAATGATGTGATTACAAAAATCTATTGGTAAGGAAGTAACAGGCACATAAAAAGGTAATGCATACCACTGGAAAGAATAATTTAAAAATTTTGTAATTTTCATGCTTCATGCAAGTGCTCCATTGGTTACCCTGCACACATCAAGACTACATTTGATTTAGCAACAAAAAGTTAATGGAATACACCAAGCCCTTGTTTTACACCTGTTTGGTTTAACCCCCTGCCAATTTACTCTTCATTTCATTTCATTTCATTTCATTTCATTTATTTCGTGTTTGGTAGATCCAAAAAGGGGGTATAACCCTCAGGATATAGAACATGTCATATAAGTTCATGCGTCAATATATAAGTGTAAACAATCTTATACAAATTTTTATTAGTAAAACAAGAAATGTCTTAAAATAACAAGGTTTTATATCCTACTTTGTGCTAATTCCTCTAATAGCAGTGTTTCCTGCAGTAATGCTATATTTTATAATAATATGATTTCTTATACTA
>Ga0131853_10018082_pt1 | contig 12828 bp, 9 predicted proteins | sample TergutLab28metaG_FD_92764 | JGI IMG/M metagenome (GOLD analysis project Ga0131853, IMG submission 92764) | Labiotermes labralis P1 segment gut microbial communities from Petit-Saut dam, French Guiana - Lab288 P1 (version 2) (version 2) | ecosystem: Host-associated > Arthropoda: Insects >...
AGTGGACCCCGTTCCAGACCCACTACTACTCAGAAAATCTGGTAGCGCCGGGGATCGAACCCGGGACCTCTGTATCTGTAGCCAGAAACTCTGACCACTAGACCACAGAGGCGGTCATTACTACCACTAATAATAATACCACTACCACCGCCACCACCACCACCACCACCACCACCATCACTACCACCACCACTACTACTATTACTACTAGCACCACCACTACCAGCACCACCTCAACCACCACTACTACTACCACTAATACCACCACCCACCAATTACTACTACTACTACTACTACTACCACCACCAACCACCACCACCATCACTACTACTACTACTACCACCACCGCCATCACTACTATTACTACTATTAGTAGTAGTAGTAGTACTTTCGTCCAATAATCGTTAGGCCCAATTCCACTTGCAAGCCCAAACATGTACCATGGTGTCAACCGATAAGTTACTGAAAATGTGCACAGTCCAGTTCCTATTGTCTGTCATTTAGTGCTTGTCAATAGCCTGTAGCGATTCCATTACGGACTGACATTTCCGCCGTGTGAAATTTTACAGAATTTATGGGACGCGATAATTACCCCTTTAGAGACGACAAGCAGACTGCTTTATTTAAAGACCCAGTCCATACCGCGCAGTAAACAATTTTCATCTCGATTATAGAAACCAATCAGTTTATGATGCAAGTGGCACAAGTCGCTGTTTATTCTCAGATAAATACAGAACACATAAATACAGTGTGGGGAGATCCTACAGTCCTTGAATGTTAAACTGTTGGTGCATCACGAAACCAGGTTAATAGATAGCCTCTTGACAAGTTAGCCTTTTTTTTACCGTCTTCAAATATACATGTACACTGCTACCCACGCTGCAGCGGATTTTAACTATATTCAGCATACGTCACAATATCTATTCCACTCACATTTCGTGCAGTGCTGAACTGTTACGGAGAGTAAGTGCACAACAGTACACCAACGAGGTATTTCGAATCTAACAACCAAAGTTACCCTGCGGTGAGGTCTCTTACTTTACTACGCCCTCATCATTTTCCTAAGCCATTTTTCATTTGCATAAGACAACGTGCAGGCACTCATAAAATTCGATGCTGGAAAAGGATTAAGAAAATCAATTGAACTGATCGTGTGAAAAATTAAGAATTACACAGAGTCAACAAGCAACGAACACAATAAAACAAAGGAAGGCTAAATGGATTGGTTACATGTTGCGTAGTAACAGCCTTCTAAAACAAGTTATTGACGGAAAGATAGAAGAAAAGACATATTTGTAACAAGAAGATGAGGAAGAAGTATGCAGCTACTGGACGACCTTCAAGAAAATGGATGACAATGGATTTTGAAACAGGAAGTACTTGATAGAGCTTGTTGGGAGGGGCTGTAGGCTAATTGCAAGACAGACTGCGCAATGAATGTGCTGGCAAAACGTAACGGTAAACTGATTTCGGACACTAACTTGAACTCCTAGGACTAAAATTCCCCTATCTTGAAATGCTGTAGTAATTCGGTTGCTCGCAAAACCACACACAGTAACAAACTTCCACACAAAACCTATGTATAGGCATGCAATATACTCGCACATACACAATGTACTTCCACATATACAGAATACACAACAAATACACGTGCGCATTCACATCACATACTGATAAAATCGCTAATTTATAATTATGTATAATTAGGATTTTCTAACAAATTCGAACAAAAATTTCTGCGCCGTGATATACAGGGGAGATAGCACAATTATAAATGATTACTTCAACAATCAGTTCATGCATCGTGCCACCTGTACAATATCAAGCTGTTGAAATCTGTCCGACATCGCATCACATATTCGCCATGTCAGCAAGTTTGTAGCAATGCTTAAATTCACTTACCTCCAAAAATACACATGTTTATTATTTATCTCCATATCAACTGCATATTCCTGATTCTCATGTTTCGGTTTTAAAGCCGTTATACCGAAAGATAAATGTCCACTTTGAACAGCGGCGGATCGGTTGGTTTGTGTAACATAAAAGCAGTTTACGGAACATGGTCATATGTTAGCGTGTAACACTGCATAATACCACAGTAGGTGGGACTGGTGCTATTTCCACTTAAAATATCCCCGACTGTCATATTCTATTGGATATTAACCGTTTGGCGCCGGAATAATTTTTTTAATTTTAGCACACCCTGTATATAAAATGTGAATAATATAGGAACCAAATATGTTAGAATTATGAAACAAACTGCATTTTGAAGAGAAAAAAACGGAGAGTATACACCATGTTTAAAATATTCAGTACCTATATTTGTTGAATAAAGATATAAAATGCAACTTTAGAGGTTAGCGGTGCGGTACGGCCCCTATAGGGGTCGTTAGGCGTCAAAGGGTTAAAGCACACGGTTACGTCGTGCACACTGGGAGCATGAAGAATACGAATTTTCGGTAAGTCCATAGCTTGGTTCGAGAGTCGTAGTGGGTCACATACCTGACGTAACTATATTAAAAGTAATCCTAAGCTCATATTTGTGTAATTCCATACGGAAACTTAAATCCCCGATCGTTTGTATAGAAACAATAAATTTCATGCACAGTCGAAACAGGAACAGTAGTGTGTAACGGAAAACGATTTTAATTACGTTATCCGTTCATTAAAGCCTCCCTCTGCAGTCCTCATTATTAGATCATGCCCAGTCGAGTTTATATTTAGCTACGATATCACAATGACACACTGGCTCAGTACATTGCGAAGGTTGCGGGAAGCATTCTGGCTGTTGTGTTGCAGTCCAATAAGCATTGCACATTCATTGCATTCCCTGTATCCCACCGTGGCAGAAGTGTCGGCTGGTGCTAACTGCACAAAGACATATGAGCCCGGCTACACACGATGAATTAACAATACGCGTATTTCAACCAAACTCGTTTCAAAAGTTAACTCCATCAAGTATTTTCGGACCCCATGGAATTACAAGGGTCATTATCAAGCTGCAAACTACAAAACAGTACAGGATATTACGTGAATGGTTATGAAACTGATATGATGGGCAAGGTGAAAACCTGCCAAGTTTGGTATGTGGTATGGCATTTACTGAGACTCACTCACAGGCTGGAAGGGACGATTATGACCTGGCAGCAGGACAGAGAAGCCTTCGAGAAGAATTTTGTGATTCCAGAATCGACAAAGAGCTATCAAGTATTCGCACTGATTACAAGAAATATAAGAAAATATAACAACATCCATCAAACTAACATTACTAATGCAGACGTCTCGACAATTCTCGAACTCAGTAACTCGGCAAGTTGTGGAAAAGAGGTCACATTAACACTACCTAAATCTGCAGAGTTACAGCATGCATTAAGCATAATATTCTGCGTTAACTGTGCACTGTAGTACAGACTCAAGCACACTTAATACTGTCTCCTTCTGCTCTATTCGTAACTGCCTGTTTGTTTACATACACTTCCGAACACACATACAGTAGAATAACAAGAGGAGAAGGGGTTTTAAGTTTTAAGGTGCTACATCCTAAGGAATGAGAGTCATTTTTAAGGTTCTAACACACACAACCAAGTTACATGTACGGCGAGTCACATATAACTTTTCAAACCACGAAAATGAGAATAATAAATAGGAGGGCGAAGTGATCCAAAACTTTCATTACCACACATGCGCGCGCGCACGCACACACACACGTGTGTGTGTAAACATACATATATATATATATATATATATATATATATATATATATATATGTTTACTTTGTCGTACACAGTATGCAAAAAGAAATAATGACTACATATATATATATATATAGTCATTATAGAAATAATTACTATATATATATATATATATATATATATATATAGCCATATCTTTTTGCATGCTGTGTACGACAAAACAAACACCGATTAAGTACCTGCAGTACAGTACAGTACAGTACAGTAAGTAAACTAGCTCCGCCTTCACAAACCAGACAATTTGAATATTCTTCAGCACCGCTGTGAGAACCTCAGATCTCGCAAAAATATAAATACACGGCCTCATACTCGTCTCTAAGCATACAGGAAACTCCCAGTTCCACCTAGTCTCCTACTGAATGGGGTGTCTTGTCACCAGCACGTGACACGGACACCAGGTGAAGACGACGGCAATCAATGGCCAGCTGCGGAGGGACATTGCACTTCCACAGACCATGTCACCACGTAACATGCCCGGTCGGACACTTGTTTCAGAAGCAGTAATACCAATTGACCTCTCCGTATGACACGTAACCAAATTCCGGGTCTGTAAGCAGACTCATTACCATTCTTCTCACTTCCACCACTGTATTTCAACACCAGGCTTTAATTTCGAATTTGCATAGTTCGTGTGTATGTTGTGTGGGTGTGTGTGTGTGTGTGTGTGTGTGTGTCCAGTGTCATGTACTTCTGCAGTTACACGCTTCACCCCTGTACAATGAGGTCATGTCAGGCCTGCATTGTTCGTCTGTACTGTACACCTAACGGGCAAATATACTACTACTACTACCACCACCACCACCACTTACTTTATTTTAGTTTGAAAACTATAAGTAAAGCGGTCTTTTGTAGACAGCTGGTTTTTAATGTACTAACTTTTTAACATCTTACCTTGCTTGAAGAATTTTTAAAACTAAAATAACAAAAGTTTTTATATTATCTTTCATAAAGTGATTATAGCATACTGCCATATCAGATAACAGTAAGTTAAAACCGACATATAACCAGTTCAATTTGTACAACCTTTATACTTTTGCTTCTGTAAGTGAAATTTGTGAGCATTTGGGATCCCACAATGCGGATAAACTAAACAACTCTTGGATCTGTTTTCTTGGAGGGTCTGAGGATGACCGACTAGGTCGAAACATGTCGCCCTGACATATATACCATTGCATATAAAATAAAAGTTGTGTTATTGACTGACGTATAGTATGTATCTCAACATCTGAAACTGCCTGCTGTAGAGCGTGTTTCAGAAATAATACTTTTATCTAACAGAACTTGTCCGATTTTATGTTCTCACGGCGGTGTTACTGAAGACTTAATTCTTCAGGGGTATATTAGAGGACTTAAATTTTCTCATTACAGTAGGTGATACAATCGACAGCAGTAACACGGAAGAATTAACATTACCTACATAGTAACTGAGGTGCTACTGGGAAGACTGGTGATTCTTTATTCTTCACCTGAATAATTTAAATTGGCCTCGTTATTAAGGCTTACAAAAATTATAAATACGAAATCAGTGGCTTCCTTTAAGGCTAAATTTATTTACATATCAGATAAATTTAATCAATTCGTTCCACGTGAAATTAAAACCTGACATATAAGAAACAAATGACGTAACAACCTGTGACGCTGGTCATACATGACTTACGCCCTTTCAACCCTTCCGCCTCCACAGAGTACAATCACTGAAAAATGGCAGTGTATGTCTGCTTTGTATTTAAAAAATATTAATCGTAATAAATGTTCATAGATTCTTATATCTTTGTCAGGAAATATAATGATCAAGTTATGGGGCTGGATGACCAGAGAACACGAGTTCGACAGCCGGGAGAGCAGACAGTTGAAAAACCGTGCCCAATTCAACTATTTGGCCTATCAGCCACCTACTCAGTGAGTGCAAACGTCCTTCTGCCCGGAGAAAAGCGGCCGGGACGTAAAACATAACGGTCCCTAGTACAGTTTGCAAAGTTCACCGTCCATAATCTTACCGACTTGTTGTTAATTTCTTTGGCTACGTCTAAAAAATCGACGTACAAATTGATATCGAAAAGTAATTACACAACTGTCACACAATCATTACGTTTAGAATAATTCCTGAATTCATGAAAGGGCAATAACTTGAAGAAACAAATTTTCAGAACTGAAGCCCTACTCCTAAAGGGACATATAACGGAAATCACACGCACTATGGTTCAGTTGCAGTCCTCTTATTCGGAAGGTAAGCATATCTGGGGCACACAGCCGAGGGCTGAGTATCAAGATGTGCTCACTGCATGGATCAATAATGAGCAGATACAAGAAAGAGAACCGGAGAGTGTATATCGCATCAAAAGAACCTTGAACACTTGAACATGTCTAGTTCAACTGCTGATGTTCATCAATTATTGCATTTGATAGGTTTATGTCTGTGAAATAGCCGCACGTTAGAATTTTGCTAGATAAACATTAATCCGGCACAATTACAAAGGGTTGCTCTTGAGAAACCTATTGGATTGAACTCAGCGTATATCTGTATACTACCACCCTCGTTTTGTGTAACCTGCATTACGTGAAGTACCGACCTGTTCACTCTCAAAGTTAGGAGAGATTAACCCGATTCACAAGCACTGGAGTGTTTACTGCTCACGCTCGGTTTGCTTTCAGATTCTTCCCACTATACAAACGTACGCTATTACATTAAATTATATCTCCGTCGCAGGACATCCTCATGCATAACATATACAAAACCAACAGAAATTAAAGGTAATTATTCTAACAAAATCCTGGAAAATACCAGCACTTTGTACACAAACAACAGTAAGGGGGCATAGAGACAGTCTATTGCTACAGCTTTCACACATAATCCTTGTTACAGGGTGGTCTCTAGAGAGAGGAGCGAGGCGTTTGTTTCAGGCCCCAAGCCCCCCTTTTCAGCGGTCCAGCATCTCGTCACTGCCACGCATCATATATCTGTTGTTCATGCCAAATTAGGAACAAGCAGTAAAAGTATTATGTTTTCTGTTCTTTAAGAACAGAAAACGAGCAGACCTAAAAGAAGAATGGAAATGTACGGATGAGCCGTAGTTCAAAATTAGGCCTGTGAACGTAACTATAATCCCAGAGCACAGAAAATAATGCGTCCTTAATAAATGTAGAGCTTGACGATATTAATGTCACATAATCAAGAGAAGAGACGATAACTGTCTCTTTGTTTTCAATTTCATAAATTTAAGGAGAGGGTCTGCACAAACTGCTTCGCCCTGGTTCCTGCACCCCTCTAGGGATAGTCACTCATGTTTATACCATTCGTTGGTTTTGAAGTACTTAAAGAGCAAGATAATGTAAACACTGCCGTCTTTATAATACCGTCTAAATCATGTCTGCCCTGCACAAGTTCATGTTGCACGAAACAGCACATCGGTTTAACGTAAAATGGATCAAAATAAGACAAGCTGCACCATCTCACTGTCACTGGAATCAACATAAAATCGTCACGAAGTTCCGACTTCAAAGTGCTTTTGCCTCTGCATCCGCATGCTTAGCCCTGAAGATAGATTATGTAATATATTCCTCCGAAAATCCGGTAACTATTTATCCATCGGCACAGTGCAACATCTCAGAAGACTTATCAACATAGATTTCAGAAATTAAAATCTCGCAGGATACATGATGGTACAATAATTCTCTGGTTTCTACGTATCAGCAATACTTCTATACGTATTGTTGCTACCGCAGAAGGTTGTCATGGCTGTTTGTTACATTTCGTGGCACTAATTCGAATTTTCCTCGAAAAACTATGGCACAAAGTACCATTAATCGCCGTGTTGCAGTCAGTTTGGCAAATACTTTAACATGATACATGCAGAGACCTGCTACTGGACAAATCTACCGTTTTTCCTTCTACCGACCGCCTCTGTGGTCTAGTGGTCAGAGTTTCTGGCTACAGATACAGAGGTCCCGGGTTCGGATCCCCGGCGCTACCAGATTTTCTGAGTAGTAGTGGGTCTAGAATTGGGTCCACTCAGCCTCGTGAGCCTCGTGAGGTCAATTGAGGAGCTACTTGAATGAAAAAAGTAACGGCTCCAGGTCTAGAAAACAGAAATTAACGGCTGTGGGGACCCGTTGCGCTGACCGCGTGACACCCCTCTATCCGCAAAAGTTGGCACTAACTTCGCCGACCGGCGGCGGCCGCTCTGTCGGTATAGTTCGCATGCGGACTACGGCCACGGAGGTTTTTTTCTTTCTGCCCTAATGCAATCTGCATGTCTTGCAAGACTGCAGTTTCTAATAGTAGTGTTGCGAATGATCTGAGTTTTCTCAGGTTGTGTCGGCGGGTGAATAGTTGCCGACGTTTCGAAGGATCGTATTGCCTTCGACTTCAGTAACAAATACGCAACACTGCGCGCACCTTAAGACGAAGGCAGTACAAACCGTCGAAAAGCCGGAAACTGTAGTAGTCGAAACGGCGTTTCGTCACAATAACTCGGCTCTTCTCGTATCGCTCTACACAATTTCTTGATTAGCCATACGAAATTTGAAAAATTCTATAGTGTTATTAATTATCTGATACAGATTTCAAGTGTAGATATGGGTCTCGTAATATTTACTGCGGCGTTTCTTGGTCCCTCGGCGTAACTGAAGAAGTACTCGTATGTTTTAAAGGGGCTACCCGTACTTCTAAAATCTTCCCACCTATATTAATAGAAAAACCCGGATATAGCGGCACTTTTTTTACCGCAATTTGTGGCTAGGCTGGCACTAAACCACACTTCATAATGGGAAATTCTGTTCACAGAATTTCGAGAGCGCTGAGTCGGGGTGACGCCATATCTTGGAAGGAGTGTACACCAATCGATTACGGGATTAATACAGTAACGTTACACGGCCCTCGTTACTTACTCCACGGAGCAAAGTCCTTCCTGAGAAGCTAAACGCTTTTCAGCTACTCAAGACAGTCCACGCATTTTATGGAACCCGGAAATTCATTACCGCATTCATACCTGCCCGCCAACTGCCCCTATCCTGAGCCAGCTCGATTCAGTCCATAACACCATATCCCACTTCCTGAAGATACCCTCGTTACAATAGTATAAACAACCAACTAGATGCAACAATAACAATTTGTTAGTAATTTCAATCAACTCAACATGTTTCGAAGAAGTTGCTTGCTGGCAACTTTTCGGTGCATTATACCACAAGCTGTAAACACAGTCTAGTGCTCCTGAGGATGGGCGAAATTATCGCCCGAAACATGTTGAGCTGATAGAAATTACTAACAAATTGTTGTTGTTGCATCTAGTTGAATGTTTTTACTATTGTATCAGTGATGCACGGTCTCTCAAATATCAAATTTATACCCTCGTTACTACAGAGACAACATTCTCTATAAACTGGGCTGTTTTCCTCGTGTATCTTTATTTCTTTCTGACCAAACTTCTGCTTCTCTTTACTTTGCCTCGATGAACAATCGGCGTATGCCTACCCAGTATTGCAGCATACTTCAACACCAACGTCTTTCAGTACATTCAACGACGCTGATAGTAAAGCCGCACGAATAGACAGCATCGAAACACTGGATGACTGTAAACAACAGTTTATCTGAAATGATGTGAAAGGGATATGATCTTCGCCGACTTAGGGTTAACTTTTACTCAGACATTTGCCTCGACGACCTGAAGAATACCACGACATACCTCAGTTAAGATAGTCGATGTTCCCCGTGATACTAGCGATGGGTACCTCCCGATTACAAAACCATTTCAGCCAATTTTCTCTGTGTCTCATGTCGCATTTCGGTATAGTAGTAGTAATAATAATAATAATAATAATAAGCTTCCAACACCTTATATAAACTGGGCCAACCAAATAAAGACAAAAACAATTGTCCGTAGCATTCCTTTCAGTCAGTTCAGTTCTGGGTGCGTAGTTTGTTTGATCGTTAGCCTGTAGTGGTGATAATTCACCCTGTTGCGGCTTGCTTCTCGGCTTTTATTCGACCCCCTGGACCAACTGAACCACCCTCGAACGACCCATGTAACTACAGCTCAGATGAGATTCTATAACGCGGGCTGAGAGAATTGCGCCGTCACAAAATGGAAATCACGTCTTTCAAAATTATGGTTCTACTACGATACGTGAATTAATACACAGTACATTCCGTTCTTCTCTACTCTTACCATAGTTAAAAGCCGCGATCATACAGGACGGAAAGAGCCGATTTCGTGTAAGCAAAGAAAGCCACCAAACAATCTGCTAAACTGCTAGCCATTTTACACTTTTATTCGGAAGGCATGCAGTTTGTATCATGACAGGATTGCTGCTCATCTTGATTACTTTTTCTTTTTTCTCTGGGATACCGTAATGGACTTTTGCTAAAGCCCCAGTAACAGTGTCGATAAGTAACTTAACAATCGGGCAATGAAACAGCTATACGTGTCTTGTGTTTTCGACCGTTTACAGCTGTGCTGTACTAGGACAGAAGGAAAACAACAGCACCCTTAATATCGTTAAGGAGAGACAACTCACGAAAGCCTATCGAATAGAAACAGTCGTTTTATACAGTGTGCTGACGTTCGTGCATGACCTATACAAAAGACATGAAACAGGTTGCTGCATTGCTCTAGTAGCTGTTACAGGAAGTAACCTTTTGCTATTTTAAAATTACAATAAGGACTTTGTACATGCAGTGGCAAAAACAATTTCAAAGTGTGTGTGTGTGAGAGAGAGAGAGAGAGACAAAGAGACAGACAGACAGAGATCTATTAAATGCTTCTCTTCTAAGCAGTCGACCTACCATCTACGTATGTCAAATATCATGATGCACGTCTAACTTCTCCAATGCGTTCTACATATACCTCCCAATGCCTACTCCTTGTTAATCACTCTTTAGCCCCCAATTACACACTTCTATCCAGTCTGTTCTTAATTCGTCCCTCTCAGACCCTAATAACCTCAGTACCTCAACGTATTCTCAGAAAACATCAATATATATTCATTCTTCAGAACTCAGTCTCCACCACAAAACCCAGTTACTTCAGTGCTGTATAGGCAAATAAACACTGTTTGTTACCAGATGCACACCAAACACTGATATGAACCGTGTGGGCAGAAGGCAGAATTTTTTTAGTGTGGTACATACAGAAGCACTAGGCTTTAAAGGGTTAAAAAATTTGTTCAAATTCAGAGAGCGATACTTGACGTATTCACAGTACCTTAAATGTAGAGAGAATAGCCGCTCCAAGTGGTTTGTGGGGGAACTGATAGTTTTTTTTTATATGGGAGACACGTCACAAAAAAACTTGCTCTATGGATGACATACAACTAGAATGAACAGTTAGCTTCGTCATGCAACCAAGCTTCTATACGGTAAAAAGGAATTGTTTTCATGAATATTATGACGGTCAAAATTCCATATCAGAACAAAAAACCGACTTTATTAAAAAAAAATGAAAGTATATTCTCTTTATACACTGAAAAGCTGGAAGTTTTAATGTGATAATATTTCAATTTTATTCACAAAGTTACTTCCAGCACTTTTTATCCACATCCGAAGTTACTTGCTATAACAACACATTACTGGAAAGCTGTCAGGAACGGCCATCATTACCAACACATTTTCTAATAACGCTGACTTCATATAACACTGGTTCGCGTACCAAAAACATTGACCCAAACCTCAACTATTGGGAACGTATTTCTTGCAGCAACTATGATAAATATGGAATTGTATACATTTCAGCTTCCATTATTAAATTCTATCTCTAACTTCAAGCCCTCGGCCCAAGTGCACGGTATTTAATAAATGCGAGGCTTCCTTCCAAAACGTTACAGAAACCTTCAGGTGATAAACCTCACATGTTATTAGACTTGCCCCTATCACTGTTGTGTGAAACAAGTAATCATATACTTATCATAACTACGTCAGCACCTTGTAAATTTGACAAGAACCGACTTCGACATCTTAGAACACGTAAATGATGGATAAGAATAATAACTATCCATCGAAAGCCTTTGAAAATTTTTCCAATCAGAACCTATTCTTCACTAATTAGCAAATATCTTCCATCAATACACGTTTCAGCTGGCTGCAGATGATGCCGGTAGTCTGTACACTTATCACTTCATCCTAAACTGCCTATTAACAGTTAAAAATTAATGGCAGAAAACCGACAGGTCGTGAAAAAATACTTTAAAATTTTTACGCGGAGACTGGACACGCTACATTCTCACAAAATTTATATTTCTGACATTATATGATTCCGCTGCTTTGAACGGGATTTATCTAAACTAAAATCTATTAATTCGCATATCCGGAGTAGTCTTAGTTGAAAACCGCAAGTAATGGGTGGCAGCACTGTCCAGTGTATACAGAACAGGAGGAGAAGCATTAAAAGTAACACCGATAGATAACCTATGTGAGTAGAGGAAGTGGAAGAACTTTCCAGTCCATCAGTTGAAAGGGGCATTCAATCCTTCTCGAGTCAACATAAAATATCTCTTACGGACCTGCCAATGTAAATCTGTTTCAAAAACGAAAACATTTTCGGTAACTACTTATCACATACAAGATATAAACACAAAAAATGTTTATTCAATTTTTTATAACGGTCAAAGGACAATTCCCCCGCCTGCACTCTCGAACTGCTTACTTTTGATTCTTTAAAAATCATGCAAAAATTTTAACACCTGTATTTCTTGGCATCACAGGTCGTTATTAGGTTATTATTATTATTATTATTATTACTATTATTATCATCATCATCATCACCCTCTCCTTTACGCATGTAATTTATACTTATATATCTGAGACAAACCATGTCCCTAGGGAATACAGTGTTGCAACTAATCTGTTGTTACTATTCATGGTGCTTATATCTTTAGTTTCAGTGTTGAATCTATTGTATTTTTACATTAGTACTTTCCGAAGTATGTGTGCAGTGCCCAACATGGCTGTTTTCTGTAGTTACTTGACTTCATGTTTTCCTGGTATGTTGCTCACGTATTTTCTGAATGACTTTGAAATAGTCCCAGTCGCCCCTATTATTACTGGTATCACCTTTGTTTTTACATTCCACATGCGCTGTATTTC
>Ga0131853_10018084_pt1 | contig 12827 bp, 12 predicted proteins | sample TergutLab28metaG_FD_92764 | JGI IMG/M metagenome (GOLD analysis project Ga0131853, IMG submission 92764) | Labiotermes labralis P1 segment gut microbial communities from Petit-Saut dam, French Guiana - Lab288 P1 (version 2) (version 2) | ecosystem: Host-associated > Arthropoda: Insects >...
GATGGAAGGTTTTGCGCTTGAGCACGATGGGGTGCACTACTTCGTTTCGCGCTCATGTGGTTATTATTGTTGCGGACGGCAATTGCACATTCACACCGTAACATTGGAAAATCTCGAAACTGTCATGAGCATTGCGGTGGGTGAAAACTTGCTGAAGAATGTTCCGCAAGCATATTTGAATGATTGTTTTCATCATACTGCTATCGCGTCCAATGGCCGCTATTTTGCAGCACTATCAGACGGCCATGTCTATATCTTTGATTTGCAAGCGCGCACGTTCTTTGCGCGTGTTTCTGCAGAAAATATGGGTTGGCTTCATTTTCACAATAACAATACCCTCATTGCTTATCGCGCGAATTGGGGCGAAGGCGGCATTCGCACTGCGCAATCCAACGCCCTGCGCATCACCCTGCCATAAGGAGAATAACATGAACCTCGAAACCCTACAACAAAACATCGGCTACACCTTCCGCCAGCCCGAGCTGCTTGAGCGGGCGTTGACGCACTCCAGCTACGCCAACGAGCGCAAACTGGCCCACGGCAGCAACGAACGCCTGGAGTTCCTGGGCGACAGCGTGCTGGGGTTTGTCACAGCCGAGTGGCTGCACATGAATTATCCCGACAAGACCGAGGGTGAGTTGACCAAAATGCGTGCCGCCGCCGTGTGCGAGCCGGCACTGTTTGGCTATGCGCAGGAAATTGGGCTGGGCGGCGCACTGCGTCTTGGGCGCGGCGAGGCCGCAACCGGCGGTGCAAATCGTCCCAGCATGGTGGCCGACGCCTTTGAGGCCGTGCTGGCAGCAATGTTCCTCGATGGCGGAATTGAGCCTTGCAAGGTGTTCGTGCACTGCTTTTTGCAGCAGGGCAAGTTCGCCATGACTGACAGCAAAACCGAGCTGCAGCAAATCGTGCAGCAAAATCCTGTGGAGTCCGTAGAATATGTACTGGTGGATGAGCAAGGACCCGACCATGAGAAAATTTTTGTGGTGGAGGTGCGATTGCACTCCAATGTGCTGGGTGTGGGGCGTGGGCGCAGCAAAAAGCTGGCCGAACAAGCTGCTGCGGCCGAGGCGTTGAAGTTGATGGGGGTCATATAAATGAAAAAATATTATGCAATCACGCTGATTGTGCTTGTATTGACTAGCGCGTTTGCACTTTTCGTTACCGCGCAAGCAAACGAATCACTATCATGGCAAGAGCAATACTGGCAGATATATTGGGCAGTAGCTGAACCATTGCACCAAATTGCAGCGGAAGAAAGCGCACAGAGCTATTGGCGAGAAAATCCGCAAGCCGCTGAGCTGAGTGTGTGGCCGCGTGTAGCACTGTGGGATATTAACAACAATGGCGTGTTAGAATTATTTGTATACACCGATCACCCCTGGCGTTTGCGTACGGTGCATTTAGTGGCAACAATTACCGATGGCGAACTGCGATATAGCACCGAATGGGGTAGTAGCGTGTCGTATCGCACCCATCGCGACACCCAAACCGGAGAACTGCGGTTGTTGCGTCACGGTTTTCCCGCAAGAGCTTGTGAAATTTTGGTGGATTGGCATGATTTAAGTTTCACCAGTCAAAACCTCTATCGTCACGAAATGAATGATCGCGGTCGCGGCCTAATTTTTCGTTATTATGACAGTTATTATATTGGTGAAACATTGGTTGGTGGAACGACATATACGCAATATCTTAATCAGTTTTATGGCGCACACCGTTGGCAGGATATACATATTTGGTTGATGTCAGGTAGGGCACAATCTATTCAGTTTAGTCGCGCAACAGCGCGAACTGAGTGGACTCCGCTAGACATTACCATGGAAAACGGTCGCCTTGAGCCAATTGAATTTGGCTGGGGACCAGAGGTTTCACAAGCAGTAGTTGGAGAAGACTATGATGAAGTGCGAGCTAGCTTTTTTGCTCGTATGGAACAATTGAGCAACGACGGCTCACTTTTGGTGCAGCCAATTGATGGGTTGTATGTCGCAACCGACTTTATGCAAATGCCGCCACCGCAAGAGCATTCCCTGCATTGGCTAGATGTATTTAACGACAGATATCCGTTTTTGTTGCACATTATTTTTTTGCCGTTGATTAGCCTAGCATTAATAATACCTCGACTCATTATTCGACATATTCGCAAAAGAAAGCGAGCCGAAAATGAAATCTATTTCAATTAATCTTCATCCCGCGTGGCTGCCGCGCGAGTTCACCCGCATATTATGGGTGCTGGGCGTGGGCACCGCGCTACTGCAAATTGTGCTGTTCGCCACCGGCTTTCGCTATGGCTGGGGGTGGATGCCCTGGAACATGTTCTTGGCATGGCTGCCGCTTGTGTTTGCCTGCGGCGTGCTGGCCTGCACGAGTTCTCGCAAACGCAGATTGCGTGCGTTGGCATGGCTGTTTTGGCCGCTGTGGCTGCTGTTTTATCCCAACGCACCATATCTATTCACCAGTTTGCTGCATCTGTACCGAATCGAGTTCATCACCAGCCGAAACGACCAGTGGATTTTCCTCTTCACCACCAATCCCGGCGACTGGTTTTCTCTTCTATTGATGATTGCAGGTGTGGGCATGGGCGTGCTATTTGGCTTTGTTTCGCTTGCGATGCTGCACCGACAGGTTGCGCACAGGCACGGCGCGGCATGGGGTTGGTTGCTTGTATTGGGCACATCGTTGCTATCCGGCTGGGCAATTTGGATGGGTCGCAGTGCGTTGCGGCTAAACAGCTGGTATGTATTCACCGAACCGCTACAAACCATACAGGAAATTTACTGCGCGCTGGATGCCAACGCCCTGCAGGTGAGCCTGATTTTCGCCATCATGTGCCTAGGGGGCTATGTGGTGGTTTGGGCGTTGCTGCCGAAAGAAAAAGGGGAGTGTGCATGAAGAAAGTCTTCTCAACGCTGCTTGCCGCGCTTGCGCTACTGGGCATGTTTGCACTGTTTGTCGCCGCACAGGAGGACGAGCCGACTTGGCAAGAACAACACTGGACACTGTTTTGGAACGCGGTGGGGGACCGCTGCTGGAATCAAATCTATCACCTTGTGCTTGGCGACCTTAACCAAGATGGCGTGCAGGAGTTGGTTGTGCTTCACCCCCATCAAGATGCGTTGGTGCTCATTGTAGCCATGGATAACGGCACCGCCCGTGCATTTGACCTACAAGGTCAGCGGGAGCCAACCCTGCCGGTCTTCAGTCACGTTTGGGTAGACTCCGCGCGCGGCGAACTTCGCCTGTTTGAATTTCGCACCCGAAACAACGCGCATATCTACCACGAAGTACTGCTTTGCTGGCAAACATACACCGCAACGGCGCAGCGGGTGCACGGCGTGCGCTTTAGCTATGACTTCAACAGCAACCCAACGCTGCGCGTTGGGTTGCGTAGGCTAAACCATCTTCGCCGCTTGCGGTTTAACTTCGAAATTGATTACGGAGTGCCCATCGTTGCCATGTCCTACGACGTTACCCGCGCGGCGTTTTTTGAAGCCCTAGATATACTCGCGCCAGACGGCACCCTATATGTACACGGGCAACCGCTTTTGTTCGCCGAGCTGTACTCCAACGCTACGCCAGCAACAGAATTTATGCAAACATCGAGTTTTTGGGCATGGTGGTATCGTAGTTTGTTGCGCCGCATTTGGTGGCTCCCGCTTTTCTCTGCAGTGTTCATTGTGCTGGGCGCTTTTATTCAACATCAACGCAACCGCAAGCGTCAAGAAAAAGAGGAGCATCCATGAAGAAAATCTTCGCGACGCTACTTGCCGCGCTTGCGCTACTGGGCATGTTTGCACTGTTCGTTGCCGCGCAAGAGGATGAGCCGCTCACTTGGCAGGAGCAGTATTGGCAGATTTATTGGCAGGTGATGGCGACAACGCATACCATAGAACTTGACCCGCGATTACAAGAATGGTACTTACAACACCCCGAAGAATTTAAAATAACTATGCCCCAAATTTTACTATGGGATATTAATAATGATGGTGTTCTTGAATTGATTGTACACCGGGGCACTCGTCTATTTCTGCTGGCAACCATACGTGATGAACAATTGATATATCATATCGAACGGGACGCAAATGCCTTCCACATAATGCATCATATCGAAACGGGGCAAACTCACATTTTTCGCTACCAACTGTGGCCACATTCGTTTTGCGAAATCTTGGTGAATTGGAATAACTTAAGCATCACGAGCCGACCTATTCACTACGAGCATTGGGTTAACCAAGGTGTTTTTCGCAGTTATACGATACGAACATTTTCAGGTGTGCAAATGGGGCGCAGAGAATTCAACCGTCTGCGCAATCATTTTTATCATAACATGATAGAGTTACCGTTTAGCAATTCGCGCTATGTGGTTGGACAAACATATGATGAAGTGCGCGCAAACTTTTTCGCCTTGCTGGACGAAATGACACTTGATGGTTCACTATATGTGTTGCCAACTGAAGAACTCTTTTTTGCCACGGAGTTTTTAACTATCGAAGTGCCAAATAACTCGTGGCGTTGGCTGGCGGTGTTTTGGAAGCGCAATGGCTGGCTTGCGTTAATTTTATGGGCTGTAGTTCCTGTATTAATACAATGGCCGATAGACCGCCGTCGCAAACGCAAAGAGCAGCAAAAACTACAACAAGCTCCCCTCACCGCCATCGTTAGCGTTGACCGCAACTGGGCCATTGGCCATGAAAACCAACTGCTGTTTCAGCTGCCCGGCGACATGGTGCACTTCAGACACACCACCATGGGGCATGTGGTGTTGATGGGACGCAAGACCTACGATAGCTTGCCAAAGAAGACTGCCGAAACCACAATGGCATGGCGCAAAAACACTCCTCTGCCCGATCGTATTATCGTTGTCATCACCCGCGATGAGGACTTCAAGGCTCCACGCGGCGTGCATGTCTGCCACAGCCTTGATAACGCTGTCACCAAAGCAAAATCGTTGGGCAAGGTGTTCGTGATTGGCGGCGGGCAGATTTACAACGCGCTGCTACCCTATTGCGAAAAAGCCATTGTGACGCAAGTGGACGCCGAAGCCGAACAAGCCGATACCTATCTGTTGAATTTAGACCTGCAACCCGAGTGGCAATGCACCAAAACCAGCGTTTGGCGTGAATATGAAGGCATAAAATGGCGAATAAGTGAGTATAGTCGCCTGCCTAGCGGGCTGGAATAAGGAAACAGCGAAGCGATTTGCCCCCGCAGGGGTGAATTTAAACAAAATAACCCTTGCAATTTCAATACAAATGCTGTATAATGTTAAATAGAACAACTGCAAATTTTGCAAGGGGGTGCACAATGGCTGGCGATTTGCACTGCCACACGCGGCTTTCTATGGGCTCCATGGGCATTGATGACCTCATTGCGCTGGCCAAAGCGCAAGGGGTTACCCACCTTGCCATCGTTGACCAAGACTGTATGGCCGGCACCGTGCGTGCGCGCCTGTTGGGCGAACGCCATGGCATTGCTGTGTTGCATGGTGTGGAGCTTTCCTGCTCGGTCGCCGATGGGCGTGAAGTGCATTTGCTGTGCTACCTTGCCGAAAACCCCGGCCGCCTAGAGGGGTTGTGTCATCAAAATCTCACCGCGCGGCAACAGGCGATGAAAGCCATCGTGGCCAAATTTCTGAGACGCTTCCCCGTGAGCTTGGAGCTGGTGAAAGAATGCGCCAGAGGCAGCACTTGTATATACCCACAACATTTGATGCGTGCACTGATGGAAAGCGGTTTGGCCGATCGGTTTTGCGGCGAACTTTATCGCGAATTGTTTGATCTCGCAAGCCGCCGCAACATATTATGTCCGGCCGAGTTTTCTTCTCCGCAAGAGGTATTGCAAGCGATTCATCAGGCGGGCGGCGTTGCGGTGCTGGCACACCCCGGCGAGAACAGCCACGCACTGGACATGCTTGACGAGCTGATTGCCGCAGGCCTTGACGGCATTGAGGTGGTACACCCTGCCAACAGCCGCGACATACAAAAACAGTTGCTTAGCGTAGCAAAAGCCGAGGAAATGTTAGTGACCGGCGGCAGTGATTTCCGCGGGATGTACGGCACGGCAACGGTGGGTCACACGCAAATGAATGATGCACAGTTGGCATTGCTATTGAGTTATAAATCGCGCATGAAACGAAAGCAAACGGCAAGGGGTTAACCTATGGATACTGACATCAAAATTTTTGGACAAGAAGAAATTAACGAAAACTTAGATGTAATTGCGGCACAGACCGAGCAATTGCGTCAAGCTGGGCTGCTTGACCATGCCAAGCGGCTAGGGCGTGAGCTTGCTGGTATGTCAGCCAAATCGCCCGAGGTGATTGACATCGCCGAAAGCTTTGGCTTTAGTCTCACCCCTGCGCGCGAGCAACATTTGCAAGTGCTGATGGTTTACTCTGCCCAGCACGCCCTGCGCGAAATTTTGCAGCCTGACTTACTGGCTGAAGCGGCAATTACCACCATGAACAATACCCTGATCAATCATTCGCGTGACTTTTGGGAAACCATTTCCGACGGCAGTGCGTTTACACAATATCTCCTCGCCGAGCGCGATGCTGACCCTGCCGAACACGCACAGGTGATGGGTAAAGTCTTTGCTCGCGTATGCACACAGGAGGACAACACTGACCTGCACTGCTTGGGCGAAACGGTATTTCATGCGGCGCATGAGTTAATTCGTGCGAAATGGACGACTTAATATAATAAATATTCCGGGCGGCGTAATCGCGCCGCCCATACACACGCCCCCGTACCTCACCAGGATAGAGGGTCCGCCTCCTAAGCGGAATGTAGTGCGTTCGAGTCGCGCCGGGGGTGCCACCCCTGCGGGGCGCAAGTCGCTTCGCTGTGCCCTATGCCAGCCCTTGCTAGCATAGGGCATCTTTTTTGTGAAATGCTTACATCGGGCAGTGCTCGCAGACAGTCCGCGCGCTTGCTTTCGTGAGTGCGTGATTTTTTATTCCCGCAATATGCTATATCTTTTTGTTCAGAGGCACACAAAAAACACCGCAAGCATTACACTTGCGGCATTTTTGTTACCATTGCATGAGCATTGCTTTCCATTGCGGAATTTCCCGCTTAGGCAGCTTGATTTTAAATGCGTGACCGTCTGTGGTGTGCAGCAAAATTGCGCCAAATAGCCCGATTTTTGCGTCTTCCACACCCGCGATATTCCCACGCGGGATGATAAACGCCATTTGCCGATTCTCAGCACCTGCTGCTGCCGCAATAGCGCCACCAATTAATCCGCCCACTGCAGCGCCAACCGCTGCACCTGCTGTGACTTTTTCAGCCAAGGCAAACAGCCGCTGGTTGGTGAGAAATAGGTCGCCGTTGTCTGCGCCCATTGCGCCAACTTTCATGTTGGCCACATTGCCAAACAAACACCCCAACGCCTGCCGTTGCAGCATTTCTTCCGGGCAAGCCAGATTAGTCATGCAGCAAGGGCAAACAGCAAGTGGCTGCTCTGCCTTGGTCACTGTTGCGCAAATGTGGCACGTCGTTTTGATTTTCTTTGCCATGTTTGTTATCTCCCTCAACAAAATTTACATTTTATTATCTCACATACATTCCCATTTGTCAAGTAGAAATTGCGCAAAAAACCTTGACATTCACCCAAAAATGCCGTATAATAATACGGTATGGAAGCGAATCGAAGTGGTCATAACGAGCCGCACTCGAAATGCGGTTGCCCGCAAGGGCACGAGAGTTCGAATCTCTCCGCTTCCGCCATAACCATTGCATAAAAAAGATGCAGGCCTCTCAACCTCGCTAGTATAGCGGGGTTGAGGGCTTTTTTGAGGGTAAATTCACACCATTGCCGCCGTAGATGCTTCCGCGCCATTTACCCGAGCTGCCCTGTTTCGAACTCCCTGCATAACGAAATAATCCACCTTGCCCGAGAATCTCATTTGAGAAACTCGGGCGTTTTTGCATTTAAATCAAGATAGAAAGGAAAACACACGCATGCACATTATTGAAAAGATAGCGGAGTTTATTGACTGGCTACCCACGCTGCTGAACATCATCTGTGAGCTGCTGAGCAACCTCGGCACACTCTAGTTTAGCAAAAATTAGAAAGGAAGTCTATGCCCCAAAGCAACCCCCAAACCCAAACAACTGACTCCCCCCGCGCCCCGCCCGCACCTGCGCAATACTCCTGCACGGACTGTTGTTACATCTTCGGCAAAAGCGGCATGGTGTGCGGCGTGTGCATCAAGAAAATCCTCACCGAACAGAAAGGAATTAAATGCTAACCCTACACATCAATCAAAGCAGCGCAACGCACTTGTTTGAGCTACCGCTGCCCCTCGACCTGCTGGCCGATGAACTGCGCAACCTCGGCATCAGCAAACCACTCCACCAACTCACGCAACACGACTTCATTTTGCAAGCGATGAACCCACTCGGCGCGCACTTTATGAAACTGCTGCAACCGGATGACAGCTTGCACGCCATCGCTATGTATGCACGAGAATTTGACGTGATGACCGGCGAATCACGGCAAGCACTTGCGGACTTGGTCATGACCGACCGTTTTTACGACCTTGACCATATGGCGAATTATCTGCAGCATGGTTCGGCTGCACTGACTCATCTCCTCCGCCTAAGCTTAGGCGGAAAACACATCGACCTGCCCGCCCCAACGCAGGAACTATGCGAGTTTTTGGGCTGCTCACCCCGCAAAGTTTTGCTAAGCGACGTGGATTACACCCCGCTCAACGCACAAGGCAGAGAACTGCTGACCAGCCTTCGCCCATACGACAACCTTGCGGTGACCAACCTCGCCGGAACGCTGATGGACGTGCCGGATATCAAAGTCACGATAACTACGACCACTCGCCCCGCAACTACAACTCGCCCGCCGACTACCACAACAAGACCAACCACGTCAACCACTCGCACGACCAAACTGTGCCATCCTCGCGCAGCGCGACCGTGTGGCCATTGCCCGCAGCGACTGCTACAACATCGGATATGTCTACCCGCACGGCGGCGTTGCGCGTAAATCGTGTGCCGTCACCGAGCTGGCCGTGCGTGTTGCGACCCCAAGCCCAAACTGTGCCGTTGTCGGCAACGATTACGCTGTGGTTCACGCCAGCGGCAACGGTTGCAGCGCTCGCGGGAATGCTTGCGGCAACCGTGAGTATGAAAAGGCTTAGAATTATGCTAATTATTTTCCTCATGTGAACTCCCGATTTAATGCGTAATGCGTAATTCGCAATGCGCAATGATTGACGGGCTCCGCCCGTACCCATTTAATTCGCGCGCAGCGCAACCACAATTGCGCATTACGCATTGCGAATTGCGCATTGTTTCGGTTTCTTCAACAGGAGCAGTGCCCCTGCGATGGCCATTACTCCAATGGACGCAGCAATGATAAAAATCACATTGCTGTCGCCCGTCTGCGGAATGCCCACATCATCGTAAGCCGCCAGGACATCGCGCTGGTTGTTCCTGCGGTAGCGAACGTTGTGCGCGAGCACGCGGAAGAAATTCACCGTGCCGACCGTCGCCAGTGCGCCCAGCGCGGTGAGCGCAACGATCCAAAAGGTGTCGTTTTGCAGCAAATTATTGAAGAACGCTTGAATTTGCCGATAAAATCTGCGCAACGTCAGCAGGTGCTCCATGATGCAATCCGCGCCGGTGAACACGTAAAACAGCACCGCCAGCACAAGGTCGGGGCCGCTATCATCGTCCGTGTCGCGCAGCAATTCGGCCAGGCCATCCAGCAAATTCAGTGCCCGATCGCGCGTGTTTGCGGGCAGCCGCGCGGCGATGAGCAAGCGCATTTCTGCCCAGTTTTCGTCCGAAAGAATCATGGGAATCAGCTGCCTGGCCAGGTGCGTGAAGGTATCCGGTAGGTCGGTTTCCAGCCGCACAGCATCGTTTTGGCCATTGACAGAACGGAAAATCGACAGCGTGCCGGTGACTAAATCAAGCAGGTCTTCCAGTTCAAGGCTGAGCCCAATTTCCTCGGTGAAATCGCCGAACCAGTTGCGCAACATATTGGTGAAAATGGTGTTGAGCGCGGGTTCAATCGGCAATCTCAGCTCCTGCGTCACGCCCGCGATGTCGATGATGAAGGGGTATTCGATGCCCAGCAGCACAAAAATATCTTCAATATCTGTCATCGGTGTGAGCATGTCGGCGATGGCGTAAAGCGGGCGCAGCATGCGATTGACGGCGGTGACGAGGTTGCTTGGGCGGTCGGGTTCTTCCGCCGAAATGAAGTAGATGATGTTCGGCAGCACGCGCGGGAGTTCATGAATCGGGTCGGCGAGGGTGCGTTCGAGCACGTCCAACAGCGGGTCAAAAATTAAGCGAATGAATTGCTCGTCTGTGTCGGCAAGTTGCACAAACTCGTCGTGCGGTAAGATATATCGCTGCGGCACACCGAAGGCTTCGAGAATCGGTATCACGCCGTGGCGGTAGCCGTCGTAGCCCGAAAAGCCGATCAGATCGCCCATCAGCAGCAGGTCATCTTCCAGCAGCATCACACGCAGCATCGGGATATGCGGTTCGAGGCGTTCCATCACACTTTCTAGGATGGCTTCGCGGTCAACTTCGGGCAGGTTGAGCCATGCTAAAAAGCTGGGTTCATCAAAAAAGAGGTCACTAAAATTGTCCAAAAATTCCGGCAAGCGGTGCGACATTTGGTCGGCCATTTGGCGCGTCCACACCTCGCTGTAGCGCACGGGATTGTGCACGGGGTTGCGGGCTTGCGCGTGCTCCACCCAGGTGTAGCGCATGAAATCCCGCGCGGGGTAGCGCTGCATATTGAACAGCTCCACCAGCCAGGCGATGCTGTGGTGGGGGTTGGCCATGATGCCTGCGAAGATGGTTTGCAGTGGTTCGTCGGGTGTGAAGTCGCTTTCGGGTTGGGTCAGCAACGACGAAAATGCAGCGCTGAAATGGTCGAGTAGGGGCAGCTGTGTGGTGAGCTGCTCGCCTAGGTCAAAGGCGAAGTCAACGGTGAAGGCGCGGGGGTCGCCGCCGAAAAAGCCGGCCAGGCTGCCTAACGTGGCGGGGCGCACAATGTCCCAATCGGGTTCGTTAGAGGCGCGGCCGTCGAGGATGGTGACGTGGTTGTCTGTGCCACGGTTGAGGAAGGTGCCCGCGAAGGCATTGGGTTCTTGCGAGTAAAGCCGCGCAATTTGAATCATCGGCTCGGCTAAGATCAGCGAAGAAAGACCGAAACTTGCAAAAATATCCACGCCCGGAAAGCTCACCAAATCGGGCAATACCATGGCGAACAACGCACCAAAAAAGCTCGGGTCAAACAATTGCGTGCGCAGATAATAGGTCAGTGTGCCTGTGTTGGCAGGGCTGGGCGAAGCAATCAATTGCTGCACGCCATCGCCGCGTGCACCCGCTAAGTATACCGTGCCTTGGATCTGCAATGCGCTAAGCATGTTCGTTTCGGATTCAAGCAATTGTGTCGCAAGGGCGTAATTCGGCAGGAAATCAAGCAGACTGGTTAAGCTGCCCAATGTGGGCAGCCAGTTCAGCAGCGGCTCAACGATGCTTTGCACCAGCAGCTGCGGTATTTGCGCATCTGTTGCGTTGCGCATTGCGCTGTTGAACTCGGCTTCGCTGTGCAGGATATGCTCGTCCATGCCAAGCTGCTCAAACAGCGGCAGAATGAAATTGCCATAGAGGTTTGCAGCCGAAAGTTCCGTTTCAAGCCCACGGCGGCTATCGTATTCACCGCTCCAATGCGGCGTGTTGGACAGATGCATCGGGTCAATGGTGCCGCCCGGCCGCACCGAACGACTCAGCGACACATCGGGCAGCGTAATGTTTGCCACAACCGGGTCTAAGCCAAATACGCCACGCAACGAGTTAAACGCACGCACCAACGGGTTGTCGTTAATGATGTCATTGATCGGCTGGGTCACGCCGCGCATGCCAACCACCAAATCCATTTCCCAGCTGTCGAATTCCTCGCCGTCCATGTCTTCGTGAGACATGCCGTTGCTGCCAAACATTAAACGTAAAAATGGCGCTAAACCCGTCAGACTTTCTGTCATCGCATCTGAAAATGCAGTGCGGCGTTCATCGGGGCATTCAATATCGGCCAAATTGAAGTTAACATCTCCCTGCGGCGGCGGTTCAAGCCCCAGCAGGTCAAGCCATGAATCGGCTTCAAAACCAAGCGCGTCACGCAGTCTTGGGTTGTTAAACAAACAACCCAGTGTCAAACTTTGCGGGTGTTGCCCTGCTGTTTCGCCCAGCATATAGCCCAGCGTTAGGTCGATGCTGCCGAGTTGCGCAAAGCTTGTGTCGTTGGTCAAGCTCAACAATGGTGTGGTTAAGAATGTGTTCACCGTGTTTGCAACACTGCGATGTAAATCCAAAATGGCGTTGGGCAGTGCATCGCTGATGTTCTCGTGCACTAGATTATTGATGAATGTGGCGAAGAATGGCTCTGCCGCAGGTGTGAGGTCAATCTCCTCAGCTTCCAGCAGCTCTTGCACCAACCACACAACAAAATCTAGGCCAACTTCTTGATTGAACATTTCGCGCAATATGTAAAGAAACACATGCCCGCGATCGGCTTCAATATGGCGGCGAATGTGCGGCAGACCAAGCACATCATTGGCGCGCTGTGAAGCTAAGTCGATGTTCATTTCGCCTAATTGTGCCAAAAACGACATATCCAGCTCTGGTAGTTCAATTGCAGGAAAATTGCGCATTGCGCATTGCGAATTACGCATTAAATTGGCAAGCCAAGTGCTATTCAAAAGTACATCCAGCTGCGCAATCGTGTGCAGCACATGCTCATATTGCGCACGGTAAGTATCCTCGGGGTCAAGGGCGATGGGGTCA
>Ga0131853_10018086_pt1 | contig 12826 bp, 10 predicted proteins | sample TergutLab28metaG_FD_92764 | JGI IMG/M metagenome (GOLD analysis project Ga0131853, IMG submission 92764) | Labiotermes labralis P1 segment gut microbial communities from Petit-Saut dam, French Guiana - Lab288 P1 (version 2) (version 2) | ecosystem: Host-associated > Arthropoda: Insects >...
AACCCACAGTACGCCCCCTCATACTCTCCCCTTTACTCTCCCCCCTTCGAACTAAACCAGGCCTGGCAAACCCAAAACAGGTTGCGGGCCAAATCCGAAATTCCACTCGAAATACTGGGCCGCAACATGTCACCCCCCCCCCCCCTCTTCGCCCTTCGTGTGTAAATTCTGCAATGCAGAAAACGGATGGACGTAAAATACGCCTTGTAGTTAGTTTTCAGGACTTCGTGGGTGCACTATGCAACAAAACAGTAATTTCGTACCTCTACCAAGTTATTTAAACACTGACTGAGAGAATAAAGTAAGTTTGTCAAAAACACCTGTTTTTAATTTCTTGGGCGGCAAAATTTAGTCACTTAAAAATGCAACAAGCTAAACATTTCCATGATTATTAAATTACCTGAAATGATCAGTACGTGACAAAGTAGGATAACTCTATTTGTAATAATTGTACATTAAATAACAACACCGACTGTTACTTGAAGTAAAATTCTCATAGTAAAACTTCATAAATACCAAAACGTGCGCGGAACCCATCAAACAGGGTCTTCGGTGACGGACCTGACCTACGCATAGATGACACAAAATGGGTCCTGACCTTCAAGTATTCCGCCTCAACCCTTATCCTGCTAACGTGGAGAATATGGTGAGATTTTAATAATAAGAGCAGATGGCAGATGGGATTTAAGTCGGCGTTAATAACGGGCTCAAACGTTTGTAAGTCCGACACCGGAACTGATGGAAGCGTGCAGCTAACGTTAACATTTCAGTATTGGTAATTTCCTTGTACAGTGTCCGTTTTCCTCATCACAATCAACCGTTTAGCGCCTTGTGATTTACATATGTACCGCCAGTTGAAATACTAACAAGGTATACTGTCAAACACAACACTTCAGTGTTACATGTTGCGGTCCATCAGAACCGTCATCGGGCACCCTTATTACAAAAGTTTGAAGAACATAAGTACACTTTCAAAACGCAAATGCTTCATCAGTGAGCTCTGACTAATACATTATTATTTATTAAAATTATAAATATATGTAACGTTTATAGCCACTTCTTGTTGTGTGTAAAATCTCTGTATGTTCGTATTTCGATCCAAACGAATATGTAAAGGTAAAAGTAAAGCAGTCCCTTTACAGGCCTGGAGTGGCCCAGAGGGTTCCAGGAAGTTAAGGTTCCCAGATTACATAACAACGGCACAGGACGGTGGTAAGGTTGTTAGCCCTACGGACCGGCCGCGTTTACCCCCAGGAAATGCTCATGGTACTCATTTCTGTTGTGGACCGGGTAGCTCAGTCGGTATAGCGACTGACCACGAGCTGGACGGTCCAGGATCGAATCCCGGTGGGGACGAGATTTTCCGCCCGTCCAGACCGGCCCTGGGGCCCACCCAGCCTCCTATAAAATGGGTACCGGGTTTTTCCCGTGGGGTAAAGTGAGGCCAGGCCGTGCTGCTGACCACTCACCCCCTTCTAGTGCCGCGGTCATGGAAGAATAGAGCTATACCTCTACCCATCCTCTGGGCCACACCGGGCCTGTAACGGGATCACTGTACCTTTTACTCATTTCTGTTAGAGGCTGAGTTGACTCCAGGGCCATAGTGCGATCGGAAGGATTATGTCAATGAAAAATTCCAATGACACCATCTGAACGAATACGTTGACTCAGATAAAATCGTTACTCATATGTTCTGTATTGTCTTGTTTTGATTTGTTTTGTTTATTGTTTTTTCAGACCATGCTCGCATTATGCGAACGTAATTTCTTAAGATATTTATTTTTAAAGGCAGCTGCGTGTTTTACGATGTAGATTTTTTTAGTTTTGCTTATGCGCGATGTAAATGTACTTTAGTTTTTTTTTAACTTGTAAACGTTCGTAATAAAACTGCCCGATGATGGCTCTGGTGAATCGAAACATAGCACTAAAGTGGTGTGTGTGACGGTATACTGCGTTCGTATTTCAATTATAGTAAACAAAACGGGATGGATTCGAATAAAAATGTACCGCCAGGTTTCACACTAAAAGCTCCCACATTTTTTCCACACAGTTACGAGTATTTGTGTCTTTCGTTTGATCCTCACAATAACCAGCTACTGCAGCTACTGTATTCCCCACACACGTTACGCGAAGACACCAATATAACTGTCTAGTTTTAATAAATAATTATTTTCCATGGTATGTGACAAGGTTTCACCCTCGGACATTCACTTCTAATGACGGAGATGTGGGTAGGATATCAGCATTGATGCAAAGGTGAAATGAGTCAAATCGAGTGATGGTGTCGGCGTATTCTTTGTGTATGTCATTCAACTACACGTTACACAACGGGCTTGGAAAGCTATACGCGACAGGTTGCGAAGGTCTTACTATCTGAGTAGGGTTGATCATGTTCGGAAAATTAGCGACAGGAAACAAAAAACGGACAGCGGGAATATTCCTTTGTAAATAGGACCACTAAAAACTGGAACCAAAGCGTTAGGGACTTTCCCTTGTAAACCTAAGATTTTTAGAAACAGAGTTAGGAACGCAATTATAAACGCTGTGATATTAAAGGAACAGAGGTGTGGCGAAAATCCTCTAAAATTGCAGAGCAGTGAAGTGCAGTGAAGTGAAGTGTAGTGGTGTGAGGTGAATGGTGCGGCAGGAAATTGAAATGGGGTTGAACCAAACGAGAAAGTAGTGAAGTGTAGTTGGGTGAAGTTTAAATGAGAGGAAGTGAAGTATCGACAAGTGTAGTGAAGTGGAGTGAAGTGCAGTTGGGTGAAGTGTAGTGAAGTTCTTAGTAACAGGGTGTCTAACATTATTAAAAGATATATAGATCATACGAAGTTTGCTGCTTATACAGCTTCTTCGTGTATCACATTCTTTCATGTTCTTTTGGTTCCATTTTTTATCATTGTATATATGGTTGTGTGGTTTGTGTGGTTCTGTTTAATTTTGTAAACTATGTATTTTATTGTTATGTTCATATATTCTTATTGTTATTATGTTCTGTTCTGCACATTCTGTTATCATTGTGTTGTTCTAGGTATTGTTTGTGTGTAAATGTGTACTGTACCACCGGGTGTCAACCCAATTGCAGTTAACAGTCATCATCATCATCACCATCATTTGTGCTGCATAGACGAGAAGTACAACAGAGGTAGGCGTTTCTGCTATATTTCCGTTATATTTTATTCATTTGCATTTCGACTTAAATGTTTGGTGTTCTTCCACGACTACAGAAAAAATCTTATTATAAATAATACGATGTAGGGAAGATTTTTTTTAAGTACACAACCGATCTTCCCAAGTCCACGCCAAAACAAATGTCACCCTTCGTTGACACTCGGGGATTACGGACGTCGTGTTACAGGAACGCACAAATTTTCTCAAATTTTACGAGCCACCTCAAAACCCTAGACGCCAGAAGGGTGACAAGCAATAAGGGCTATACTGAACGCCCACTAATATTAGGAGCCACCGTACAAAATCTAGTCGCCCGGGCGACCCAGCGGCCGGAATTTGTGTGCACCTGTCTTATCAAACTTACCAGATCTTTCAAGGACTAACACACTAATTCATATTCTCTATAAGGAACGCGGAACTAGTACACCTGACCTTCACATCAACGCTGCTCTCCTACCCACTTGTCTGCTACATGAATATCCAAGCGAAGTACAGTCTCCACCCTCGTTCTAACGTGCAAACCCCCACACACGTCTCGGAAAGTCATTGAAGCTAGTCAGTGTTTTCCCACAAATCCTTAACAGACACCTAGCACAAATGACAATAAATAAAAAGCGGATAAGGTCACCTGTGGACAAATAGCGGATCCTTACTTTATCTGGCCCGTATCGTTGGTCGCTTCCTGGCTACCTTTATCGCATGTAACTTGGCTACTTACCGAGCCGTTACACCCGAGCTGCTGCGGAGAGGTTGTGACGTATCTGTAGTCGTGAAATCAGTCGTCAGTCGCAATGGGAACACCACTGAAACGTCGCGTATTTCTGTACGATGTATAGTCGATCTCGTTTGTAACGTCATGAAAAGGATATTGTTTGCCGTCATATACGAATACTGTTCTGAGGAGTATAATGTTACAGTAAACAGTAGGCAATTAATTAGTACTACAGAATATCTAACGCTAAAGACAAGGTGTCGCATTATCCAATGTCGTTATAAACGGGTTCGATTATATATGCTACATACCGATTCCATAAGAAGTGTCGTAAATTCAGAAGAAATAACAGACCCCACACTCGTTGCGTTTCGCCACGAAGCGTCGTTGCATCTCAACTGATACGCGTTAAGAGGTACTGGTCTGCAGAAAATACCACAATCCTACCTGACTCAACGGTGGGTGTGTGGTGTGCTTTACGTACAAGTACGGTCATCGGGCCTATTTTTTTCGTGACAACATTAATTCACACCGGTATGTTACACGCACTGACGCCATTTTTTTTTATCATCTGTCCAGTTACGAAACAACCTATACCTTTGCGTTTATGTTAGTTAAGTCCGTTGCGGGTATTCATGATGAATTTTTATTTTGCAGCCTCTGCAGGATAATATCGATATAGTAACGTCAAAGTATCCACGACCACGTCACTCCAATCTCACTCAAATATACATATCCACATACAACATCGTACAAAATTATTAATACCAATAAGGCAACCGAAGCTTTTTCAACGCCACAAAACAGTACATTACATCATATCACGTGCGGAGGCATCTGCAAACGAAAGGGATAAAATACCACGCCTTTTTGTGCAGGTCGTCTCAAACGAAAACGTTCTTAAACGTTACTGTAATGCCTGAAATTCATTTTCTTCACAACAATTAAAGAGCCTCCTCCCCGCAAATGGGTATGTGAATTGTCGACCTTTAGAGAAAATAAAATTCCCCTTATAAATAGCTACTGTTAATTGTCAACACAACCAATTATGTTATTATGTTGCACTGATGGTGAATATAACGGGCTCTCTAAGATTAAAAAAAAAAAGTTTATATGGCTATGCAGGCCCTACATATATCGCATCGATATCAAAACTGCAGCGAAATATCATTAGGAAACGCTTTTAACCCTATTAAAGTCTACAGGTTGTTTTATGAGCCACCAGGTTCTGCCATACAGTGCATTTACGTTTTCATGTGGATCTCACAACAAAACAACCGTTATTTACCTATACCACATTAACGGACTGGTTTTTAAAACCGAGACGGTAACTGTTTACTGCGAGGTACGAACTGAATCCTTACATATAATTCAGGCCAAACTTAGTCGTCAACGTTATTCTGAACCATTGAAAGGCTGTTTATCAACAAGTCCTTGTTAATGACTAAAATACCGCACACTTACCAAAATATTTACCTGACTTTTGTAAATTAACGTCCCTTTATTTTTAGTTAATAAACAGTGTGAAATAAGAAACAAAAGCACAACTGCTTCCCCAAAGGGAGTCACAAATCAGTAAAACTTTTACCAGCTGGTTCATGGACAACATCCGTGGAAGGCATGTCTATAAATGTCAAGAGCGTCGCTTTGCTGTAATATTTTAGGCTCATGATTATCAAACTGCGAACCACCTAAACTTAGCCCAGCCTGGTGATGATCAACGTAACTTCATTCAGTGACGAATTATATTATTACCATCAACGTAAAAAGTTGTGTACAACCATCACCTATCAAATACGAGAAAAGCTATGTGCATTATAAAAAAAATGTACAGCTCAAACACAAGAAAAATTGTCTAGCTATTACCAGACAACACGTGGCTCACAAAGCGTCTAAAAACATGTATTGTAACAGTCCACCAAGCATATGAAAAGTTGTGTACATTATCAAATACAGTGATACTACCTCGGCTAACGAGTGACCCTGCCAACGAAGATTTTTTTCGCTGTTTTTCGGACTCGGCTAACGAATATGGATTCGGCTAACTAATGTTTTAGTGGATGCGCGCGCTAACATAAAGCAGCAAACATGAACGTTAGAGCCATTCCAGGAGCTTATGTTTTCCGTCTGTATGTGTTTCGGCTAACGATGATTTCGGCTAACGAATGTGATTCCGGAACGAATTATCTTCGTTAGCCGAGGTATCAGTGTAACATGTCACCATCAAGAATCACGTAAGTTATGTGGATTATGAAATATCATATCGCCCTTCCAGTATCAGAGACATTGTGTCCATTATCAAGTAACGCCCACTCCATCAAGTACGAGAAAAGTTGTTTCGATTATCAAATATTACATAATTCTTCAAGCACTGGAAGAGTGGTCTGGATAATCATAAGACATCACCCATCAACCGTCAGAAAATGTGCGTAGATTATCAAATAATGCATTCTCTCTTAATCATAGTACTAGTATGGTGCAAGGAGCGCCCATATCTTACATTTAACTATTTGGTTAGAACTGCCGGAACGGAATTAGGAACCCACAAAAATTTTCTGCTATGGCTGTTGCCGCATCGAAACTCCTACTTCTGAATACAAACTACAATAGCAGCAGCTACGCATTAAATTGGATAATACTGAAGTGATCAGATTATCCAAGTTTTGGGACTGTGGATTTCAGCTGTCTTGGTCGTTAACAGTAACTCTGGTTAATCGACCATCTTCTTAAGTAGCCGAAACTGCAACCATTCTGTTCTACTTACTCTACCGCGGTGTTTCTCAACCGCCGGGCCCTGGCATCAATTAAACCGGGCCGCGAGTGATTCTCCTGGAATTTATAACTAATTTAAATGTAATTTTATACTTGTCAACACGCCACACCGTACACATAATTGTACTAATACTCTTTGTGATTATGCCATAGTTAATTATTAATACTTACGTTAGTTTAATGTACGTATGAACTTAAAAAAAAAAATTGGAACGGTATTGACGAGTAAATCTGTTGGGACCGGGCCTTCGTCTTGTGAAAAAAGAATTTACCGGGCCGCGGTCTCACAAAGGCTGAGAAACACTGCTCTACAGTATATTACAGCAACTTTCCTTAGCACGGACAGATAGCGAAACATCCATTTACTACAGGAGACTGAATAAACCTCGCTATATACACTAAATGTCAGTTCCACTCAGTCGGCCACTATACACACGCCACAAATATCATGCGCAATATTTTGCTACTTTCCCTCACAAATACTGAGCAAGCACAACGTGAGCACCTCGCGGTCGCAAGAGTGATAACGGCAGAACCTGTCACGCCCCTCTGAAACTCTCCGATGTAACTATCTGTATGCAGTCTCAATTTCATGCATTCTATTATCTCTTCTGTACAGGCAGAACGGATTGAATCTCGACGCCAGATACTATTGTAAATTTTCCACGATGTGCCTGTCACTTGTAACGTCCGAAATCCAATTTCATAACGTCACCGTTACCTAGGATAATGTCTAAACGCGTTTCAATTAGCCCCTTAAAATTAATATGCAATTTCATTGACCTCTACCTACAACAGCTTACATTTTGCAGACCCTGAAGTCTAATAGAAGGGGCCTATTTTTTAAATTATTTTGGCTAAAGCTATTAATGTACGACTGGATCTACATACAGCTGACAGCCTGTTTTTAAGGCTAATGTTGACTAAAGCACATGCCATTAAACACAGAATAACTGATAACTTTTAGTTCAGTTCTCATGAAAATATCTAAAAAATGACAAAATTCTTAAAAATTTTATTTTTAAAATCCAAAAGAGGACCTAAGCAGCATCACCTATAACTCAGAATCAAACCCCGATGAAAACTTCAGATCACGCAGTTAATCTTCCAGAACTGTAAATATGTTACACGGATTCAGATTCGTATCATTTAAGGAAACGCGACTTGCCATTTGCAGTGTCATCCATGTATTATTAAGTTCAGAGTCTGTATGGGAACGGCACAAAGGACGCTTATGGAAAGCTCCAACCTGACATGATACTTATGGTCACAATAACTGGTCACGGCTGACAAGTTACTTCAAGGCCTGGCTCAAGGGAATGCATAACAAACTCCTTACACTTTGTTGGTACAGCCTCCAATGACTACAGAAAATCCAGGTAACTCCGGCAGTTATAAAATTCGTGTTTTGCTGACAGAACGAGACGTCTGTGTTACTGCCTCATCTACAGTAAAAACGTCAAACCCTATGGGCGTGGGCAGCAGTAAGATACGAAATTTGAAGTTGGGCCGCAAATTTAAAAAAAAAAAAGTCGGAAGGTATAATATTACATAAATACCACAATAATATACATAAAATAAACCTCTCTTAGATCCAAATCTAAATCTGAAATAATCTACATTAGATTGACCAATCGGGTGAAATTCTAACGCCTAAATTCGAATAAGGAGATAGGCTATGATTTCGAATTTGAAATCTTACGTTGATGCAACGTTCATTGGTTGCGACAGATGTTTATCTGTTGATCGTGATAATTCAGAGCTCATGTTTCGCTTCAAGAGTAAGAACAGCTGTTCACTCAAATTCGTGTTACTAAAAACAGTACACATCTGGCAAGAAATATGAGTACTCTTTATAAGCCTATGTGCAGTTAGGCAAGTCTCAAATCTTTGTACCAAAATATCAAAATGTTCATTGTGAAACTAAATGACACTGCAGTTCTAGGATTTCCATTTGTAAAAACTTTGTCTGCTTCATGAACGACAAAATTGTGTGGTTCTGTGTACGTGACATATTTCAGTGCAAAAGGTGCGAAATTTTTCAATCGATTTTCCAATTCGCTTTGGAGCAATACACTGTTTTCTGAGTATCAGTTAACAATATGTATGAGTCTCGAAAATTTAATGACTGAAATGCTTCAAAGTGTCCTAATTTTTCGTTTCATATTTTTTTATGTCCCTAACTTTATGATTAATTCGAGAAAATGGTATAATACATTCACTACGCAAACCACAGAACACTTTGAACACCCTGCGCCAGGACAACCACGGAATTGTAGTATAATACGGAAAGTCTTCATAATTACAGCCATAATCCAAAACAAAACAGCACACTGCAGATAATATAAACCTCGGGGAAGAATAAAGGTAATGATTGACACCACAGCGTTTTTTAAAATGTGTTCTACTTTCATTATTTGCCACGCAGTACTAAGTGGTTCATCATACAACGAAGAACGTAATGATATTATTTTTTTGTCAACTTTTCCCAAACGGCCGTTTGGTAGCCGCCACAGCAGGAACTGCCTCTTCGAACAGAATACCTTATATGACGAAGTCGGGGGCGCGCAAGGAACCCTGCAAGAGCTACTCGACATATTCCCTTACACGGGGTTTATAAAGAGTGGCATCGTGTCCACTGGTACAGTTACCGACGCTTCGGTCGAGCTGGCTGCCTCCATCTGGACTCTTCATCAACACCGCTGTGAGAACCTCACATGAAGCACGTTTTGATGCCCAACTATAGAGGAGTCAATATTGCCACGGCTCTTAATTACATATCAATTCTGATTTATATCATTGTGTTATATTTTCTACTTTTGTGTAGTGTATTTTGTTGCGTTTTTTGTCTCCTGCAAGTGTGTGTGTGTGTGTGTTTTGTGTGATTTTGATATTGACATGTTTCATATTCAGTTGTCTACTGACAAATATTGAATGCGAAATGTGCGCGTATGTATGTGTGTATGCATCTATCTATCTACATATCTATTATCTATCTATATCTATCTCTATTAATACGAGTATTCCCACTTCTGTTAACTCTTAAAAAAATCGTGGTCGCCCTGCTACGGGTTATGCTTTATGTCTCAAGATACAACTCCTGTTATCGTCCAAACATACTGGTGTCTGTACTACGTCGAGTAGGATACTGTAGGCGGTTTCCTGCGTACTAGTACCAGAACTATTTCTACACGCACAATTCTTAAGAACATGCTAATGTGGCAATATGTCCTGTGCGTGCGTTACTTCGTGATCATTCCAGTGCGTGAGGTGCGTCTTGAGCACACCTATCGTGCCCTAACGTCACAAGACTGGTGAAGTGTATATCGAAAACTAAATTTCATTGGGCATTCGTTGCACAACATTTTCGACTTATTTTTTAAACACTATGGACAGCTTGCGCGCGAATTTATTTTTAGTGGTACCATATTCAGGGCGATGCGCCCGCGACAGACTAGGGGGAGACGAGTTGTGGTGTCATCGCTCTAAACCCACATGAAAACCAGCAGGCATGCAATGGAGTTTCACCACTGTGTCCTGAAGAAATTCAAGTAGAAGCATCTCGCGGTAAAGTGACACCGACCGTATGCTTGAACACAGTGAAACCCCTACTTCTGGACTTCAAACCACATGACACAATGCAAACCGTTACTGTCACGAAAGCTAAAGTTGCACACCAGATCAAAACACACATTTAAATAAACTCAAAGATGACAATGTTGTGCTGCATGACAAAGCCAATCTCCACCTGGCCCAAAGAGTTCAAGACCCAGTGAAAACATACAGCCTCAACTTCTTCAGAAGCAAGCCCTCAAAGTCTGTATGTTCACGTCTAACGGAGATATACAGAAAGCTGTGGTAAAGTATTTTAGGCAGCAGCCCAAGGAATTCTTTGCAGACAGGACACACCGACTTGTGCATAACTTGGACACCTGTCCTAATACCCGTGGTTATTTCTGTAACTCTTGCAGCACCAATCATTAGCATCCTCAAACACATTTCAGCTTTACATGCCTCATAACAATCACACTGGTTCAGACTTGATAAATGAGGAAGTGACAATTATTCACTTATTATTATGCCACCAGAAACACTCTGCAAACAATGTCTAGGATTGTTTGCAACATGAACTGTTACACTGTCTTGCTGAAAAAAAAGGACACAAGTACTGTCACAATTGGACAGGTCTTGCAAATATGATGTCAGAATTTGTTATTTTTCAATGTAAATTTATGGTCTCAGGACATATCTCCAATCTAGCACAAATATTGTCCAGTTTTTCCTCAGCATGTCGTGTGTTTTTGTACTGAATGGAACAGAACCCGTTTCTCAAGATCTTTCAACCCCAGACTCACAATTACTCAAGATGCAAATCTGTACCACATGGAGTGCCTCAAAGTTCAACACCTGTTTCTCTGCTTTTTCTAACACAGGCCTATAATCATTAGAATTGTGGCAGACATAAAAAAGACAGTCATCTGTACAGAATTAGTTAAGAACTACAACACACTTTTCCTTGCCAATGAATTTTCACTCACATTACTGGCATTTTGTGTACATGAAATGGAAAACTCTCAAACAAATTCATATGTATAAAATACAAAACACACAGCATATGTGTAACCCACAAATGCTGAAACCTAACCTGATTAGTTATCAGAAACAAGTGCACGATAGATGCGTTTAGTGATTCAACGAATCTTTCACATACAGTTAAAAATTTAAGTACTTGGGTCAACAGTGAAGGATTATCTAATATCTCAAAATTCTCTCTACAAAAATGTACTTTAGTTGAAATTCCTATGTACATATTTATGAAAAAAATGTATTTTATACAAACCAGATGCCATATTCAATATAATATTCTATTCAGATCTCCATAACAAGCTGTGACAAACATGCATTTAAAACATCTGTACCAAATATTTTATTCATAATGGCATGTACTGCTTAGCTGGCTTAGTCCTGTATGTATGTAAAAGATCTACACAATGTAAAAAATCCATTCTGTAATCACAAGATTGATGTAACAGCCATTTTAATGGTCTTCAAGAGCTAAAATTCACTTGATATGCATAAATCACACTCTATTTAGTGTCAGTGACATTTCTAAGAGATCTGCTATAAAGATAATAAAAGACTGTGCACTATATTGACTGCAAATTGTACACAGCCCATACCAACAAGAATGGCAGCCAAGAGTACAGCTTGTGAACAGGCCTCTCCAAAGAGAAATCAAAATGTGTATGTATCTTCAAACTCTAAGTGTCAGTGTTGTATCTTATTAAGAAGTGAAATGTGCTATTTGATAAATGAATTAAAATCAATGATGGAAATTATAAATATAATTAAAGAAGAAACAAGTTATGATCGTATAGTGAATGGTGATCAGAAAACATACAGTGAATGTGTAAAAAAAACCCACAAGGATCTATTTGCAGTCTGATGAACATCTACAATCTGGAAGTCAGCTAGAATCATTATATAATCAAAATACAGGAAACCAAATACCAACTGAAACTACAATGGAAGAATCTAAGTAAATGAAACAAATGTCACATACGGCTCCTGTAGTAAACAGCTCATGGCCAATATTAAGTTCGAATACATCATACTGCCATCGCAGTGCCCGATTACTAGATAGAAACTTCTCCACTTATGGATTTCATGAAACTTCAACTACATACCAATACTCTGTACCGATTAAGAACCGATATTCAGCACTTTCCAACTTTCAAGAAACTCAATCCACCCCTGAAGTAATATCGTCACCTAATGATAAATACCCATTCAGACCTACAACAACTCAGAAATACAAGTATCCTACAAGATCTTCAAAAAGAAGACACTCAACATGGGACCATCATGGACTGAATAGGATTTCCACTTCAAACAAACATAACCTACAAGAACGAAAAGGAAATGGTAATGAAGGGGATGACACAAATTATATACCAACTATAATCAATGGTATGACTAATATAAATCATATGTCACAATCAAATGTAGTGAATAAAATATCAGTAAATAATCAACTAAGTGAATTACGAAATATCATAAACATAAACAATAGAAAGACAGGTTCACTCTCAACAAAACATAAAATAGTTCAAATTGGTGACAGTAATATTAGGGGATATGTACACAATATGAAATCCTTACTAAAAGAAA
>Ga0131853_10018088_pt1 | contig 12826 bp, 5 predicted proteins | sample TergutLab28metaG_FD_92764 | JGI IMG/M metagenome (GOLD analysis project Ga0131853, IMG submission 92764) | Labiotermes labralis P1 segment gut microbial communities from Petit-Saut dam, French Guiana - Lab288 P1 (version 2) (version 2) | ecosystem: Host-associated > Arthropoda: Insects >...
ACATAATACGGAAAGTACTGCAATGTGAAGCTTGAAGCCTGAGCGGTGGGGATCACCACTGGTTCAAGAGAAGTACCAGGAAGAAATGCCTGTGACAGGAGACATACATATTGTATAATAATACTCTAAAATTCTATCACTGTGTGTAAAATATAGAAGTAAAGGTAAAGCAATCCCTGTGTAGACCTATTAGAGGCCCGAAGGTTTCCTGGAGACTATGGCTCCCATATTTCATGGTAGTTGGCAAATGAAAGTGGTAAGTTTTTCAGCCCTATACACCAGCTTCCTTTACCCCCCGTGAAATATTCCTGGTACTCATTCCTGTTAGAAGCTGAGCCAATCCCAGAGCCATAGTGCGACCGGAAAGATTATGTCAATTACATATTCTAATGACACCAACGGAAATCAAACCCGCCACCTGACGGCTTGTAGCGCATTGCCTCAATCAACTGCGCCAACGCGTGCCCCTGCATGTAAAAAACAGGCTCACGTAAATATTACTTTAATGCTGCAAAATGTTAATTAGTTTACTGCAGGCCTATAATAACTTAGATGAAACCCACTTAGCTTAAAGTAAGGTTGTTTGTTCTGAAATTGGCCAAGATATCTGTCGTCGCTTTTTTTTAATGCATAAAACAATTGTCTCTGCTGTTTAATGATCATAAGACTACAATGTCGTTGGTACGAAGTTTTAAACTAAGCTTCAAGAAAGAAGTAATTCCTTCATGTTCGCACGTCTTGCTGCCGGACTGCGTTAAATTCATACAACAGACTCAGTCAACCAGAAGTAGACAGTGCAACGATCACTTCCGAAGATTCGGGTTAAGCCCCTACGATCACGAACGCTGTTCTGCAGATACACACGTGATATGCAGCCTTCCTTCCTGCCTGTGATTTACTGTCAGCCTGGTCTCTCTCTCTCTCTCGACGTGTCATTTACCTTTGTTTATGCATTCTATATACTCATCTTTTTGTTCTCTTGTCTGATTCTTGCATGTTTATCTTTCAATCTGTTTGTCTGCTCGTATCACTAAGTTTCTATTTACTTGTCTGCCTTTTGTCGGTGGTTACTGCTTTAGTGTCTGCGTCTGTCCATCGGCATGGCACGTATAATGGAGGAGGAGGAGGAGGAGGAGGAGGAGGGTGATCAGATGACTACCCGTCGCTTTTTATAGCTGAAAATCCAACTTGACTGTGCCTTCTGTCTTGTAAGAACAAGACAGGATATTATCATCTGCTTTATCATAGGCACGTAAGAAGTAGATAGATGGTTCACATTTAAACTGATACATCTCAGCGATACGAAATACTACTCTCTGTTTCATCGCAGAGGGTGGTGAGAATCTCCTTCTTGCATAATTTCAGGCTTCTGCCGCGAAGTAGATGGAAACTGCGCTCTTCTGGGTTGTTACGCAGCGAGTAGAGGTAATTTCTTACCGACGTTGTTGGATGGGACGAATAGGCTGTCCCGAAACGTCGGTAAGGAATTACCGCTACTCGCTGCGTAGTAACCCAGGAGAGAGCAATTTTCACTCTGCTTCTTAGATGGCACTACAGCCCAATGTGGACCTTCGCCTCCGTAAAGGACCTCTGTTTTTTTTACTTCTCTTTCCAGTTTTTAATTTTGCACCTGCGAGTATTAATATGTTTGTACACAGTTTCGCCATCCGTTTTTTGGTCGTCATCTTAGTCGACTTCCCTGAGGTTATTGCTAAATACTTGACTTCCTCTAGGCCAGGGGTAGCTCAGTCGGTATAGCGACTCGCTACGAGCTTGGTGGTCCGGGGATCGAATCCCGGTGGGGGTGAGATTTTCCGCCCCCCGTGCAGACCGACCCTGAGGCCCACCCAGCCTCCTATACAATGAGTATCGGGTCTCTTCCGGGGGTAAAGCAGCTGGGGCGTGCTGACCACCCACACCACCTAGCGCCGAGGTTGAAGGAAGAGTAGAGCTATACATCTGTTCCCCGTCTGGGCCTCCGTGGCCTGTTCTAAGGTGAACTTTGCCTGTACTGTTCACGTAACTTTCTTTTCATTTAATCCGTTCTATTAAAATGACAAATACAATTCAACCGACTTATTCTGACAAATGAAAGTATATTTAAATCTCCAAACAGCTATATTAATGCTGTATTAAGTCGCTTTCTCCAATTTTCATTTACTTTAATTCCCCCAAACATTTATCTGAAAACGTTTCTTTCAAAAACAGCCGGCCGTTTAACATTACCTTTATTCAGTGTCAAAGATTCTGCTCCATATATTGCCACTGGTTTTATTACTGGATGGTGAGAACACTAGATCATTAAACAGCGAACACGGGGAAACTGGAGCTTCGAGAAGGACGTGGCGCTGAAAGGGGAAGAAATATATCCAAAAAGAAATTTACACCGGACACCTGAATGGAAGACACCAATTGGGAGACCAAGGTGGATAGAATAGGTCAATATTAAAAAGTATGATAAATTCATAAAATTTGAAGCCGCGAAAAGGGTTCATGTGTATCAGAATAAGGACCACTGGTGAGAAGATCATATAGATGTGTTAATAAATCCCCAGGTTCCATAATCTGGCAATTTTGGAGTAAAAACTGTGCGTAAGAACACAGAGAACGAAATTTCAGTCGAAGAAAGTGAAGTTATGGATGGCTTGAAATTTCAGTGCGCCAGTAGAGAGCTGTGATGGAAAATTGTCGACAGTCTTAACATTGCTTTGAGGAACCAAAGGATACTCGTACGTTAGCTAAATTTTTCCAGTATGAGTAATAGTAGCTACAAAGGCTCGCCTGACAGCCCGCGGGGACATTCATTCCACCCACCAGCCCCGCACTCAAAAGCGTCTGGTTCCCACGGTTAGGTGAAACAATTTTGATGCCTGATGCTTGCCCGTGATGTGTAATGTGTAATGCCGAGCCCAAAGTATGCTGCTCGAAGGGGTCGGCGGGGATCGCTCCACCCCCAAACTTTACAACTATTCTCTAAGACACTTGAACATTCTCTGATAAAAAATTTGAAATAGATTTTATGCCCAAAGGCAGTTCGTGTAAGGTAATTCAATTTTGATTCGATTTGTTTAACGTCGTACTATTTTGCTGCTAGGCTAATGGCGATGCAGATATGTGGCGTGACCATGATATGAAAAGAGATACCTCAGAGTGTGGTGAAGGTTGAGTGTGTTTTCAGGATTACATAATAGCAATTAGAGCAATATACCCTCTCAAGGCCATGTGAAATTCTGTGCCACTTAGGAAACTTGACTATTTTCTCAGCAAGGACCGTCCGGTAGTTATTTTGTAATTATTTGGGAGACGTTTATACGCCTAAAACAATATGATTTGCTACTGAAGAAGGACCACTTGGGAAACAGAGCATACCTATAGGATAAGAACAAGGAAATAACCCAGAACTAATTCAGTGTATGTAATTAGGAAGACTGCACTTAACTGACCTAGGATATAGATTTGTGTAGCCTGCGTTATGAGCCAGCGATTCCAACATTTTTAGTGGTTCGAGAAGCTGATTTTTACTTTTAATCTTGTCTCTCTAATATAATAAAAGATAACAGAAATAAATGAAACAATATCGATAATTTGATACTAGCAGATTTAGGAAAAATACGTTATTTATTTTCTTTGAAAGAGTGGAAGTGTTCGAATACTTGGAAACAGTACTAACCATCAAAATTCATTTAAAGAAGAAATTAAGAGCAGACTGAAATCAGGGAATGCTTGATATCATTCGGTGCCGAATCCTTTATCATCCAGTTTGCTTTCCAAAAATGAAAAGTTTAAGGTACACTGAAGTAGAAATTTACCTCTTGTTTTGTATGAGTAAGAAACTTGGTTGCTCATATTGAGGGAGGAATGTAGGCTGAGGGTGTCTGAGAATAGGGTGTTGAGGAGAATATTTGGACCTAAGAGGGACGAGATAACAGGGGATTGGAGAAAACTACATAATGAGGAACTAAACGAACTGTACTCCTCACCCAATAGTGTTCGGGTGATTAAATCGGAAAGAATGAGATGGGCGGGGCATGTAGAGCGTATGGGGGAGATGAGAGGCGCATACAGGGTTTTGGAGAGGGAAGGTGAGGGAAAGAGACCACTTGGAGACCCAGGCATATGTAAGAGGATAATACTAATATACAACTTCAGGAAGTGGGATGTGAGGATATGAACAGGATCAAGCTGGCTCAGGATAGGGACAGGTGGCGGGCACTTAAGAATGCGGTAATGAACCTTCGGGTTCCACGAAATGCGGGGAATTTCTTGACTAGCTGCGAACCTGTTAGCTTCTCAAGAATGACTCTTCTGCATGGAGTGAGTAAGTAAATAAGCAAGTAAAGAATTAAGTAAGTATAGTAAACAAGTAAGTAAGTAAGTAAGTAAGTAAGTAAGTAAGTAAGCAAGGTTCTCACTGCGGATATTGAGAAAATACACAGACACACACACACACACACACACACACGTACATACATAATACATACATGCATACATATCCACATACATACATACATGCATACGTAGGTACGTACATACGTAGATACATACATACATACATACATACATACATACATACATATATACATACATACATACATACATACATGCATATATACATGCATGCATACATACATGCATACATACATACAAACATACATACAGAAGACATCAATCTTCAGAATTCGACGTGTCACCTTCCATACAAAAAATATGTAGGGTCTTGTGAGACAAAAATAATTATATTACTGTTTGCATCCCCAACGGAGGGACGTACAGTAGGCCTGTGTGACCGGAATGTGTCAGGCAGACAAGTGGCAGGCTACAGAACTGCAAGTGAAGAGACCGCTTGAGATGTGCAGATGAAAGTGACGCTGTTGTAGCATATAGCCTGCAAGTTCTGGCCAAGCTACTGTTCCAGCAGTATAGTATTTGCTGTCCTGCATCAATAAGGATTCTTTGGTACGCGCGGTAATGGCCGCAGAACTAGCCTCGTTCTCACCGCTATTTCAAACATGCGTTTCCCCGCAGCGATCATGACATCTCTATAGCTGTTCTCGGCAGGTATTGCCTCCTTTACGGCATACTATACGTCTAAAATGCCTCAAGACACACTTTCCCTTTTTTTTTCGTCTGTTAATTTACGCGATTCCCCTACAACGCACGCGATCAGCGGCATATAATTCCAGCCCTTACTGTGGGAAATGCAAGAGGTAACGAATGTCTGCTTCGCAACAAAATTAGGTTCATGCCATAGTCTTTTTTCTTTTTTGTTGAGGTTTTCGATATTCAAAGGGATGCAAGAATAACGGAAGATCCAGGTTAAGTCAAAGTTTATAAACTGGGGCTCTACGGGTTAAAGGACCGTATTTAATTCCCGGCTGTGGAAAAGTGTTTGCTGTTCGCGGCAAGTTAAGAAAAGTTCTAAAGCACTCTTATCCCCCTGTGTGAATGTTACCGTTTGCCTTTCTGTGGGGTTAAGGCGGACGGAGCATGAGTTCACCACTTCTCTCCATCTACTACTAAGATTACGAATAAGACTGTGACACTGTGTCTCAATTCCTCTGTATGTTTTCATGGTGTGATATTTGTTAAACACGACGATAGTTTCACCTTTCCTTCTCAGTAAAGATTAAGGTAAAGGTCATCCCGTAATGTACCCTTGGAATTGCCTTGGCGCCGTATGGAGTGGGTGGTCAACACCACGCTCCGGCCGCTTTACTCCCGAGACAATTGTTGCTAAGTATCTATAGCAGTTTATCGGTGATCCGAGGTAGTAAGTGTAGTGACTAGGAGACGAGCTGGACAACCTAGGTATCACTAGGAGACGAGCTGGACAACCTAGGTATCACTAGGAGACGAGCTGGACAACCTAGGTATCACTACGCAGTTCACAGCAAATAAAAGAGAGGTTTCTCTTCCCCAAACCCCTAGGAGTTGTGGTGCAAGTAACGGCGAGGTAATATCGCGAGGGCCATTGTGCCTTTGAGCTCAGCTTCAGGCATGTGTGTTGATGTATGCCTGCGAAAATTGCATCTTCGCTTAGCCTTTGTAAGATACAAGTATGCAGTCAAAACGGGTATGACGTCAATAAGAAACTGAACTTCTAAATAATACTTCGGGCAAGGTGGGAAAACACATGGACTGTCTATAGTATTTGTAAGAAGATTATATATAGACCGTAAGAGACTTCACAGATCAGAGCCTTTTTGGAAATGTGACTGATGTCGCCTTGTAAAAAACCCGAAAATTCATTACGCTTTTCGTAACAGTACATTACTGAACCTAACCCAATCGATTTTATATCGGACCGCACTATTACACTTCACCTAGTAAGTTTTGTTTTAATATTATCTCACAATTTACGACTGCGTCTCGCAAGTTGTACCTTCCCTTCAGGTTTCCGACTAAAATCATCACTATAATAACCGGAACCGTGACAGAAAGGCAGGTCCTTATGCCAGGCACTTAGCAGTAAATACGTAACACGCAATGCTCTGAGGTGAAGAGTTGTTAGCCTCCAAACCACAAAGGCAGCATCACACCTATTTAGCCTTCTGCGACTGACTGTTCAATATATTCGCATATAAAAGCTGTCTTCTCCATTCCTAACCTGAGAACACGACACAAAATGGTACATAAGGACACACTTGCACGGGGACATCATTGGAAATTAACACATTCTCTTTCTTCTAAACAGCAATGAATTACAAAGTGCCACAAAGACTTCTCGGATTATTAGAATCGTGAAAACACTTTGGGCCTGCTGGTAGGGCGGTTAATTTCAGTATAAATGGGCCCCAAAACGCAGAGTTTAAAATACATGTATGAAAAAATAATTTCAAGGAAAAAACGGTTTTTTATGCGGGTTAATTTGCAAAGTTTTGCAAGTTATTGTTGCTTTTATCAGTAAGTGATTTTATAACCGTCCGGCTCACCTTTCTAACTCATTCGGTTCGCATGAGACCTAATTTTCAGGGACTACCTTGGTTTGAGTTTGATGGGCTTGGTGAAGATGAACTGTTACTCTGATATTTGCTGAATTGATAATCTGAAGAATCTGTTCTGACCTTATTTTCAGTCACTGGGCGCTAATTTGGTACAGGTTTTTATTGCCTACGATAAACGTAGCACGGATCGCTCTCTCGCGTAGCGTATTCACTGCATATTAACCTTTAAGGAATAATAAAATTATATTGCCCGAAACTTGGTAATACCGATTATGTCCAATTTAATATTATTTGTTTAAAACTGTACCCTCGTAGAAACACTTACACATTTCTAATTATCTAATTTATTCTGTTAATCTGGCCTAAATCTGGAGCGATGCACACACGCGTCCTGCACCTACGACAATCGAAAAACTTGTGTCTCTTTCGCTACAATATTCGAAGTTAGTTTCCCTGTTTCAAAATCCCTACTTTAATTTGCCTAATAAGTCTGATTGGCCTCCTGTAAATTTGACAGTCTCGTAAGAGACCGAAAACTTCAAAATTTTGTATTCTTACTCCCCATTGGTTCCTAGTGACCAGCCCCCATCTTTTAACTTCATATATGTAGCCCCCGTATAAGTGTGCTCTAATGGACATTTTTAACCCTTATCCTGCTAACGTGGAGAATATGGTGAGTTCCAAATAATGCCAGCAGATGGCAGACGGGATTTAACTTTGCGTTTAAGGGGTTAATGGGCTACCGTAAATAACACGGTGTACACCCCCCCTTCCCCTCGTGATTTACATTTCGAAAAAGTGTCAAAGCCTCGAATTTTGGCTGTCCAAGCAAACTTCAAAACTCCATTAAACTAGACGTTGACAAATACGTAACAACTAGAATTCTCTTCTGCAAATGCTTACCGCACCTTCTTTCCTATTCTAACCTCTACTTGTCTCTTTCTTCAGTTATCTGTCTATCCTAATTCACACATGACTCTTTCTCACTCTCTGCCCTCTAACCAGTCTTCTCTTTGCTATTCAACTGACCTTTTGTATCCCTTACCAGATGCTTCTGATCCCCCCCCCCCCTCATTCGGAAACATACGTATTCCTACATTTCAGAAAATAATTTTGGACCTTCTAACCAAATAATTGTTCCCACCAGTTATAAGTTGTAGGTAATTAATAATATTGTGAAGAAGTAGCTTTGACTGGATTCTGACACGTGTGATTGTATTATTACAACATTGACATTGCAAAGCAATTTGTAAAAAATATGAATGTACAGCGAGATGCAAACACAAGTGAACGATACGTGATTTCAGGCTTACGTCGCGAAATGGATGAGAACTGCGCTCTTCTGGTTTATTGCTTAGCGAATAGTGGTAATTTCTTTCTGACGTTTCGGGACAACCTATCGGTCTCATCTTAAGGGGCCAACATTTTGGGGGGATTCTTGACCTCTTAAGACGGAACCGATAAGTTGTCCCGAAACGTCGTTAAGAAATTACCACTACTTGCTGCATAATAAACCAGAACAGCGCAGTTGTCAAGACAGTGATACGTACACTAAAATGCTTTATTTTAGATTCTTACAGCGGTTTTTCTGAAGATTCAAGATTTGGGGGATGTTGCGCCATGTGCATTTGTAAAACACGTACCGAGGTTTCAAAGACCCTAATGTCCCCGTCTTTAAGATTGTGTGACCTTGAAGATGAAAGCACAATGATCCTTTGAAATATGCCAGAAGATTTGAAATTTTACCTTGTTTAAATAAATGATTATAAAGATAAAATAAGCAGGCACAATTGTGTGTTACTGTAAAAAAGGTAAATCAGTCCCATTACAGGCCCGAGGTTCCCAGAGTGTTCCAAGAAGTTAAGATTCCAAGAATATGTGACAATGGCCCAGAATGGTGGTAAGGTTGTCAGCCTTACGCACCGGCCGTTTTTACCCCCAGGAATTATTCCTGGTACTCATTTCTGTTAGAGGCTGAGTCGACCCCAGGGCCATAGTGCGATCGAAAGGATTATGTCAATGAAAAATCCCAGGGACACCATCTGGAATCGAACCAGCGACCTTCCGATTTGTAGCACAGCACCTTAACCACTGTGCTACCGCGGTCCCCGTATGTTATTGTTTAAATATTAATTAATATAATGTGTTGCTTCACAGTGAGGTTATGCTGTAGTTCTTACCGAGATTTTGATTTCTTACGCCTATGTTGAAAATTAGGAAACTGCCACTGTATTTTCTTGTGATGACGTCTCTTCTAACCCTTGTGTTGGTCCAGGCTCTGCTCAGCTGTAGATTTCCCTACTACGTGAAGAAGAATTATTAATAATTTTGGCTGGCTTTTCATGTCACAGCAGCGCACCCGACAACACAAGAAAATAAAACAAGAGGCGGACTGAAACCTGTGGGTTCCAAACCCGCGAATTTGCTGTGTCAAATACCTAAAGCCGCGAGTCTATTTAAGCATGCAGCTACTTTGATCTCATTTCCATAATGACATACTGGCACTCAGCAAAACGTTTCACTTCTGTTACGTTAGTAGGCTAGTTAAATGACATGTATCTAACCCTGGTTTTATGCCCACTTGTTTTACGCCTTTCTTTCTTTCGTTCTTTCTTTCTGTAACGCCCCTTGGCAGTTTTCACCACTACTTAATTTGCCCTCTGTCAATTCTCGGTGTAACGCCGGTTGACTGGCTGCGCAAGTGTACTTCGTCGGCAGAGTACGAATCTTACGGCGGAGAACAGAAGTTGATGGCCGAGCGCTTAGAGTAAACTACGCCATTCACTGTGAGTTCGCCGTTTAGTTTGGACCACGTGGTTCATTAGCATTCCTTTATTTTTTGTTCTGCCTTCATACGCCTCAAGGAACAAAAAAACTGACACGAGGTTGAATAATGGGAACATTAGCGGCAGTAATATGAATAATCTGGGCGTAATTAAGTGATTGCGAAATAAAGGTTGTGGGAGTGAATTTGATCATCCATGGCAGAATAGCTGTGACAGAGACGATGCAGAGGATCTACCATCCGTGACGAGCCTAATGTCTACGAACTAGGCTGGAACAGAAAACTAAGACATTGAAAAATAAAAAAACCACTATCCAAACCATTATTTTGAGGGTCTATATTAAACTGGCACAGCGGAAACCCTAACCTAAATGCAGCAAGGACTTTAAAAATGGTAATAAAGCGAATAAACTTTACAGGCTATGACTGTGAATGTAGTCAGCCGTGACAGTTGTAGACAAGTTGTTTAAAATTACTGTTCAGTTTACATAGGTTAAAAATTAATTACAATAGGGTCTCGTTTTGCGACCGTTCGTTTTACGACGATTTCTCTTTTACGACCCTTGTCGAGTCTGACCGAGCACTCCCGAGTTGTGGTGCATCACTGTCGCAACTCAAGCGTCCTTTCTCTACTTAATGCGCTTCTAGCTCTTTGCCGGTGTGCATGTTTTTTTTTCTGTTTTCGTGCAGTTCTTTTAAGTTGATTTTGATTTTTCCACACATGACGTCCATCAGAGAGACAGAAAAGAAGAAAAATTCAAAACAGTTGACTTTACATTCTTTCTTGATGTCTTCTGAATCCCGACAGGGGCCTTCTTCAACAAAATTAAAATTTATCTCAGTATATAACCAACTTGATGTACAAAATTTGTTTCACAATAAGTTTTATTTCATGCCTCTACATGTTTCGATAACATGTGCTCATCATCAGGAGGTCAAAATTACATTACACAGCCTCTGGTACCATCACACCTATAGGTGGCCGTCTCGTGCACCGTAAGCAGGCTGAAACCCTCATACGGATACCACACCACCCCAGTCAAACCACAACGTAACTCCAACACACATCGAACCAGAACAATACAACCCATGAAATAACTCAAAAAATAAGTCACAAGTTCCTGAGGATGGATGTACTAACATCCGAAACATGTTGAGCATTAAATAATGAAATAATAAAGCAAGTGACATCAAGTTGGTCTCTCTTTATTCAACTATCAAGACGATGCACGGTCCAATAAACATAAAATTTTCACGAGTATTAACATATCGTTTTCTTGACTTTTCATCCTTTTGCAATATGAAGGAGTTGCTTTTCTACAAATACGCAAGAAAATGTGGGATTCTGTCACCGTACGGAATGTACACCGATCCACTATTAATGCTTCTGTAATTTTTACTTCACGCACGGGGGCAAAAATAACAGCCAAATAACAAAAAACCAGAGTTTACGGTTCTCACGCTGCGTTTCGTGTACTTTACTTCAACTAATTTCCCTTGAAAACTGCAGGTGTTGTGAAGGAGGAAAACTGCTTTTCCGTCTGATTTCTGTTTAGTATGTTCCCCTTTATCTGCTCTGTGTTATAGCCTGTGTTGCTGACTTATCCCGTCTCCTATATTTTTCAAGGCTGAGTATTATTGAAGGTGTTGTGTTTGTATGCATATTATTTATTTTAGAATCAATGTAGATAGTTTCTTTAGCTGTTTTCAATAAATAGACCTAATTATTGTGGGCCGGGTTAGCTCAGTCGGTATAGCGACTCGCTACGGGCTGGACGGTCCAGGGATCGAATCCCGGTGGGGGTGAAAATTTCCGCACCCGTCCAGACCGGCGCTGGGGCCCACCCAGCCTCCTGTACAATGGGTACCGGGTCTTTCCCGGGGGTAAAGCGACCGGGGCGTGGCGTTGACCGCCCACCCCTTGTAGCACCAAGGTTAAACAAACAGTACAGTTGTGCATCTACCCCTCCTCTGGGCTTTCGTGACCTATTCTAGGTTGGACTTACCATAAGCTTTACATTTAGACCTAATTATTTTTGCAATAGTCACTTACACCAGCTGTCCGTAAATAATATGTGTGTCTATACGTATTTAAACTTGATACCTCAGACGTGAAAGTGAAGATGGTTAATATTGGAAAAGCAGTGTAAGGAAAAAGGTGTGCCCCATAAAATCACACTTTCTGATGGCGTATTTTGTTTCCACCAAAAATGGCTTGGTCTTATCAGATATGGAAGATTTATTTTAATATTTCAATAGTCTAGAGAAATTTGTAGATACAAATTGAACCTGAAAATTCATTACCATTTTCAGAGAGGCTGTTCCATGAAATGTAACCTCAGCCTCTGGAGATGGAGGCAATAGGTTTCTCCAAACGTTGATACCAATCTACCAGACTACATGGCATCACAGAACATAATACCTCAGTCTCAGTATTTACAGTGGTGATAATCTGACACAATAAATCATTGTGTCCAGTCTGCACTCTCACACGATATCTCTGTGAGGCATATTTTATAATATTATCCTATTAAGATATCTGTTTCCTTCAGATTTTCTAAATAAAACTTTTACGCATTTCTGACCTTTCCTACTAGTGTTGTTATACACACTCCCTGCATCATTCCTTTGTATCGTTTCACACTAGAACATTTTTATTATGCGTGTAAATTATAAATCTCTTTTGACGTTCAGGTGGCTGTACAATCTTGATAAATTCTTATAATAAAACCAATTAGATACACTAATTTCTTTTTTTTTTTTTTGGAATAAAAATCTACATGTTTCGGACAGCGAATCTGTCCATCATCAGGAGTTTTTCACTACACACAGCAATGGTATATGTCATTCAGTTTTGCTGACAGCTTGGGAGCAGCAAGCTGTCAGCAAACCTGTGTGACATATACCATTGCTGTGTGTACAGTAAAAAACTCCTGATGATGGACAGAGGAACTGTCCGAAACATGTAGAGTTTTATTACGATAATAAATTTGAGAAATGAGTGCATCTAGTTGGTTTTATTTTAAGAATATAAATTCCTTCTTATTTTCTGTCTGTCCTTCTATTACATGTTATTAATTTAATACACCCTCATAAG
>Ga0131853_10018089_pt1 | contig 12826 bp, 7 predicted proteins | sample TergutLab28metaG_FD_92764 | JGI IMG/M metagenome (GOLD analysis project Ga0131853, IMG submission 92764) | Labiotermes labralis P1 segment gut microbial communities from Petit-Saut dam, French Guiana - Lab288 P1 (version 2) (version 2) | ecosystem: Host-associated > Arthropoda: Insects >...
GTTATCAGGAGTACAAAAGCACAATTTTGACAAAGTAACATTGACATATGCAATATCCTCCCTGGAACAATGCAACCTGGGAGAGGTTCTAAAATGTGTGTGAAACTGGGCCCCACCCACACCCACCACATACAGTGATACCACACTTACAACAGCCTATTAACCAACAAATTATACTGCAATGCAGAGGTTCTCAGTGTGTGGGTCACATGACTGTCAAAATAAATACTGCCAATTCAAACAACTTAATATTAAAACCAGACACGCAATGTGTGTGCATAACATGTCACTGTTGTGTAATGCTTGTCTTCCTAGGTTATCCTAACAGCCTGACTGCACTTCACTTGAAGAGAGCACGTTTGTTACATCTGCCAGCAACAATAACACATACTTAGGTCTTTATGCAAAATGCCCAATATTTCTCACAGACTTTAACAGAATTTGGTGTTTCTCAACAGATTTTCATAAATGTTCCCAATATATAATTTCATGGGCGCCAACCCAGTAGGAGCAACGCTGATACATGTAGAGAGAGGGATGGATATGACAAAGCTAACAGGCACTTTTTGTGACTATGCGAATGCACCTACAAATCCTGCTCCAATTTGCAGTTTCAAGTACACTTCTTGTCTTAAGAACTCGGAGTGAACATAACAAAGGGGCTGCCAGGTATTGCTTTTAGCAGGAAAACTCCTTCATTACGGTCTTGTGATACAATACCTTTATCATTTTTTGGATGAACATACCTCTGTATGGTAAATGACAGCAAATGACAATACATGCACACAAAGGGCCAGAATTCTTACTGAGGTACATGCATATAAACAATCTCTGACTTACTGTCGTCAAAGCATAAAATGTTTTATTTTTAGAAGTCCATCCACAGACATTCAATTCAATTAATTCTGAGTGCAATAAGCCAAGTTTTAGTCTTTAATGCAGTAAATGTGTTTTATGGCTTCATCCATCAACAGAATGTCACCATGTAACATAACATTAAGTACGCGTATTCAAACATTATCTTGATTTCCTGTTTTTGGGGGGCAGTTTATTTTACAACACTGACAGTTAACACAGGCCATACACCATCCAATAATAGGACAAACAATGAGCTAGAATAGATACAGAACAGAGCTGTCACAGCCATACCTAGGTGCCATCTCTGAATATGCCAGTGGTAATGCATTCAAAACTCTTGGACTTTACATATTACAACCTTCTACATCCAGACTAGAAACTCCAACACACAGCAAAAGAGTAAACATATTCTAGTCAGCTCTATGCACAGAAGAGTCACAGCTTACTTCAACATAAACGAACAAGGCCCAAGAAAGAGTATACCTACTATACAATCAACATCAAAAACTGTGTCATTACTTTTTCCATTGCACTAAATTATTTAATCTCCAAATGCAGTGCCTTCAAAGTGTGTCCTTGACACAAAACTATGCAAGAAATTTGTGCCATAGCCAGAAATGTAAAAATATCAGCCAGATAATATACCATACCCTTCACTTTAGGACACTTTCTGTTTTCAATTTGATATAGCCCATGTGCATTACACGTAATGAAAAATATAAATTCATGAACATCATTCAAATCCAGCTTTCACTGCAACTACTGTGTACGTTACAACAGATGTGTTAATTCCTGATCAGAAAAAACTGTGCATACTTCCTGCACAACTACTTTATTGGCTTTCAACTCAACAATAAGACAAAATACAACATAATGTGTCAAACAGCAAAGTCCCAGTTCAGTGTTCACAAAATTTTAACTAAAGCAGTACTGTCATACAAAATTCACATTCACTACAAATGAACTAACCTTGAACCTCTTCAGAATAAAATAAAGTTTAAGCATATTCCTTCAACTTCCCATAACGTAGATCTACTTCCCATCTCCTCTTTGTCCTTCCCCAGTCCTTACATCTCCCATTATTAAGACCTACCTCCAATTTCTCTCTTGGTCTTCCAAGTTAATATTTTCCAAGTAGTTGCTCCACAAAAATTCACCCTCACACAGTCTCCCTCATTGCAGCACATGCCCAGCCCTTCAGAACCTCCTACATTCCCCTATCCTAATAATACTCTGTAACGTGTGTAAGTTGTGAACATTCTTGCTGCACAACACACTAAACCTTTCAACTTCATCATTCACAAGTCCAAATATCTGTTTCTGAACACTTGAAATTATGTTCATTCTACATTGTCAGAGATTTTTAAGAAAAACAAAATGATTGCAGTTTCTTAACTATGCTTCCATTTGCTACTGTTGCTCATTTTAAACATTACATAGTCACATGACTCTTTAAAGATTTTGGTCTTGCATCATGTTCACAAATTAAGATGTTAACTGTGTATACAGTTGTGTCTGTGGCACTGCAAATTAAATGATTACCTGTACAAACCATCAGTTCCTCACGCATACAAATTTTAACATGTGTTATGTGTCTAGTGAATTCCACATTCAATTCCATCATACAGCATGGTAATACCGCAACTATCTTAACCCTGCTAGCGCCCACAAACAAAAGATGCACCATCCCTTACACACCAATTTACCCTCTAAAAGAGAATTTGGCCAAAGCTGGAGAGTGAATTAGTAGCCACCCAGTACAACAAAAAGAAAACACCGGTAATTTCAATCATGAATTGCCTTACTGTGCCAGCATAAGACTGGTATTTTACTGAACTAGTACTCTGTTGCAAAGACTTTCCCTATAATTTATATATTTCACTTCTGAACCTGATGTCACACTTCGACAGCATACAGTGACAAAAAAATATAATAATTTCCAAAGGGGCCTAAAGCCCTTCGTTACGAAATAACTGTTTCCAATTCCTGCTGACTACGTTTTCTTGTGAGTCCACTTTTGTTTTTGGTTCTTACCGTCACGCTCAAAATCTGTAAATAACAGTTCAGCCATATTCCTACTTTCTCTAAGCAGTCAAAAGTGAAGATTTATGTCACACGACTTCTACGGAAGCGCCATACAGAATCACATCCCTCCCATACTTTCACACACCCAGCACGTCATGCCCCAAACTAACAGGTTGGCCGGATAGTGATAACGTACGCCCACGTAAAAGCAAGTACGGAAAAACTGCATTCGCCAACCAAATGCGTCAAATTTGTGCTTCGGAACGTAAAGTCGAAACCGACACATTTAGCAGGGCACTTGAAATGAGATAATCGATCAAAAAGGTGAATAGCCGCACTACACTTGCCATTAACGTAACCCAGTCTCAGTCAGTCAGACATGCACACAGGCAGAATAACACTGCTGGTAACCATATTATAACAGGGGGTTACAAGAGACCATTCCATCATCGATGTATTTCACAAGATTGCTGACGATACTTACTTCTTCCCGGCGCATAACTTCAACCTGGAGTCTTTTATGGAATTCCTCACATTCGTCTTTATATTTCTCCATATCCTCTTTAGTCTGTCTCATTTTCTTCTTCAAAACATCGAGAAGAGTACCTTGTTGTATGTTTGTCGTCATTGTAACAGAATATTTACGCCCTCGAAAGCTACAACTTCTCCAACCACACTCAAGAGCCAGCACCACCTCATCCAAGATGGACGCAAACAGACCAACCGTTCCTCTGCGAACCGTAGTGCACCAGTACGCATGCGCATACAAGGTGGTTGGAGAACTTACTTAGGAAATAATCACTGAAATTTAATCACGTGCATCGTCAATCATAGTAACTGCACATTATCTTTTCATTCTTACGAATTCAGTTCACTGGAATAAATGTCATTCAATTTTCTTATTTCAACAAACAGGTCGTAGGAAACGTTTAGTGTATCAATCCGCCAAACAGCAGTCAACTTTTCGGGCGCGTCAAAAGGTGTGGTAGCAAATGTCATTCCATATGGTAGGGCTACGAATAATACTACACATGTTCTCAAGGTAATTTTGCAAAATTACACACAACTGCCAGAAATCAAAAAGATGACGTCACAAAAAGTATGATTCAACCGTTTCAAGTAACAAGTTATGGAACAAAAAGGAGTTTGCTATGTACAAAAATACTCGGTATCTGCACACTTTTAGACACGACTGTATTTCCCATCAGGTAAGTTTGCATACCTACGTTTTATTAACGTTATTCTACCAATATTTATCATACGCCGCATTTCACAATTCAAGAATGGAAAGCTGTAAAGCAAAAAGTTATCGAGGGATCGAATGCCATGCATGCGTACTGCAGTAATTTTCCTTTTATGGCAGTGTTTGGTTGCCAAAGATAAGTTGTGCAGACGTGCCACTGTCTTACGGAGTACCGTGGGGTACACTGCGTGGTAGAAATTCGGAACTAAATCAAAGAAACATGCAGCATACATGAAATGCGAAATACGAAACCTATTACAGACAATACAGTGTATTGAGCGAATAAATCGACAAAAACAGCAATGGTAAATTGTCCACTTTTCCAACAATTTTTCGGCATACTACCGCCACAGAAGATGAAAATTACGACAATAATAATAATTAATATAATTTGGCGTTTTTATCACCTTTGTCTACGGTCTTGCTCAATCAACCATTCCATCCTAATTGCTCCTGCGCGTAGTCATCACTTCCTTTTGTTATAGTTTGGAGGATTAAGTTCCACGTAAGTTCCATGTCCTTTCAAGCCTAGTGGTTACTTTGTGTACGAAGTTTAACATTCAAAAACTGCCTATACAGTGTATGTGTGTTTCGTATGGGTCAAAGAACAGACACAAATTATTTCCATTACAGCATTAACCAGCTGCTACTTATAACCGAGACGCAGAGTTGATCACATGGTACGAACTGAATTTTTTAAATACAATTAATTAGTTGTCTTCAAAAGGCCGTACCATGGGTCATGCGGTTAGTCGAGTCCTCTTAACGCAGAAGCCCGGTTTCTTTCCTAGGTCACTCGATATGAGATTGTGGTAAACAATGTGGCAGTCGGTCAGGTTTTGCTCATAGTACTTCGGTATTCCCGTCAGTATCACTCCACCAATGCTTAATTTACATATTGCCCTTGGCTTGCAGCAAGTAATACTCTTTCGGGAATCGGGGAGCATTGGGTAGAAAAGTACTTTCACGCCCTGCCGTGGCTTATGCAGTTAGATGGCGGTCTTTCACAGCGGTAGCCTGGATTCGATCCCAGGCCACTCAATGTGGCAGTTTTTTTTTATCAGAGTACTTCGGTTCTGCCCGTCAGGATCACTCCACCAATGCTCCACACATCTAGACTTTGCCCTATCCAGGACAAACAGGAGTAGCGTGGGAACCTTTCAAAACTCGGGGAGCACTACACAGAAAAGTAATTTCAATTTTTTCGTCTTTAAAGGGTTAATAAAAAAGCACCAAAGACGAAGCTTAAAAAACTGCGTCGAGACGTGTGAGTGTGTGTCGCAAGCAACAGATATGATGTTAGGTGAACCCCTTCACTTTGGCGCATATTCGCTTACGTGTGCATTCATTCACTTGCTTCATATTCAGGAGGCCACACATTAAAATCCTCGCCTGCTGACGGATTTTTCGTAATTTTTCTCAGACCCACTGAACAACTTCAGATTACATTAAATTAGGCCACCACCACTTCCTTCCAATGATTATATCGTTCAGAGCTAATTCACTCCATCAAGCAGGGCCCTTCCTGGGACTCTGAAAGTTCCAACAGCTGCTCAAGAATTGCCCACATTTTATAGAACCAAAGGTTCACTACTGTGTTCAGAGGAGCCCACCAATTGTCAGTATCCTCAGCCAGAAGAATCTAATTTGTGCCATCCCATCCTAGTGCTTTACAATCAATTTCAATATTATTCTCCCATCCACATCTAGGTTCCAAGCAGTCTCTTTCCTTCAGGTTTTCCCACCTCCACTCTACCATTTTTCTCCTGTTTAAATGGAATATGCTGTTATAGTTCAATGCTAGCCCACAGAATGTGTGCAGTACTGTAAGCATCATTCAAAGAAACCACGAATGAATATCTTTCTGCAGAAATCTGGTATAGAATACAAGATGTAACATATCACTACCAGGCTATACAGAATTAAGTCCCCAAAGACAACAAACTTCATCATACGTTATCTCCCACCATTTTTCCAGTAAACAATTACACTATCAAAATATGATACCTACCCCACACTTGAAAGAGGAAAAGAGATTTTATCCCCTGTGTAATTCGCACTGTGAAGACAAAAATAATGCTGCAATACTTAAAAAAAACTGCTCTCTTGTTTGATATGCACAAATCAAATGCAAATGGACTGGGGGACTGAAGCATTTTCCACTCAAAATATGGATCTAAGACTGAACACAAATACCTAAAAAGGCCTACATGTAACTTTACTACATATAAGCACCTACTGAGATTAATGCATATCACACAGTATTTAAACTGCACATTCCAATGCCCAGCAGATAGCAAGTTAGAGCAGATTAACAAACAGGTACTGTTTTAAACACTGAAATACAAGGGTCTTTTCACATAAAAAAGCATATCATGGAAGGGTAAACTAAACTACGGGGTCATAAGATTACCAATGGTGAATTAATCATGAACAATTATGCCTGTTTCTGGTATTTACACACACCCTTCCATATCCTGCCCCCATTTATGTAAGTTCCGCATTGCATTACTCTTCATTTTTCATTACAGTTGCAAGATAGAGGAAGTTTCTTCATCACAGCACACAACACAGCAGATTATCACACAGACAGCCCATCCACTGGGACATTCCATTATAGCCACAGTCCTCAAGACAGTGAAAGATGAAACATATATTCCAGTTAGTATCCTAGATTTTGTTTAAGAACTAAATACAATAATTGATATGATTATTTTTTTAAGCTCATTACATTTTGCACTGCTCAAAGATCAGCCAATGAAATTACTACTTCAACCCTATCCTGCTTAGACAGACACAGTTAGGTTCTGAACCAACATGATTACATTGTCATTAATTTTATCAAGAAATCCACAGTATCAAAACATCTTCTACTGGCCTTGCTTCTATTTCAGTTAGCATTGCAGTTATGTACATTCTGTTCTACCTGAATGATTTCAGGAGTATGAATATACATGAACAGAAAATATTTGACTTTTAAATTATCATCATCAATCTGACAGATGTAAATCTTGGCCTGTTTGAGTTAAAAAAAATAATAAAACCATTTATACCCTGAAGTATGTATTAACAAACTTGATCGTATCAATTTTCAGTCTTAGAATAAGCCCTGGTGATCATATTCTTGGTGAAAGAAGAAAATAAAATTGTGGGACATGTTATGAGTGCATACTGAATCAAAAGAATCCATGCTTCTCCCAAAAGTTGGGCCAACCTATCCAGTGCAGGATTGGCTAGAGAATGTACTGCAATCCTAAATGCCCTGTTCTCCTGATGTGTCCTTCAAAGTAGCTGTAAATTCATTCACTTATAAAATCATCATATTCTAGATCATACTTTAACATGATTTGCATCCTGAAATATAGCAGGAACCTACTGTGTAATCTGATTACTCATTTAACTTGTACCATGCAAAATACAGTAAAGATGACACCCTTATTCATACGTATATTATAAGGTTGATCTAGTTCATGATTCTGTGTAGTCCTGCAGCTGCTTACTAACATCTCAGAAGCAACTCCTGCCATCTTCCCCCCTTTCCTGAAAGGAGGGGCAGTACTCACAAAACTATATGTCATAACCAAGACAAACATAATCTACTGTAAATCTTCACTATACAGAAACCCCAAATCCCATATTACTGGTTTCAGCATTCAACATTGTATGGTTGGTTATCTTCATCAAGCCTAATTTATCAACATGACAACCCTTTGGGTCAGGGAAAAAATCTAAAAAGAAAGAAACTTAAAAAAATGGGTTATTTACAAAGAAAGAAACTTAAAGAAATGGGTTATTTACATATTACTTAAACTCCTCTGTTAATCTTACATTGTGGACTACCACTGCAACTGTGACAGCATATGTAGAAGATTCAGTATATGGTGATAAGCATTTTGGACAATTCTGATAAATATTTAAGACATTCGGTATTTACTACATCAAAGAGGATGCTGTGTCCAACTTGTGTACTTCAATGAGACAAGATATTTATAGTCAACATTTCTTTCAGCTATATGTAATAAGCAAAACATATCTTGCAACAAGTGTGCACTTTCTTCACCTTGGTATCATATGTATGCCACACAAGAGTTGTTTTGGTGTAAACCCACCAAGACAAATTCTGTGACTTGGGTGAAGCCCCAGATATAACAGAAGGATTGCTGGTCAGACTTGCTGTGTGTGTACAGTGACAAAATGACTGGAAGTACATAGCTTACATACAGGGACTAAAACTGCCTACAACATACACCCAAAAAATTCTTAAGGAAGCCAACACTGTGGTAAATTGCCTAGAACACCTTGATATTAGAGAGGTCCCCAAGTAAAAATTTTAGTGACAATTGTGACTAAAGTTATTCATCATTTCCATCACTCCCTCCAGGCAAATTCATGATGAGTACATCAGATGAGGCCACAACTGCTACCTTCCATATACATATATATATATATATATATACACACACACACACACACACACACACACACACAGTACAAAATTCTCCTACAACTATTTTTCCTATTTCACTCTTGAGGACCACATGGTCAAGAGTAACATGCCAGTACACTAAATCGCCAATTTTCAAGTGTGACTGCCACCCACCATAATGTGTACTAGCAAAAAATTAGATATAAGTTTTTTTTTATAACCTGAATTAATTCAGATCCTCTTTTTCCCATTCCCTTTCATCCATACTCAAAGACTTCAGTTTTTTTAAAACACCACCCACATCAAATTGCAATTTATATTTGTGTGCAGCCATTTCACATTTTTGTTGAAATCACTGTTTACTGAGTAACGTGAGGTTCATACTACTTTTTACAGAAGACAACCCACTGTGTTCCACAAACTCTACAATAAAGACAAATTTTGTTTGGATGTGTTCCACAAACTCTACAATAAAGACAATTTTAGTTTGGATGTGTTCCACAAACTCTACAATAAAGACAATTTTAGTTTGGATGAAAACAGTTCATGCTTTCGTTTTTTGCAGTTGTAACTGTCTGTGTGAGGAGACTGCAGTGGCACTGTCTTTAAGGTGCTGTGCTACAAATCGGAAGGTTGCTGGTCCAATCCCAGCTGGTGTCATTGGAATTTTTCATTGACATAAAATCCTTCTGATTGCATTATGGCCCTGGGGTCGACTCAGCCTCTAACAGAAATGAGTACCAGGAGCATATCCTGGGGGTAAAGGCAGCTGACAACCTTACCACCATCTTGTGCCGTTGTCATGAAATCTGGGAATCTTAACTTCCTGGAACCCTCTAGGCCACTCAGGCCTGTAACGGGACTGCTTTACCTTTAACTGTCTGTAGCTTTTCTGTATCTAAATTCAACTTACACGAAAATATTTTCAAGCCATAACCTGTACAAAATTTAGAATTCTATTGCCTATGTACAAAAGTGGGAGCCACTCAATATATACACTGTGTAGCAACTAACATACGTGGCTGCTTGCACCTGTGTTCCTTCATAACCAACAGGCAAATCTGCATAATTTCTTAGCAATACTGTTGAGAACAGCAACTGTATATTCATGTAACCCACAACTGTGACCAGACAATCCAAATTTAAAATGATGTAATCCAAGAAAAATAACATTTGACCAACAGGTGGTGCCATGGCTCTCACTTTGGAGACCTGGGTTCCATCCCCGTCCACTACATGTTGGTTTCTTAATGTACAGACTGGCACCTGGGCAGGTTTTTCCCGAGTACTTCAGTTGTCACCTGTATCATTCCATGAATGCTCCACCACATGTATGGGTCACCTATGCTATACTATCTGCAATTAACATTGATATACAAATTTAAAACCCACTGAACATGGCTGTACGTCCTACTGGTAAGAAAATGTCATAAACAATTTTTATACATTCAGTCATGCTGATCCACAGTATTCACATTTTGGTTTCCATGTAACTCTATATAACTATAATTAAAACAGTTATTGTTCTAAGACTGTCCTCATTTTCGTTAATTCTACTGTTAATTCCTACTCATTTCAAGCTTCTTCAACGAGGTTTTAGAGCAGCTGCAACATTGGCTTGGATTTCGAACGAAATCAGTATTCATTGAAGGGTACGTTATGTTTGCCACACAACACGTGTACAGATATGCCTAAAACTGTTGACGCGGATGTACAGTAAATGCCCGGAAATATGGGAGCATGCAAAGAAAAAAACATTCGGGCACTTAACCTCCCACTTACGAACAACCCCTGTTACTGGTGCGGAATGGGGTAAGGCCTTCTAACGGACATGACGTCATACAAATAAACAACACCCCGCCTTCCAGTCACGTGACTAACGTTAATTCACAAGTACGCCATCCTATTCCAAATCACAAACATTGCAACGTTAACCAGCGAAACAGCTGATCAGTGACGTTTATTTTTTTTTTTTTAATTCATAGGAAAACGATATGTACTGACCCTTTTAAGCTGTGAATTTTTAATGTTTTGAAGTTCGTTTCGGATGATGTTGAATTTCATAATCGTATCGGAACCAAATATCGAAGAACCGAAGGCGAATCCGGGGTAGTCGGCACATCGTCTCTGCCTTCGACGTGTTTCCCTCTCAGCAATAACTTCAGTTCTTTCGCTTGGGCATCTGAGCTTCGCGAGTTCCTCTGTTTCGGGGTCTGCATCTATATTTTCCTCTTGGTCACTGTAACTGCTACCTTCTGCTGCCGGTCGCGCACTTGTACTAGTTACATCACTATCAACAGCAACACTTAAAGTGCGCTGCGCACCAGGGCCTGCACTTGTACGGTTTTCACTGCGCCGTGATGTCTTTCGTTTCGACCTGTTTGTCTCAACTGTTGTAGTGTTACTGTCACTCGCTGCAGCATTATTTGTGGATGTCGGAAGATGCTGAGAGGCTAACTGATGCCGAATTCCTGCCGAGAGGGTGATGCCACGTCCTCTGGAAGGCGACGCTGCTGTCTGTAGACCACGTTTCCCCTTATTATTGTCAGCCATATTAGTCACCATCGCCAACACCGATTCCCTGCCATCTTGAACTGCGGGACGTGCGGTCACAGGCGTGAGCGCCGCCACACGGCCGTGCTTCCCACCAACAGACGAAAGCCTGCCTGGCAGCAAGCGCTGTGGAGTACAGCGGCTGCTGCGTGAATCGCACCGTTTCCTCTCTCGAACACGACTAACATTCTCGCACGATTGTCTCGTTATTTTCGGGTAAGACCGTTCACGTCTGCGCACTGCAATCATTGATTTAGTTGATTTAATTTTATGCATTTGTTTAATAGACCCCGAAACAAAATCTAGCACGAAAATTTCTTGATGTTGTTCGATTGTCAATGAGCTCATAAACCAGATATATGGCTGGGAAATTGGACTTTCATCCCCCTACAGTTCTCCTCGCTGCGTCATCATGCGGGGTTGCTGCCAGCACCTCATTGTGGTCCATATTTGGCCACGTAACGGTGCCAACACAACTTCATCTATTTTTAAATGACCAAGCCCGGGGATCCGAAATTAGTACAAGATTAGGTTATTTTCAGAGATGAACCCATACAACTCCATATGCAAGTGAAATCATCCTTCGTCCATAAAGCGTTCACAAGAATAATATGAACACATAGTTTAGTCTTTTAAGAGTGACTGATAATTGTCACGGTTAGGCCATACAGGAGGTAAAAAGACCGCAAAAAATCAGTACCATCAGTGTTCACGTCGCTCTCGGAATGTCCACGAGTCAAATCTACCCACCGATCATGCTGACTAGAAACTTTCAATTCTTGTGTGGGATCTCCGTAATATTAATTACATAGAATTATAAAATGGAATGTGCCTTGTTGTTACCTTTGTAGTAGACAACTGTTTGTACTCTACACTACAGCAATGCCACACGCAGGAGCTAGGAATCAAGTGTGTTATCCCCGTGTAGGCAACCCAACCAACTTACATGTTAGATGGTACGCAGCCATGCCCACATCATTTCGCAGAATCAAGAAAAGCGAATATGCCAAACAGATATCGGCTCTTTATCCCTCAAATACGAAAGGCTTTCCGGTGGGGACTTACGATATCAGGCGAAACGAGCGGCATTTCATGCCATGCAGCCGTTGAAAAGTTAAGAAATTATTTCCAAATTAGCGTTATAGACACGTTTCATCAGAACTCATGCCAATACGAGCGTTTTTTTGTGGTCGTGTTCTAGTACTTCGTCCTTGAATTTATCGCCCCAATAACAGAACGGACGTAAATAGTCGTACATAGGAGGTCGACATTAACACACATCATATAGAAACAGTATGGGAGAGTGTAGGCTGGATTCGTCTGTCTCAAGAGTGGCTGGCTGTTGTGTGTACGGCAATGAAATTTCAAGCTCCCTGAACTGAAAAGAATTTGTTCCAAAATAATTACCAACAAGATGACACTTATGGACTATCCTTTATTTCAGGGTTAGTCGTCCTTCACTCTACATGTTTCAAGCTTCGGGGAGCTCATCATCAGGAGTTCAGTTTTTTATTGTACAGGCAGCCTCTGGCATACTGTGTAATCTTTTGCTGTATTCCAGCCGTTCTCCTACGTGTTCTGTTCCCGTAGGAGAACGGCTGGAATACAGCAAAAGATTACACAGTATGCCAGAGGCTGCCTGTACAGTAAAAAAGTGAACTCCTGATGATGAGCTCCCTGAAGCTCGAAACATGTAGAGTGAAGGACGACTAACCCTGAAA
>Ga0131853_10018090_pt1 | contig 12825 bp, 7 predicted proteins | sample TergutLab28metaG_FD_92764 | JGI IMG/M metagenome (GOLD analysis project Ga0131853, IMG submission 92764) | Labiotermes labralis P1 segment gut microbial communities from Petit-Saut dam, French Guiana - Lab288 P1 (version 2) (version 2) | ecosystem: Host-associated > Arthropoda: Insects >...
GAATGGATGTATTAACATCCGAAACATGTTGAGCATTAAATAATGAAATAATAAAGCAAGTGACATCAAGTTGGTCTCTCTTTATTCAACTATCAAGATGATGCACGGTCCAATAAACATAAATGAATTAACTTTCTACAATTTGTATCCCGACGACCCGGCATTTATACATTTTAATGTTATTTTTGACAACCATTGTGTTCACAGAGGGCAGCCGCTCATATCCAGGAACGGTGTGCTGGAAGTGCAGCCACTGATATCTAGGAGAGGGGTGGCCAACTTCAAACATCAGGAAGGCCACACAATTCGTTAAGGACTCGCCTGAGGGCCGCACGTGTGCATATATATATATACACACACTTATATCGAAAAGACGGCCGGAGGGGGGTGTTAATTAGCTAGAGAGCCGTTATTTACGAATAATATGTTACGCTGACACTACGTTACAAGGCGGAAGGTGGCGGGTTCGATTCCCGGTGGTTTCATTGGAATTTTTCATCGGCATAATCCTCCCGGCCGCACTATGGCCCTGGGGTCGACTCAGCCTCTAACAAATATGAGTACCAGGAATATTTCCTGGGGTGTAAAGGCGGTCGGTGCATAGGGCTGACAACCTTACCATCTTCACGTACCGATTTTCTTGAAATCTGGGAGTATCATCATCCTGAAACTCTCAGGACCTGTCCAGGCCTGAACAGAGATTGCTTCACCTTCTAAGTTACGCTAAACTTACGGCTGAATTGGCAAGGTAGTAGGTCGTACTGAACTCGGTAAAACACAAGGAAAGTTTGGTTTACTGTGTGCTGTCTTAAACGTCATGAATTACAGTTTCTAAACACTGTCTCTGGTAATGAAGCTGCCAAATTATGTTCTGTAGACCTATTGTTCCATGTTATTTTAAAATTGTTTTACTGTAATTATTCAGGTAACCGAGGACCGCAAATACTTTTCTTGAGAGCCGCATGCCGCCCCCGGACCGCATGTTGGTCAGCCCTGATCTGGGATACGGCCTGCTGAAAGTGCAGCAACCAATATCTGTGATTCATTTTTCATTCATTATTCTGTTTTACGACAGGTCTATAGCCTCTTCCGAAGCCAGTTCTCTACACAGCGCGATCCAGTGCTTTCTCTTTCAGTTTCCAGTATCCTCTTTTTCCTTAAGGTCGTCCAGTAGCTGCTCAGATCTTCTTCCTCGTCTTTCCATCACTTCCATCTATAATTCAGTGAAGTAACTTAGAAGGCAGTTCCTACGCAAGATGTGATCAATCCAGTTAGCCCTAACTTCCTTATTTGCAGGCCATCTCCTCCACCTCCAACCTGAGCTCTGCATACCAACGTGTAGTACACAACAATTGAAGATGAATGTTAACTGCTTCGAAGGTCGGTCTGTGCAATGTAATAGAGGCTGAAGGGCCACGCAGACTGTATTCAAGGGGAAAATGCATACAATTCGCACCGGGAATCCGGCGTTCAGTCAGCAGATGATCATTTCATTCAATGAAATATTCAATGCCGAAAATGGAAACATAACAACTGCCAAGCGCATTAACTGTTCACTGGTAAATATAGGCTATAGCCAGCGTAACTGACAACGTCTTCTTTGACTGATGCGTAAATATATCTGTATATACGCCTATTCTGAAACTGTAAATTGCACTGAACTGTGATGGATGAGGGAAAATGAAGTGGCTCCGGGCATGTGTACAAGCTATTTCCACACAGCCACTCTCTATGCAAATAGCACACGTGTAAGTTCATTACGCGATTGACTACTATGAAACGAAACAACTACCCGCGTCATTCGGTGGCAAGGCGACTTAAGTCATTTTTGCATTTCATTGTCATCCCAAATTGTAGTTTACGAGGAAGGAGGGGGAGCTGAGCAAGTCCTAGACTACTGTGCTACACACTGATGAGAGGCTACAGACGCTGTTCAGATCCCCTACCCTAGGGTAGGATTCGCATTGGTCAGGGGTTAGCTGGGCTCCACTGTGGTGATAAAACAAAAAATCTCAATATTCCCGGTGGGGAAAGGAAATCTGGTCGCAACCAGAACGTAAGTGACCGTAATATCTCGTTAGTAAATATTCTGTAGGAGAAATATCAGTAAGCAAATTAGGATATTAAATAATGAAGAAATCTGTGCATGTGATTCTCACATATTGAGAAGAGTGAAGAGTACTGCAATTTGGTACTAAATGGGTCACAAATATATGTGAAGGGTTAAAGAGTCACTTGCAGAGCGGACATTTTTAGGACAGGGAAAGATTCTGGAAGATAACATTAAGTCGGATGTGAGGGTAGGGCGAGGTCTTTTATGGAGCTGCCTCAGGATTAAGGGAAATGGCTAGCGAATTTTGGTGTAATAGATACTGAAACGTCCGATTATGTAGGAGAGGAAAGTACATTTTTATCATTCAGGAGACCTGTGAGGGGACAAGCCTACTCAGTATCTCGATATACTTCATTTCATGCTACGACACTCTAAATTCTTCCATTAAGTTTAATATTTTGAAACACTGGAGTTATCTACGCAAAGTCACTAGAACTACGAATCACATAACTAATTTAGTAACAAAATTAGTGCGTCATACCACGATATATCTCAGCTGAAGTTACATCTCACAATATCAAAAATACCGTGATTTAGAAGCAGAGTTACTTCGTATTATTTATTCCCATTACAGTAAAGGATGAACACGACATGCATTCGTTACTACGACAGATTCCATCTTGTCTTTGGCTTAGTAGCTGAGAAAAGGATTGTCCACTGACTTTCGCATTTGAATGTCGTCCCAAAAGCAAGATAGACTCAGCATACAGTGCTGCAGAAATGAAACAGAATGCACTTGAGGCTACGCTGAGAGACAAGATGAAGATGGAAGAGGCGGATGATATGAAAGAAGATGTGAATAATACTCGACCTGGAGGGAAAGAGACGGAAAACTAAGTGGGTAGAAGGAGAACTGAAGCTGTTGGCGAGACATCGTCTGTGCGCTTAATATGCATGGAAGGGAAGAGCATCTTCTGGCACAAAGTCGACGACGCCACTTCTTTGAATAAATACAAAACAGCAAACCTATAAAGCTTAACAAAACAAGGAAATTAGAACGGGTTTGTTCTATTTTGTTGTTTCTGTACGTCACTTTGTTAAAATTGAATTATTTTAAATACATTTTGACCCCAAAATCCAATAGGTAGAATATTTTTACAGTGAAAAACAGAGGTCTTGTGAAAAACTGATGGAATATTTTGTATAGTCTGAAAAGCATACTTAAATTTGAGCATCAGTTAAAGAATAAGAGACCAACTTGATGTCACTAGTTAATAAGTTTTATTTCACTTCTTCTATGCTCAACATGTTTCGGACATTAATATATCCGTCACCAGGAGCCTGCGACTTTTCTATTGTATCACCACATTGGTCGTGTGTTCTTGTTTCGATGTGGTGATACAATAGAAAAGTCGCAGGCTCCTGGTGATGGATGTATTAATGTCCGAAACATGTTGAGCATAGAAGAAGTGAAGGCTTCAGCCTGCTACACGGATACCACCCCAACCCAGCCACACCGAAACTCCAACACACATCGAAACAAGAACACACGACCAATGTGGTGATAAAATACAAAAGTCGCAGGCTCCTGGTGATGAATGTATTAATGTCCGAAACATGTTGAGCATAGAAGAAGTGAAGGCTGAAGCCTGCTACACGGATACCACCCCAACTCAGCCGCACCGAAACTCCAACACACATAGAAACAAGAACACACGACCAATATGATGATAAAATAGAAAAGTCGGATGCTCCTGATGATGAATGTATTACTGTCCGAAACATGTTGAGCATAGATAGAAGCGAAATAAAACTTAATAACTAGTGACATCAAGTTGGTCTCTTATTCTTCAACTATCACAATGATGCACGGTCCAATATACATAAGATTTAAGCATCAGTATTTGCCAATTCCAACTCTGTTTTTCAATACAAGGCTTTTCCTTTCAAATAATTCCGCATAAAACGCTGGTCCAGGAGCCTAAGCGAAATGGCCATATCGAAAATTATTCTTGCAGAGTTGTAATTACACTATCTATTGTCAATTAGCGAGAATTTAATTTTACATGACAAAATTACTCAAGAATGAGTGAGAATGATATAATGAAAAGGATCTGAAAGGAAGCAGCGGTTACTAATTTTTAGACGCCAAATTTTCGGCTATATGTAGGAACTCAGATCAACCAAATTTTATCGGACGTTATCGGTCTTCCAGGAAGAAAATGCGCTTAAATTAGCTAAGGTTTTAAAAATATGTACATTGTGCGCTCGAGCTGTTTCTTAAGAGACTTCATATAAAGAACATAACATTAAAACAGATTTCTGGGCCTAATATCATGTAACAACAGCTGGGATTTTAACAGAAAATGACAAGCAGAGAATTAAATCCAGTGGAATGAGACGTTTAAGTGCAAACGTCTCGCAAAGCCTTACGGACAGATGGTAAAAGAAACAAGATTTTAAAATTCAATTAAAAAAGAGAAAAACTACTGCTATGAACAGCTCACATGCATGGCTGATGTCTGAGTATCGAACTATGACGTTTAATGATACAGCACTTGTGTTATGTCACCTAAATGAAAGAAAGAAAAACATGGATTCCCGAGGAACAGAAACAGAAATAGCAGTTTAAATCTTTCTACAACTTAACATCCATAAGTTGAAGACAATACAAATTTCACTACGAACGATCGGTTGTATTCTATAATTCAAAACGTGTGGGTTCACAGTCCAACATTCCGCTAACGTAACGCTTAACAGAGTTTGCTGTACTGAGTTGCAATGCCTTAAATAACGACATTACTTGAAAACGACAAGCATATATGAACTATGAAAGAGAAAACTCTGGAAAACTAAAGAAATAAATAAACTAACAACTGAATAAATAAAAATAAATGAAACAATGACAGCAACAAAGAAAAAATTACGTAAGCATCGATCATTTGTTACACATTTGCTTGTCAAATGTCAGGCTCAAGGTCGAAACCGATCACAATTTTATTTTATTGATGTCTGGCATCGTGTTTTGTTTCGTAACATAAATGAAAACGCGAAAAAGTAATTTTTGCTACGGTTTTATTTAAAGGGTCTTCCAAAGTTCCATACATGCAGATGACTGCCCACCCCCATGCCTCATGCATTCCCTCGTCATTTTAATTACATCACAAATTTCTCCAGAGCCAAGAAATTCTCATGTAACATGTGAAGTGGCCATATTAAGATACCTAAAGAACTATCCTGGAAATAAAATATTGTTTCAAGCAGCATATAGTGCCAAGACAGAAAAAGGAGTTTGCGAAGTCACCAATTTGTGTGAAAGGGTTTAACGGACGTCGTCTGTCTCTTGTCCAGACGTAAAAATGCGATATGAATTGTGTAGATATAAGCAGACATAAATAGCTGTGGATAGGAGGTTAGATCAAATTGCCAGTAACGCATTTAATAATTATTTCTAAGGTACTGGAAATATTTTCGAATGCTGTCAACTACGTGACAGTTTTGTACAGATCATAGCTGCGTCTTTTTTTAATCACCGTGTTTTTTTTCAGGCACCATTACTCTCAGGCGAACACTTCGCTAAATTTATTTGGGCCGCATCGCGATGTTGAACTTCAGGCGAATTTGTTTCGGGCAAACCCGTCACAGGTTCACAATACAGGTTCGCCGGTAACAGTTTATTCAGACCGTTTAAAACCATTGTCCTTGAACTGGAATAAGCCGATTTTTTTAAATACTCATAATTTGCATACAAACATGATCAGGCGATTTTATGGCGATCATTCGGAAACTTCTTCCTGTGATCATTATGGAGAGAAATATTGAAGCAATGTCCGATCTTTAACGGTTTGTAACATGGTCGCGTCCTGTTGTAATTTCGGTGCGCATGAGCATGTATGGACGTCCTCGAATGGAAGCGTGCATGGAAATATATGACTAACACGGTACATAAACGCAAATTAAACACAAGACAGGAACCGTACGGAATTTCAGGTCGCTGAAAGAAACTAGAAAGAACCGAACACAATGCCTAAGTTTGCAAGGTCTAAAGTGTCAAATCGTGCATCCTGACTGAAGGTGGCAAACTTGAATATTTATTAAAATGAACTTTATTTTAATTTCCTTGTCAATAAATCCTAATTATCTCTCAAAATCATCTTGAAATTACAATATCCATAGCTCCGCAAACAAAGGGAGAAAGTGGAAATTTCCATCTACTTGGGTAAAAAAAAGGGTAAAAGGTAAAGTGATCCCGTTACAGGCCCGGTGTGGCCCAGAGCGTGGGTAGAGGTATAGCTCTACTCTTCCACGACCGCGGCACTAGAAGGGGGTGAGTGGTCAGCAGCACGCCTCGGCCGCACTTTACCCCCGGGAAAGACCCGGTACCCATTGTACAGGAGACTGTGTGGGCCCCAGGGCCGGTCTGGACGGGCGGAAAATCTCGTCCCCACCGGGATTCGATCCCGAACCGTCCAGCCCGTAGTCAGTCGCTATACCGACTGAGCTACTAGGCCCACATCTAGCATGAATAGCAAGCAAACAAACAAACGATGCAAGATTTGCACGAGAAATTAATAGCAAGACTGTCATGGCGACAGCAGCAGTCAACGAGAATATTCTTTTCACCAGCACAATGGACTTATATTCAAGGAAGAAACTAGTACAATGCTACATTTGGAGTATAGCTTTGTACAGCGTTAAAACTTCGATACTTAGAAAAAGTTCATTACAAATACTTGGAAAGTTTTGAATTTCGTGCAGGTAGGAGGATGGAGAAGATCAGTTGGTACTGATCGTGTGAGAAATGAAGAAATATTACCTGGAGACATGGAGGACAGGAATATCCTATGTACAATAAAAAGAAAGAAAGGCTAACTGGGCTGGTCACATACTGTGAAAGACAGAGAAATGGATAGAATTGTCGGAACGACAAAGAAGAAGACGTCAGCACCTACTGGATAGCCTTCAGGAAAAGAGAGTGTACTCGAAATTGAAAAGGAAACACTAGATCGCAGTGTGGGGAGGAATCGATTTGCAAGAGTCCATGGGCTTGTTGTAAGAGAGAGCACAGAATGAGAAAGGTACGTAATCAATAGCCACCGGACACATTTGACACAGTATTCTCGGTTTCTAGTGACCTCAGGAACAACACCCTAAAATATTTACAAAAAAGTCACCGGACATTCTGCACATGGCCAATAGTTTTAAATTTAATGGTCGTGTTTCCGTGCATCGTTAGTGTAATTACAATTGATAACCAACAAATGCAACTATTTTGATTTATTTACATATGATCAGCTTCATATGAAAATAAGTCAAAATAGTTGCATCTTGTTGGTTATCAATTGTAATGCAATGGCCAATACTGTTTACCCACCTGTATTTGACTTCCGATTTTCTTCCCCGACATGCATCACAAAACAAATTCCAGTCGATACGATTTTTCGTCTATCCTTCCGAGTTTGAACATGTCTGAAGCAAGGGACCTGATAATGATTACCCAACAATTACTTGCAGTGGAGGTGGGAATTTCGATTCGTTTAGTAGGATATGTACTGTCAACGGCTTCAATAACCAGATTACATTGTATGGACTTTGACGCTATTCCCTCTGGCAACACGACAACGCCTCTGAAAGCTTAATGAATAAGCCAATGTAATGTCTCGGATGCCAATCCGTACAACTCCCCCACCCCACTATGTTTAACAATGCCCCTTAGTCTCCTATTCACACCCCTTTCTTTCAAAAGCGCCCTCCTAATGCTGAAATTCTCCCCACCATGTTTATTAGTTCTATTATGTAATATTTGTGCGGATGTTTCAGAACAAAGTGAGGAAAGAACAATAGCTGGATTAAAGGAAGAGTGAAAAATACCTAGTAAAAGATCGTAAATGATAGAATCTTGGTTTTGGTTTCTTAGTATGGATAGATAAGGAGGGTAAGAAGGACGGAACGTGTAGCACGCAAGAGGCAACGAGACGCGCATAGATAGCGCAGCTGTTAGCGTTAAAAGCAGGTGTTTTGGATTACCAGAACGTGGGATTGGTAGATGATACGGCGGTGTTTCTTAGAGAAATATTATGTGAAAATATGAGCTGTACTTAGCTGCTCAGGGCAAGGAAAAATAATCCAGGAATTCTTAAAAAATACTAAGAACGAACCAGAACAGTGTATGCCTGTTGTACACGTGGCAGACTAATTGCCCTCCAGTACACATGATACACCGTAATAGCATCAAAGCAAGTCATTTTTATCTTAAAAGCACCAAATAAAATTTCTTCTGTGGTTCTTTGATAGAAATAATGGACAATTACAGCATTTCAGTCGAAGACTGAGCCCAGATGCACGACAGGCCTGACGACATTACATTTTCGTACGTAATGTATATAATTTACAGCATGTTACAGTAGGTGCTAGAAAAAAATTAGAAGGAAATGAAACACCAAAAGATCTTATTCTAACTTGCCTGCAACACTTCTCATATGATTTATTCCTTATATAGGTCTCCACAATGGAAACCGTCCGTATTAAGCGACATTGCTTGCTCACGAACAAAAGAAATATACGTTACACTGTGCCTTACACAAGCTGAAGATTAAAATGTACTGCGTGACGAAGGTGATGCGCTGTAACTCATTTGCGGCGATAGTACTGGCCGTGTGTGAATCGCGCAGTTGTCGTTCAACACGACTCGCAGGATCGGCAATTACTACATAGAAATTTCAAACAGCATTTGCTAAGGTCTTCCCCTGCCGTCAAGCATGACTTGGAAGTTGAATGAGGTCATTCTCCAGCACCTACAGTACCATGCGGTGACATATATTGTATAAGCCAATGTAAGGTCAATAAACTTGCTGGGCTTTTCGGTTGTTTTCAATTGAACCCATTGTATATGAATCAGAAAACTAAGTCATGTTCTCCAAAAAGTGTTTCCCAGTCGGATAAGGACTACGTGTTAAATAAAATTTCACAATAACCAGAAATGTAATGTACTGTACACTGCGTACGGCGTAGAAGTAAATGTGTTTCTGCAACGCAGTCTGTGATGTTGCTCAATTATTATAACAACTACTGCACATATATAAAACTTTTATAAAATTTACACATTAAAACATTAAAAACGCTCCGACATGTTTCGGTCCCAGGACCATCATCGGGGAGCCATATCGTCCTTGCTAAAGTCACACTATAAAAAGTCACATTAATTTCGCTGTACCGGTTGTGAAGAGTGCCCTGCTACGGATGTGCAATGCACATCCGTAGCAGGGCACTCTTCACAACATAACATTACACAACACGACATGCTGCCACAACACCCAACCGGTACAGCGAAATTAATGTGACTTTTTATTGTGTAACTTTAGGAAGGACGTTATGGCTCCCTGATGATGGTCCTAGGACCGAAACATGTCGGAGCGTTTTAATGTTTTAATGTGTAAATTTTATATATGTGCAGTGGTTGGTATAATAATTGAGCAACTCGACAACATGCACGGTGTAACAACGAAAATAGGTAATGCACTCTGTGATGTTTTCATTAGTGAGAGCCAAGCCGGATAGCTTCGAAACCACATGGCCTCACTTTGGATCCCACCAAAGGAGGGTACTCATTTACTTCATGACCCATCTTTTGCAATTAGAGTGGGGCAAAAAAACCTTCTGCTTCCTTACTGGGTCCAACGAATGCAAATTTATAGACAAAAACCAGGACACTGTTTATTTTTCTAAGTGTAAGATAACCCTGTGCTAATTTATAATTTAAAATATAAATTTACAGGCTCCACCAACTACTTGTTGACTGTGTGTTTTTTTATTTTTAGTTTCATTCTAACACAATGAAATTTTAACTTATAAGGACTCCTGAAACGGCGAATAAGCCCATGCCGATATTGCTACCTGCACATGAAGCACCGTGACACAGTGACATAGTGATCAGACTACGGGCTACCGAGAAATCGTGATTCGATTCCCGAAAGATATAAAATAATCTTATAATCCTCACATTTCCCAAACCGTCTCACACCCAGCCTCCCATTCAATGGATGCCGGATGTAAAGAGGCTTATCTGCGAGGCTTACCGCTCTTCTCTATCTACATGTAGTGCCGAGGTGTAAACAATGGAGTTAAAACTTCCATTTCCTAAACGCCTTCATTCCGAGAAAAACTTCACCTTATGCACCAAGACAGCCAAAAATTAATTAAAATATATTTATGACTTGATCTGTCACAGAACCCGCTATTCCAGCTTTCTAGAACTTTCAACAACATGGACGATTTCCCCACACCGCGCAGTAAACTGGGATATGAACTGCCCTTCTGATGAACCCATCAACTTCATACCCACTTGTTCGAATCACTTTATTCATGCGTGCCAGAAATGTAATACGCATCGCTTTAGCTGCTCATTTCTCTTCTTAAATTAAATAATTTTATGGTATAAGACGTTACCCAAAACTGATTTTGGATCTTCCCCCATTTCTCTGTCACTTTGGATGATATAAACATATCTATTTTTCGTAGTCGAAAATCATATATTTACAAATTGGCTGTATCCAGTCTCATTTTCCTTCTTTCCTTATACCCTTTTACCCTTATACCCTTGTACCCCAACTCATAATAATTTAAACCTGATTTGTCCTTGAGTTACTTTATGACTTCTACCGTTTATTCGTGCTATGTTTAACGATGCATATTTAAGTACATAGTAGATTTAATTTCGTTGGATTTTAGTCTGGTTTTGAATGACAAATTAGAACACATAATGACATTCTATCAGTTTGTGTGTTTTAAGGTTTAAAAAGCTTTGACTGAAGACCTGCATTTACTTTGAAATTGGTAGTCCCAACGGATCTGGTTACCATACCGGGCTGGAGGGGGATTACATAGTGTTCAATGTGATGGGAAAATAATCAAGAATGCTGAGCACGTAAGGATTCTGAAATTATGGCCATTGCTTCTTTGAAGGCACTACCTTTCCATTCGGGTGTGTTGAAGATCATCGTGTAAATCCTCAGGCAGGTTAACCTAAAAATCTTCTCAGATTCGAAGTTATGTTGCCGAATGTAATTAGCGTACAGTGCCGCCTGTGCAATTAACTTGCTCTGTAACGCTAAACATGCAACACGACAAAATATCTGTAGAGCAGAAAGTTAAGTACGGACCGACTGTCACAAGTAAATTTATATCAGTTGTATTGCTTACTACATGTTTCGGTTTTTGTGAAAAGCCATCATCATGGAATTAAAAAAAAATACATAAACTGCAACCCGTTAAAATAATTCCTTCTTAAGTAGCTGAGGTCTGTATTGCAAATTACTGTTGCCGCTCTGTTTGTTCAAGAGACCTTCGTTTCGCTTTGTTTCACTAACCAGTCTATCGACCGCGCTGGCTGATATACAAGTTAGATGTGGCTTTCATATGACGTTATTCGCCTCGTCTTCTCTGAAAGTTACTACGAAATCAGTAGGCCTGACGACAGTGTGTATGTCCTCGTCTGAGACACAGAAGCATTCCACTAGCCTGGCATCAAAATTGGGTCATTCTATCTATGAGATGGGAATCTTTGGCATTCAAGTCAACATGAACACACAACAAGCAGCAAACGTGCTCAGAAATGTTCAAAATTCGTATATGCACTGACCTGTGATGCCATGTCCAATATAACAGTCTGTGAATCCGCGAAGTATTCTGACGTAGGCCTGATGTTGTGTCAGCACCTGCACAGATACTTGTGCTGCACCACACGGCTTCGTAAGGCATTACAGTATTAATAAGGACACACGGAACACGAACTTATGTCATTCCAGAACATATATACCGCATGTCGCAAGGGTCCTCCGTTTCGAATACTAGTCATACGATCGTGTGTGGGCATGGTAAAGGAAAAGAGGAAGTTATCACTAAACATACAATGAAGGCGCATGAGAGGAGTGGAGGTAAAGTTCCACTCATTTTTTAACCTCGAAAAATGATGGGGTATGGCCACGGTATTCCAATAAATCCACTAGCAGTGTACTAATGGAATTAAACCCTTCAAAAACTCTTAATAAAATATGTTGATACTGGTCATGGTTATGAACCAGAATCATCGACCCAACAACATTCTACTTATTTTCGTTGTTACACCGTGCATGTTGTCGATTTACTCAATTATTATATCAACTACTGCACATATACAAAACTTTTGTAAAATTTGCACATTAAAACATTAAAAACGCTCCGACATGTTTCGGTCCTAGGACCATCATCAGGGAGCCATATCGTCCTTGCTAAAGTTACACAACAAAAAGTCACATTAATTTCGCTGTACCAGTTGGGTATTGTGGCAGCATGCCGTGTTGTGTGATGTTGTTAGCAAGGACGATATGGCTCCCTGATGATGGACCTAGGACCGAAACTTGTCGGAGCGTTTTAATGTTTTAATGTGTAAATTTTATAAACGTTTTATTTATGTGCAGTAGTTGGTATAATAATTGAGTAACATTCTACTTCCTAACACTACATTAATATTACCGTCTCTTATTCTTCCCGATTTTCAAAGGAGACAATTTATAGCAAAACTCGATATGTATTATTTATATTATCTGTATGTATACAGAGGTCCCGGGTTCGATCCCCGGCGCTACCAGATTTTCTGAGTAGTAGTGGGTCTAGAACGGGGTCCACTTAGCCTCGTGAGGTCAATTGAGGAGCTACTTGAATGAAAAAAGTAGCGGCTCCAGGTCTAGAAAACAGAGATTAACGGCTGTGGGGGCCCGTTGCGCTGACCACGTGAC
>Ga0131853_10018091_pt1 | contig 12825 bp, 10 predicted proteins | sample TergutLab28metaG_FD_92764 | JGI IMG/M metagenome (GOLD analysis project Ga0131853, IMG submission 92764) | Labiotermes labralis P1 segment gut microbial communities from Petit-Saut dam, French Guiana - Lab288 P1 (version 2) (version 2) | ecosystem: Host-associated > Arthropoda: Insects >...
GTTGACTGGGGGGGGGGGTATGGACGGGATTGACCTGACTCAGGAGACGTACAAGTGGCGGGCTGTTGTGAACACGATAATGACCCTTGGTGTTCCATGATATGCGGGGAAATTCTTGACTATCTGAGGAAGTGTTAGCTACTCAAGAAGAACTCTGATTCATAGATTTACTTAAATGGTTAATTGCCGTCACTGGGCCCTATCTTGAGTCAGAAGAATCCAGCCCACAACTACACACCCTGTTTTCATTTGAATACTATTCTTCTGTCCACAGCAAAGTCTTGCAAGGGCCGCTTGCCTTTATCTTTACCCGCCAAACTTTTGTATGTATCAGGTAATTATCTCAAGTGTAAGTCCTGCCCACCTCATCTTCTGCGATTTGATCATCCCTAGTGAAGAATAAAAATTAGTAAGTTCCTCGTTATTTTTCCTTTCCGTGTTCCATACAAAGCAAAACGAAAAAAAAAAGCGGATTTTTATATTGCAAATTTCACGTATTCGCATAGCAGGTGGAAAGAAAATATTCCGAATTGAATGGTATTAAACATAATTTGGTTTTTATGTGCCCCGTGGCGCAAATGAAGAACCCGCAGGCCCCGCGAGACTGGGGGGGGGAGGCCAAGGTACAGAATAATAAACTTTTTTTAGTTTTTTCGGAATGTATTTTGTTTTTCTGACAGTAGGCATTATTCTGGATTCCTCTTACGGGAACTGGAAGTAAATTCTCTAATAACTGTAAGGGGCCCCGATTAACTTCTCGCGGGAGGGGGTGGCGATTATCGAAGCGCGGGGGCCTCCGACCCGTTATGTACGCCACTTATCTCCCTTCAAATTATCAGCGAATGTGGTTTAGTTTTGATACTCTCTTCCCACATACAGGAAATATGTCGTATTTTTAACAGATTTGTCACACACCAACACACATCGTGCAATTTATGTGACGTACTATATTAACGTTTTCAAAATTCGGACAAGACGAGCCGGTTTTAAAAGGGGCTCCATAATTACCATTTACAGTCCACTTACCTCAGTATAGACGTTCTTTACTGCTCCAAGACTGCTTACGGGAATTGCTGTGTCTGCTACGGTGTGACACTTCTATAAATGTGTTACTGAATAGCCTTCGTGTTGCGATCAGGGGCTGCATATGGCTGTTACGCGGCACAATATCCCCAAGCAATATAGGCTGTAGCAGAGCAAACCAAATAAGGCCATCCGAACCGTAACAGAGCTGCTGGTTCGAGAATCGGTCTAACACCTCTCCCAGGTCAACCACCACAAAACATTCACTGTGCATTTGTCAATACAACGGATTTTAACTTGGTTTATTTACATCTTCAAGTAAGAGCGCTTTAGTATGGTCGGTGGAATGGTACTGCACTTGTGTATGCAGTTCCTGTATCGGCCTACTTCATAATACGCTACTGAGTTATCGAAATCTAGGAAATTAAATGTAATTTTTTTTTAATTTGAAATTTTAATTTGAAATGCTTATAATTAAATATTTATTTTCTGAACACACCTTGACGTGCTGCAGGTAATCACTTCTTTATGCAATACACACATCTCTTCTGGCGAGCTCAGAGCCATCGCGTTGCAGAATACTGAACATCGAGATTCCGCACGTGCTCATAGCGACGGCTTGGCTTCCAATTTTCTTTTACTGTAGATTATTTCTATTTCCTTCTCCCGAGTTTTTTATTTCATTTTATTTTCTCTGTTGTACTTCCTACTTCTCTTCCCGCCTTTCCAGAACCTTTATTTTTGTCCTACACGAACCCTGCTAAAGTACACTCCGCTACGAATTCAACTACACCCTCACTGAATGCAACTCCGAATGTGTTCCTGGCTTGTTTAACTCATAATTGCTGGAAGATGTTCGTGAACGAATATTTAACAATTAGGAAGTTAGAAGACGTGAGTTACAATTCTGTTATTCCGCTGTGGTAACTGAAGGAATCGGCATCGGGAGTAGAACTGGGTACATCCCGAACGCGTGTCTGTAGCGCAATTGCTACACGATGAGCATGCGTGTTCTGCATGTTATTTAGCAAATGACGTGAGGCGGTAAACATGCATGTTGCACTGGGAAAGTCGAAGGAGGAAGTGGTGCTTATTTGTTTGAAGACTTGACATAGGGAAACCGAGAAGAGTCACAGAGCTCCCATGCCTGATACCTACAGTATTTCACATATTTCTTGATACATTTAGCACTGCGTATATTGTCTAATATTCTCTACGAGGTACGTCATACACATATTGCTTGTTGCATGTAGGCCTAATACAAAGCTTCCCGCAAATGTTCGACCCCTCAGCGGAAGGGTCGCATGCGGCTCCGTTGCAGTCGGGCTGCGGAAATTTGGAATTCTGAGCGAATAGTCGCACCAGCAGTTTAACAAACTATATATCTGTATTAATAGACAACCCTTGTGACTACACGTGAATGGCAAGTGTACTTTTTGGATACAAAAATGAAATAAAACTTTTGAAACGTAAAATTGTGTGTATCAGTCGTGATTTACATTGAAAATTAGCCAAACACCGATTATGCGCGAAGGTAAGAAGCAAAATAAACAAGATCGACAGTGTACGTGTGACGTAACATTGCGGCGCGTTCGCGTAACGATTGTTGTCATGGAAAAGCAACAAGACGTTCTTTTGTGTTCTTTTTGATCTACATGCAGCTGTGAACAATACAAAAGTGTTTAGTGTTACCACGGAAAAGCAAACCTGAGTTCCCTCGGCACTGTTTTCCAGCTACAAAATAATTCATAGCGCTGTCAACAGTATAATATTACCTAGCTTTTCGTGTAAAGTGTCTGATATTTTTGTCCTATTTGAAACAAATGTGGAGTTTATCGACAGATTTTTGCCTAAGTCACGAAAATCCGTCCAGTGGGAGCCGCGCTGATACATAACGGACAAACAGACGGACAGGCATGAAGAAGTTAATAGGTGCTTTGGTGACTTACGCGAAAGCGCCTAAAAGTGAGACTATCATGAATCTTGTAGTCATGGATTTCATTATAAAGAATATGTGCTCGTGGAACCCCTGAAAGCTACCTGCAAAACCCCAGGGCTCAGCGAAACAATAGGCAACTGGTCTATCACACTGACAATGAAACCTACCAGATCGCGGTTGGTTCAGAAAATAATAACCGTTTTATTTAAAAATTACAATTTAACACTAGCTTTATTGTTATTTGGAAGGGGCGAAGGGGTGGCATATCTAACTGCCATTTACACAAGAGACTGGGATATTCAAGGTTATTGTTATCATCAAAAAACAAATTTAAGGCTAGACTGTAAACCCTTTGCTTATGTGCCAGAAAATCACACATAAAACAACATAAATTTCCATAGCTGTTGTAGTTAAAGCGTGACTCCCTGTAAGTACCTCAGCTTAGTACCGAGGTTAATAATATGTGGGACTACACGTCCACTCTTCCATAAGTCTTTATGACTAGATGCTTCAATGGTTTTAAATAAACTTAGTCAAATTTGCATTCATATTTACATTGTAATAATTGTACAGGCTGAGACTTGATTCTCATTCTCTATTAACAGCTCAAGAATCGCAAGAGCAATGCCCACTTCGAGTATACGTATTTAGCATCCTTCCTTTCTTTAAAGGGAAACAGAGCAAGCTCATGACACCATCATATTGTTTTTGCCCCTCATATGAACATGTGAAGTACGTACTGAAGTTCTAAGAACATATATCACTGGAGGCCACAACAATGTGGAACTCTCAGTTTACTGCAGTCAGTAACAATACGTCTGCACGTAAGAATGAAGTAAAAGAGCCACCAACGCCGCTTACTGTAGGATCCTGCTTCGCAATCAGGATTCCGCAGAACATCGTTAGTGGTTCTGCGATGAATTGTGGAGTAAATACATGAAAATTTTAAAATACAGCGAAAAATTCCAATATCCCTCGAAAAATTGCGGAAATTATGGTCCGGAAATTGGGCATATTAGAGCAAAGTGCGAGCGCTAGCAGTCGTCTGTTTGTTTTCTCGCCTGACAACGTTTTAATACGTAGGGGTTCCTTGGGATAAGAAAAGGTATTTTAGGGTTTCCTGCAACGAAGGAAGATTTAGGAAACGCTGCCCTACGTAGGAGGATAATGAAATAATGTATCGTCGTAGATGTTGAGAAATTTAGCATCTTTCTCACGAAAATATGTATGCAAGATGTATGAAACCAGAATGGTGGCCATGCTCAAAACTTTCCTTATTTTGTGGTAAGATGGCGATAATTAAGAACTATTACAGCTAGGCAAGTGAAGATATGCGTACTGAGGAGCTGCATGGTTTGTAGGTCCGCTCGTCATGAAATATCAGTGGGATGATCGTATGAAGAAAGATGAGATGAGATGGGCTGTGCATGTGCAATAAACAAGGGGAAAAGGAAAAGCAAACACAACTTTAATCTAAGAAATTGAAGTTGACACGGAGGTGAAAATTAAAATGCATTTCGGAGGAATCTATAGCATTTTACCGAGCTAAAAATGTCACGTTTTGAAGGAACCTAATGCCTACATCTTTTACCGTCAGGATGGAAGGAGGAGGTTACTTCAAAACTTTGATATCTACCTACGATACTACAAGGCGTCAAGTCTCGTGTGATCATAATCGTATGTGTAATCAGTAGACCTCTAGGGAATAAATATTTTGAATACCCTGGCCTAGACTGAGGAACGATGCTAAATAAATCTTAAGACTGAATTCATTTGGCTCAGAATAGAGTCCCATGGCTGACTCTTGTGAACACGGTAATGAGTCTACACGTTTTATAAAGTGCGCGGGGCTTTTTGAGCTGGTGTATGAGGTTTGAGTTTTTAACGACGGTGAAGATGGTCTTCTGGATTATGGCTCGCGTACGTGGCTACCAAAGTCCTGCAGTAAAATACCGCCTTATTCTTCGTGGTAGAAATGACTATATCTCTGTTCCGTTCGCTGCGCGGGATGATCCACCTTGCTGTCGATTTTCCAGCGCGCATCAAAATTTGTTACTTTACACCGCTACATAAAGTTCGGAAGTGTTTCTGTGCTTCCTGAGATCTACGCATTCGGCTGACTGTCGCATGTATCCACGCCAGGGGGGGGGGGGGTTTAAATGCCTTCCTATGCCAGGGACGCACATACTCTAAAGGTTAATTATTTCCTAAAGTTGTGTCTTCGACTGAAAAGTATGCGTCAACCGAAAGTACAATATGATTGAGTAATTGCTGTTATTTGATTGTTGAAATTTTCCATATTGTTAGAAGTGAACACATGGAAGCAGAAGGAGACCCTGTCCCAGAAACAAGTACCAATCAGATCGTCGATTCTCTGCCTATGCCTGTTCAACCAAAGAAGAAGATGAAAGGATGGGAAGAGTGCGAAATGCTGGAGGTGTTACTGGCCTTTCTGTTCAAGTCCTGAAACGGACTGGCGATTCAAGTTCAAACCCTGAACAAGCTTGATTCAGATAAATTCCTTTTCGCTGTAAATAACGTAACTTGGGGAAACAGCAGGAGCTTGTGGATGCCGTTAAATCATTCAAAAGCTTGAGCCTGGACAGAACACCCATCAACTGTCAAGTTGCTAGGAGTTTTGCAGCTCGGTGTTTCTGGGCGAAACCCGAGACTTTTACACTTCTGAGGAAGTAATTCATTCAATAAGAAGTGCCAGTGGGCAACATCCCTAAATGTTCATATATCATAAGTTTGGGGTCTACTGACTTGAATTAGCTCAACCAGTGTGGTTTAGCATTCCAGAAAGTAAGATTCGGCCTACGAGGTTTCCCTAAATTTGAATATCGTCCAATAGAATCATTTCTGTACATAGGGGGGTATTTCGTCTGGACGGTGTAGAAGATGCGAGAATGGGGTGACACTCCGTTTTGGCAGCAGGAGTAGTATAGGTAAAGTGATCCCGTTACAGACCCGATGTGCCCCAGAGGGTGGGTAGAGGTTTAGCTCTACTCTTCCATGACCGCCGCACTAGAAGGGGGTGAGTGGTCAGCAGCACGCCCCGGCCGCACTTTACCCCCGGGAAAGACCCGGTACCCATTTTACAGAAGGCTGAGTGGGCCCCAGGGCCGGTCTGGAAGGGTGGAAAATCTCGTCCCCACCGGGATTCGACCCCAGACCGTCCAGCCCATAGTCAGCTGGCAGCTGGAGTACTGCGTACATAAAATTGTGTACTCCGTCAGTCTGGGACTATTTTAATTTAAAATTTCGATTAAATAGTGACATATAACTGTGTGTGCCAGTGCCGTGGATACACCCACTGTGTTACAATCTGACAGTTGCAACTTCTGCAAATAAAATAAAGAAAATCCCCAAGAACTAAGTATTGTGTACGTGTGTCAGACGGAATAGTGGATCGCGGGCCTGAGATAAGACCTTCAGGTTTACTAAGCGACAGAAAGGTACCTACACACCTACGCATCCCAGGGTGAAGGGGGCCAGTAACAAAGGCATTCACTATACTGAGGTCGTCGGCAGCGGCCTCCACAGACGACAACGAATACCGAAATTCTGGCACTTTCATTGCAAACAAGTTGCGAAATTACTTGCCGCGCACCAGGAACAAGGCACAGCACGAAATAAGCCGTATCATAACCGCTGCCGACCAGGTGTTTTTGATGTTTCATATCTTGTCCGCACTCCGTCACTAGCACACCAGGTTTCCTCTCTGACCACTCCTTCTTCTGCTGTTGGTTCAAACGACGTAAATCTGAGCGATCTGGCTTGCCTTTAAATTGCTTAAACTATTATTCAGTTACTAAAAGTACTTTGTTAGTTATATATATATATATATATATATATATATGCATATATCTTGCAAATTACAGGTATTTTAAATAATGTGTTTAGACCACAAAAACCCTTAAGAAAACAAGAATAAAACTATACAATACACTAGCCCTTCCAGTCTTGTTATATGGCAGCGAAACTTGGACTGTTAAAGCAAGTGACGCCAGAAGAATAACAGCGGCAGAGATGAAATACGTGAGAAGAACAGCAGGATACACTTCGACAGATTACAAAACAAATGCATAAATTGCAAAGGAGTTAAAAATAACACCAATGTTGGACAAATTACTGGAATACAAGAGAAGCTGGATGCAACATGTAAATAGAATGCCTCGAAATAGATTACCCAGGGTAATGAAATACTACTTCCCACCTGGCAGAAGGAATCATGTTAGACCTTTGAAGAGACTTCTGGATACGTGAGACCGGAACGGGTCAACAAGTGACCCAACTCCATGAAAGATATATGATGATGATGATGATGATGATGACGTTAGTTATATATTTTGTTTCGGTGTTCCAACCCATCGATTTTATGTGCAAAACAGTTTGCTCTGTACCAATAAACAATTTTTTTTTTTTGCCTGTATGTTTTGCATCAGTGCCTCAAGAATAGTTTGACACACTTCGGGTACGAACTGACTGTTTAGAAATCTGAAGGTACTGCAGAGGGTGGCCAACAATCGCAATGCTACTGCCAGTCTCTCTTGAAATGGAATAGCTGCTCGTAATCTGGCATCCCTTTTCACAATTTTCGGACCGAATAAATTAATCAGTAGTTCAAAATCTGCTGGTGCCATTCGAGTAAATTTTATGTGATGTCCAATACATTCTTGGCACTTCAAATCTGCCAACTAACTTGTACCACTGTGCACAGAACTCTTTCTTTACAAATCCGTTTGCCACCAGCGTCTTTCTCGTCGCTGTCTTCGTCTGGACAACATGTGATGTACCAAATACGATGAAAGCGCTAATTACTTGTAAAGATGTCATCTGCCCACCAGAAACAGAGAACACTGGTGGATTACAGCGCGCGCCGTCTTGTCCTAACCTAAATCTCGGGGCGATTAGAATCCCGCGCGACCAATCTGTAGGCGCACCAGGAGGGACAAAATTTTAACTGACCACACAACATCACCCCTCACATAGGGGTCTCTTTTTTATCGCCTTTATCGAGAAAGCACCAATGATACCAAAAGGAAGATCAAATGGGTCTGTATGTTCGGTACACAATGACGTATCTCTCGCTGTCTAGCACACAACCTCTAAATCGCAAGGCTTGCAAGGAGGTGTCATAATAACGTCCAAGTGGGACCTTCGCTCTTCTGGGATGTTACTCGGCTGAAGTTTGTGTTTGGTTATCGACATTACGGGACCACCTATCGGTCTCATCTTCAGGGGTCAAGCAGTCTTACGTTGATTGTCGGTCACAGGCATTGCGGTGCAACCTATCAGTATCAAGCGCTACTTGACGCTTGAAGATGGAACGGATAGTCTGCCCCGAAATATTAGTAACAAACCTCCAACCTACGTCGCAAAATATCTCAAAAGAACGAAGGCCTCAACTACAGCGCCGCGGAGGTCTGAAATTTCGCAGCTGCCAAATGTATATTTCTGGCTACTTTTATAATCTTTCTAAACAGCTACTGCCCACACCGGATTCAAAAGAATACTTAACGACGTATTGTTTCACTGTACAGGTCATATAGTGTGCAGTGTAAGAATGACGTAAAAGGGAATATTTTTAAGGAACTATCCAACATTGGTAGACTCAGAAAAATACGACAAACCAACGATTTAAAGATACTGCAATAAAAATTCTAATAACCATTACTATAGTATCAAGCAATAATTACGTTAGTCATTCTTGATCTAGGTCTTGAAGCAAAATGGAAATCTTCGGAATATGAAGCATGAGTGCTGGACACTCGAAGGTTATGTATGGGTTCGTGCTGCAGGTTAGCACCTCGTGGCTCGAAAACCCCTTAGTGACTGAGGTCTTTATCATTATCGAGGCTTCACGATCACACTCAGACAGACCGAACTTAGTAGGACCCCTCTGGACGAGTGATCGGCCTGTCACAGAGACCTTTACCCGACAAGACACAACAGATGCTACAGACAGACTTTCATGCCCCTGCGGATTTCGAATCCGCACTCCCAACAAGTGGCGACCGTAGCCCTACGCCTTAGACCGCGTGGTCACTGGGATCGGCTCTACACTATTTTACACTCGGAAATTGAAAACGTTTATTCTCAGTTGCAAATTTCATCGTCCTGTTTTTCATATAGGCTTATGAATTGTGTCAACGTCCTCTCTTCTTTTGGTGCAAGCCCATTGTAGGTGGAATTATCAATTGGTAAAAATTAGAACGGAAGGCATTATAATTCAGAAGTAAGGTGAAGGTGGAAAAGAAATTTTAGGGAAACCTATTTCAGAACGCCCTGCTCCGGTTTAGACCCAGATACCACCTGCATACCAATCAGATACTCCAAGGCTATGGTAGTTGTGTGGACTGACTGTAAACCAGAATTCTTTCGTTTAATATCACTGTGTTAGTCAGCACACTGGCTCTAACATGCGTCTTGCAGCGCAGTTTATGAAGTTCCTGAAAACAATAATGGTCAGCCCCATAATTGGTTACAAGAAACCTTGCCTGCGGTCTAAATAACATATGAAATACGAGCGCCTTAACTCTTTGTGTTTATACCATGTAAGCTAACTACAGAACTACTTAGACGAGCCACCGTCTAGTCGGCCACAATTTAGACGGAACTCTGGTCTGAAGACTGTGACTGTTTAGAGGTTGCAGGTCGGAATGTGATTCCGTTATGTAAAGTGTCTTTCCGTGAAGTCCAGGTAATGACACTATCCATCCTCCAATCTAGTGCGTACCAGTGATATTCTAGACTAGTGTTTCTCAACTTTTGTGAGACTGCGGCTCGGCAAATTCTTATTTCATAAGACGAGGGCCCGGTCCCAACATATTTGCTCGTAAATACCCTTCCATTTTTTTTAAGTTCATACATTAAACTAACATAAGTATTAAAATTAATTATGGCATAATCATAAAGAGTGTTGGTACATTTATGTATGCGGTGTGGCATGTTGACAAATATAAAATTACATTTAAATTAGTTATCAATCACTGGACTAGTGAAATCTTGTAGCATATTTTAGTTTCCTCAGGCCAACAACTGGGTCTGAGCTTTTCGACACATTCCCGAATATTATTCTCCTCAGAATATATCCACTATAAAATATTTATTCATGAAAAACTCTTAGAAAAATAACAAGACAAATTCCAGGAGAACCTCTCGCGACCCGGTATAACTGAAGCCAGGGCCCGGTACCGGACCGCGGCCCGGCGGTTTAGGAACACTGTTCTAGGTCGACACAACGAGGTAATCGTGACACTTACCCTTCACCTTCTTGTAAAACCAGGTCTGAAATTTGTACATAATACCACCATATAACATGAATATTATGTTTATTGCATAATTTCAATACATTTTGCTGGGCTTAGCAGCCATTTAGTTCTTTCCCCCTCGGACTCCTCCGCACATTTCGTCACTGTTAAGAAATAAGCACAATTTTAAATACAGTTAAAGAAAGGAATCAAGGTAACATCGTGTTTCATGTCTTCAAAATAGATGTCCACACCATCGTTGTCTTTTGGGTTGTACACCGTTTAGTGTACTTGGCTTATGAGAAACATACTGCCTCCATCTTCAGTGTGATTTGGTCCCCTAAACGATGCAGACAGTATGTACATTCCTCCGAAATGTCAGAACAAATCAAGTACACTACACGACGAAAAAAACCCCAAAGATAAATATAATTTGTAAGGGTGTATCATTGCTTACGCACGCACCAATCAATGAATAGTTACGTATAGTTGTACGCATGCTTAATCTTGGAACTCGATGGAGATGAATAGAAAACTCCACGTCCCGGGCGCTTTAACCTCGGCGAAAAGGCTCCCAGTATTGACGGGGACAGATACTGGGCTAGTCTCAGAGTCAGTCTTGACACTGCACAAAAGTGAAATATTGCTACCCCTGCGGGGTATTAAACCTCACACACTTTCAGATCGTATCCTGGCCACTATGCTGACTGATCTACCCCTGCTCAGCTGTCTACAACATGTATTAAAATAATGGAACAGAAATCTTCGAGATAGAGGAGTGGCAGTCTTGCATAGCACGGGCGGTCAGAAGTGGCTAACATGTCTTTCTGAAAGCATGAATTTGTGGTACCTCCGTGCATAATTTTTATTCGAGTTAATGTCTCTTCTGGTAGGCTCTCCCATACACTGTACGCTATTTCATGTCCTTGACTACGGATAGCTTTAGGGCTTCCTGTCTCAGACAATGCCATAGCATAGTAGTGAGGACTACTGATTTTGTTCGGTTAGTGGAGAACCGTACAGAACGATCTGCTCGATGAATCCAATTACAGGGACTGGAATCGCTTCTTTGTGCAGTTCCGTAAGTGTTCGAACGGGCTGCACCGACGGGATTCAAGCAATTCAGTATTAAAATTATCTTATCATGTATCACTGATTGCTAAATAACGTCACCATTTAATGTGACGGCGTAAAATAACAGTATAAATAAGCTGTACGTATGTGAAGGAGGAAACTTTTGAAGTTTCGAACTTACCCACTCTGTCAGAAGAAAAGAAGAAAGGAAACAGCCGCTGTTCACCGGGGGGAAAAAATCCATCCTGGGTTAAAGCTTAGGGTTTCGGGGGTCAAGAAGATGATGAGGGTCGACTGCTAAGGATGAAGAAAAGAAAGTCTTATATTTGTTGGCGCGGGTAGGTGGCGGGAGGGAGGTGTCTGAGTGATGTTGGACCCCTGCTATGAGCATAGTAACCAGCAGGCCAGCGGGTACACAATGGAGCGCATCTAAATGGTATTCCATCACAAGAACCACATAGAGAAATGTAATTTCTAAGGAAATCTTTTGAACTTTATGGCTGAAGGGAGAGGACAGAATCACACCTTCACAGCTAGCAGCCGGCTATGTATAAGCAGAATAAAAAAGGGTCAGAGCCTCTATTGTTCAGTAAGTCTGGAAGTAGATGCACTGCAGCGGAGGATTTTGTATATCCTTATAACCAAACAGTTCAAGGTTTTTGTTCCCAGTTTGTACGACCTTATTCTCATACCCTGTCCTTCTTCGCTGGCTTACACCTGACACCTTCAGTGCTTTTTCTGTATGAACCTGAAGGATATGAAGAATACCATAAAGAAATGTTGAGTGAATAGCAGAAAATACAAAGCTTAATTTTAAAAATACTTTAGGGGCTTTTTGGAAATGTTCAGAAGTCGGCAGGTTCATATCTCCTTTCATTGAATCATCTGAGAAAACAGTCGCGCTCCTGCTTGGTGCTGAAGATGGTAGCATCACTTTTCTCCGAAACTCTCGCTACTCTTTATCTTTCAACATGGTCTAATATCCAAGAAGACATGACCCTGTATGAACGCCAGTGTGAAAACCTCAAATCACGCAACCTCTCTGCTAAATATATACTTTGTCATTTACGTTCATTTAAGCCTTAAGCCTAGAAAAATGTATCGAATCAAAGATAATCGCATTATGAATGTTTAAAAGTCACACAACCGGAAATTACTTCTTCTAGCATCGCTTTTCATTGAACGCAGACAAAAATATTTAAAACCTTGTACATGTTTTATGGATATATAATATGTATTACGTACCATTTGGACAGATGGTTTAGGTTAAATATAATGTAACCTGGATTTGAGCTTCATGTGATGGTCTTTTGCCTGAACTTCTCTAAAAATGAAGTTCTTACATTTCTTGTGAGGTAGCGTGCTATGTGTGTAGAATGTGTCATGCTTATAGGCTTATAAACTATGTTCATATTATTAGGTATATCCAGGGTTTAAATACTCTCTGTAATGTGCATTACAGCACAGATGCTGTTAGGGTACGGGAGAGGTTTTAGAAACAAAGTGCTACAAGGGTAATAGGCAAATACAGCA
>Ga0131853_10018092_pt1 | contig 12824 bp, 13 predicted proteins | sample TergutLab28metaG_FD_92764 | JGI IMG/M metagenome (GOLD analysis project Ga0131853, IMG submission 92764) | Labiotermes labralis P1 segment gut microbial communities from Petit-Saut dam, French Guiana - Lab288 P1 (version 2) (version 2) | ecosystem: Host-associated > Arthropoda: Insects >...
ACCATACTTTCGGATCTAAACCTGATGATGGCCATATTAGGCCGAAACATGTAGTTTACTTCATCCTTTATTAAACATCTTTTTTAGATATTGTTGTGTTATTGACTGATACCCACACCTATTTTTTATATACACACAACGGGGATGGCTCATTTTAGAATAATCTGTTTAACCTTATTGTCTCTGTTATAGTACTTTTTTAACTCTTGGGTAAATTTCTTTATTGTTTAATATCCTCCAATATTCTTTCTCATTGTCATATACTGGACCTAAAATTCTTCTATACACTTTCCTTTAAAAAATGTTGAGCAGTCCTGTCTTGTGAGGCCAAATTAATTCTGTTACACAAGACAGTTTTCTGTTGTTTTCTATCTGGTTAGGGCTTTGCTGAAATATGACTTAGGCTTGCTGTAAACAAACACCTTTATTGATTGATTGGTTGATTAACATTGGGTTTGAGCCCTTATGGTCCTGATGCACTTAGGCCTTATAGACAGGCCCTTTGTGCCCCATAATCTTAATATCAACTCAGGAGAGCCCTGTTCCTTTACTAAAGTTCCAGATGGCCCCCAGACTTAAAATTTTAGTGGCCCTTGGGTCCAAGAAAGGAACCCGAATATACTTTTCTTTTCTCTCAAAAGTCCCGGCAAATGAACCCCCTCCAGCTTCCCCAACAGAACCCCTATGAAGAGAGAGGTCCTTTTACAGGGCATTTTGCATATCTCTCAAAAACCTCATCTTTCGGGTTCCCCAGTAAAGGAGCCCTCCCTCAAGGCCCCCTTCATGGAATCCCTCACAGAGAGATGCCCCACCACTAGAGCCCTCCTCCATTCATCTATCAAAGTTCCCAATATATGAGCCCCCCACCACATATCAGGTTCCCCTAAGATGGAAAGGGGCCCCCATGGAGAGAGATGCCCATATCTGGAGACTTTCTTAACATATCTTCCAGGGTCTCCAGTGAAGGAGCTCCCCCTGAGGCCCCCTTCACAGAGCCTCTTCAGAGAGGGACGCTTCATCCACAGATCCCCCTTCATCCATCTCTCAAAGTCCCTGGTAAATAAACCCTCCTTCAGGTTCCCCAGATGGGGCCCCTATGGAAAGAGATGCCTGTCTCCAGAGCCTTTTCTACATATCCATCAGGGTCCCCAGCAAGGGAGCCCTCCCCTCCAGGTTCCCTTCAAAGAGCTCCCACAGAGAGAGACACTCCTCCTCCAGAGCACCCTTCAACCATATCTCAAAGCCCCCGGTAGATGAGCCCACTCCAGGTTGCCGAACTGAACCCCATAAAGAGGGATGCCCATTCCCAGAGCCTTCCTTTCGTAACCTTCAGGGCCCCTAGCAAAGGAGCCCTTCCTCCAGGTTCCCGTAACAGAGCTTCCATAGAGAGAGAGGCCCTGTTTCCAGAGCCCCCTTATAACTGTCTCTCAGAGTTCCTGGTGAATGGGCCCCCATGGGGTGATGTCTGTCCCCTGAGCCCTTCTCCCCATATCCTTCTGGACCCCCAGAAGAGCCCCCCTAACAGAGCTCCCACAGAGAGAGATGCTCCCTTTCCAAAGTCCTCCAAATGTCTCTTAAAATACCCAGTCAACGGACTCCATGGGTTCCCCAACAGGCCCCTGCGGCGAGAGGCGCCCGTCTCCAGAATTTTCTTCTACACCTTTTCCTGAAAGTCTCCGGTAAATGAGTCCCCCCTCCATGTTCCCCATCAGGGTCCCTATGGAGAGAGAAGCTTCATCTCCAGGGCCAGTGGTTTATTCATTCATTTATATCTGTTGGGGTCCCCAATAAAGAGCTCTCCCACAAAAAAACGGGGAAAAACCTTTGGTCACAGCCCACGGAGCCCCACGTGGACGGAAGGCTTACATACAATGGGTTGCGGCCTGGTTCCCCAAGGGAATCATTTAAGACACTGCTATCACTACCCCAGTGCCATGCAGCCTTCAGCACGATACCTTCCACCTTGGCTTGGGTAGACCAGAGCCCCGTTAGGCAGCCTGTGTCATAGCAACCCTCAACAGGGTATGCCCTCCGAAACTGTTACCGCCTCCCATGTGACTCAGGTTACAGTAGAGTACGAATCTGCAGTACCCGAAGGTACGGATGAGGAGTTGGATTTATGGAAGGCAACTGAACACCTTACGAATAATGACCAGTGGAAAGTGATCAGTTCTTGTGTTTTTGATGGATCTATGTATTTTCTGTGTGAGTTTTGTTCAGAGATAAAGAACCCTCTTCCATGCTGCCAAGGCCTAACCATTACTGCCCTGTAATGATCATAGTTTTATGCTGTACTAATTAATATCATGTTTAATCCATTGCAGATGGACAATAAGGAGGTCAAAATGCATGCCGTGTTCCTGTTAGTTTTGTTAGTTCCATTAGTTCTAGCACAAGTTGATAAGAAACATGTAAGTCAAGATCCTTGTGCTCCAAAAACAACATGTCATGAGTGTATTCGGACACCCACATGTGTTTGGTGCTCTGAACCTTGGAATATGACAGATCGGGTAAGCTGTTCTGCAGATGTGTATGTAATTTGCCACGGGTTTGTCTGGTGGCATGTTTACTGAATAGCTAGGAATATACAAATTGTATTTTGGTCATGCATTAAACGTTACGAAGAGTGGTCATTTAGTGCCACCGTTAGCGGGCAACATGTACAGACAGACACTCACCTTGGTGTAGTATTCAAAAGAAGGAAGATTACACAGTAAAGGTTTCTGTATAATTGGGTAGTGTCATACAGTTATAAATACTTAGGATCTTAACATAATATTGTGATTTTACATAGATTTTGACTTATTTGTATTGTTATGCACGCTTGTGTGCCTAATTAGATACACTTTTTTTTTTTTTAAACATTTGTTTGAGGGCCTAGGTAACACTAGTGAAATGTGTGTGTGTGGTTTTCAGAGCATATGATGCTGTGGATTTTGGAAATGTGAATATAATCCCCTTAAATTCCTCCTGACTGTCCTTGTAGTGGGCATCACTGATTTCAGTCATTTGGGACATGATGCTGTGTGGTTGGGTGAGTTGTTTCTGATGTATTGAAGAATTGTAGTGCCTTCAGCTTTCAAGTGTCAGCTAGTTCAGGAAGAATGAATGGACTTCTTGACCCTGAAGGTGAACACGCTACTGTATATTCCTTCGAAATATTGGGAACCATGCGCCTGATGACAGCACCACATCACAGAAGTTGTGAATCCTCAGCCTGTCCTTGTCATGTAACATCAGATAGGTTGAGGAATAGTGTTTCCAGTTTTTCTGTTACAGCTGAAACTGATGTTATTTCATTTTCAGCAATATCTGGAACGGAAACGTTGCTTTTTGCCGAGTTTTAGTGTGGACCAGTGTGATGCTGCTCACATTGTAGATCTAAGCAACGAATATAAAATTCTCCAGGCTAAAGCTCTTACCAATGCAAGTGTGAACAGGCAGACATCCCAAAGTAGCTATAACCGTAGCACAAGCTTTGAAGCTGTACAGATCTACCCTCAGAGAGTTTCACTGAAACTGAGAATCAGTAAGTGTCTTGTTTTGTATTCTGCTATGTTCTGTCATGTTTATTTTGGTACTGAAGAACCCCAGACAAAATCTTCCTCATTTTATGAAGTCCCTACTGTAACAACAAATTTACCTTTCGTAACGATTTCGGGCTTCTGGCATAGTGTAAATTAGATTGTGCTCTTTTGGGATTGTACACTGCATACCGTGTTAGGTTCTTACCAGTGTTCTGGGACACCCTTTCATTCCCTTTGTGAAGGGTTTAAGCTGTCTTGCTTGAAATCCAAAGAGAGCGCACATAACTTTTTTGTTTTGCATAGTTAGAGGAGTTCAAACAATGAAATACTTGATAAATTTATAGAAACATGTTGAGCTTTGTTCACAGGCAATTTCTTGAATGCCCAGGCAGTGTTTTTAATTTTACCTGGTATTGATAGCGACTGTTAAGTTATGTTTTGTTGATTTATATCAGATTAGTAGCACAGTTTTACTTGAACTTCACACAAAGGATTAACATTTACAGTAGGTAAGAATTTCTAATACTAGTAACACATTTCTTTCTTAGGAGATGTTCTAACTTTGGCTCATGACACATCGTATTTGGCTTTGTTGACCTGACGCAGTGGTAATAGTACGTGACTCAATGCATTGATAAAACAGTAGTCAGTCACATATATTTTAGGAAAAGTGATTTTCTGATGTGTGATCCCCATGTAGATATCTTGTCATTGGCCCTGTCCTATCTTGATGTGTCCAAAACAAGACAACCACACATGTGGTGTTGAAATTTTCATTTGTTTTATTATATACTCTGACCTCTCAAAATAAATGAATAACATTGATTCCAACAAAAAATGTAGCCATTATTCATTCCTTCTTTGATTCTGGCTTTATAATTTTTGAGTACTGTATTTTATTGAAACTGTTTTCTGTAGGTATGTTCCATACCTGTTAGATATTCATACTGTTTGTTGACCACATATGCAGTGTTGATAGCCTCTTAACTTGGTGAACTAGGTGTGTGTGTCATATCTCACTTCGTTGAAATAATTTTGAAATGGGTAACTGAAATACTGCCTCGTATCATAGATTTTCTTTCTTGATTTTACCATAAAGTGGTTCGTGTTCAGATAACATTTTTAAGGAGTAATGTGCGAATTTTACCATAGACAGATATGGGAAATAAATCCACAGCTTTGAATACAATGTGTGCCAAAGTCTTGAAATAATTATGATTATTCTGATGGAGGTATGAGAACATCTGCTTATTAATTTGTATAAAAGGAAGAATTTTGCCACTAGATTATCATCTTTTAATGGATTCCAAATGTGTATCAGTAAATGTGGCAGAACAAGTATGTGTACTGTGGAAGTAAAATAAACTGCTTTGTCAGTTTTAAGTTTGGCTGTCTGATATCTTGAATGGTAATGTTACAGATGAAGCATATAGGTTCACTGTTAGTTATTCGCAAGCTCAGGATTACCCAGTAGATTTGTACTACCTCATGGACTTGTCAAAGTCAATGGAGGATGATAAAGAGAAGCTGTCTGTTCTTGGAGATCTTCTTGTTGAGAGTATGCAGAAAATAACATCAGACTTCAGACTTGGGTTTGGGAGCTTCGTTGACAAAGTTGTTATGCCATATGTCAGCACTGTTCCAAAAAAGTAAGTAGAGCTACTGTAATTTTAATGCTCCATATTATGCAAAATGAATGAGAAAGTAATACAGCGGTGTAGGATGTTTTGTGAGCTGGCAACAGTTAATACAGCTGTGATGGAACTTTGAAGATTGTCATTGTTACCACAAATCCCACTATTGCAGTCTATTCTGAGCCAGGTCAAATGAGCTCACTTATTGACAACTGTTTTTAACATCCATTTTTATATTATCAACATCATGATCATGTTTGTGTCCCAGGTGGGATATTTCCTTTAGATTTTCAAGCCAGTATTTTATGTATGGATCTTTCCCATGTGACTATCTTGTCTCCCAATATTTTATCATTTGTGCTAAGCACGAACTATGAAGCTTTTTGATATGAAAATCTCTTTGTTCCAGAAATCATTACTTAATGACAAAAAATTCAGAGCACTTGGTAGATTTTTTGTATTTCTGATATAGGGTGATTTTTTTATTATATTTATTCAAATCTCATCAGTCATTCATTGAAAGCAGTAGTGATATGTTTGACAATAAATGAAATTAGTTTGGGTAAAATAAGCAGTTTGTAATTGCAAACATCTGTCTGCTGTCGCTGTCCAGTCCTCTCTCCCACTCTCTTATTCCAATTAATTTGATATGTGTTATCTCATTACAGTATTGTTTGCTAGAAGTGGCCAGTTGTCCTCCTGACATTTCGTGATGATGTATACATACTGCATTTAACCGAATGCAAGATGACTAATTTAAGACAACCCCTAAAAAAAAACATCTGCCAAAGGAAAGGGTATTTATCCAAATCTAAAATTCAACCCCCAGAAATAAAACATATGCTAACAGAAAATATTTTACTCTTAATTTCATACACATAATACACCAAGCATGTCAGATTCTATCTACCGTTACCAATTTGTGTCACTCCCTTTTTACAATCAGTGCTTACATCTTCGTTACAGTCACTCTTAACATCCCCGTCCTCTTCACTGCTATTCCACAACATATCATCAGTCCTATCCATTGCGTTGGACATATAGCAGTTTTTAAAACCTTTCACATTCACTTCTGGTGAGATGTGACACCATGCCCTTATGATCTACATTGACTAAATACTACATTTGTATTTCTTGGTTTGTAAATTTAACTTGAACACATAAAGATTCACAGTTTTCTCCACAGATTGTGTTATTTGTGTTAGGAATTTTAAATACATGTGTTCTAGTTTTTTTTTTTGTTGTTGTGTCTGTGGTCTGGTCAGTCTGAGTTCATGGCTCATTAATGGTTTTTAACTTGTGGGTTGGTCCAGATTTTATTTTTGAGTGTTGTAGTTAGTTTTCCTTTTACAACCCTTGGACAGATTTTTTCTTAGGTGCATATCTTGAAAACTTGTTGTTTCATTGGTGCCAAATGAATGAGAATTTCTCAATCTAAGGTTCCACCAGGTTAGGTGCTTCTTTGCCTGAAAACAGAAACAGGATGCGCTTCTGAAACATTGTTCTTGTTCAAACAATTTCCAAATTCGCAGAAGAGAAGAATGTATCAGTTAAAATTCGTAGTGCTTTGTTCTCTCTTTTTTATTCTTGAAGATGGGATTGATAGGTTGTCCCAAAACTTCGATAACATATTACCACTCTACGCTGTGTAGTATCTCAAAAGAGTGCAGATTTCGTGTGTCTGTTTGGTAATGTGTGCCTTGGTTTGGCTCTTCTTGGTCCAGTTCCAAGTGATCTGGTTTGGCGCGGTCCGGTTCAGGGCTTCATATGCAAATTTAAGACAACCTCACATATTAAACCACCAAATTTAAGTAAAAAACCTCATCTTGCATTTGAGTAAATACGGTACTTCATATGGCAACAATTGTGGACTTGAGTGTGTCCATAATTTTCCCATGTCATTATAATAATTAGAATGAGATAAAAATTTTACACTGTTGCTGTGTAATTGTTAACACACAAACTTTGTTTTGTGTGACCATCATATTAGTATTATTGATGGCAGGCAGTTGGGCTTGTAATGATTTGAAGTTTTATAATAATGAGTTTCATGAGAATCTGTCAACACAGGCTGTTACAGCTATTCATCACTGAATGTTTGGTGAGAACAAAATAGTGACGTGTTTGTGTATGTTAAGTGTGTCTTGTTGGTGAGTTATGAATCCATTGTGAAGTTGTTGCTGTAAAACCTTTTTAGTGCATAATGTTAAATAGTTCCATGTTTACCTGAATATATGATGAAAAATTAAGTTATTATGTTTAAACAGTATGGTATATCCTCCCCACAAGATCAGTGTTCCTGCCTTATGAGTATTACTACAGTTCAAACTGCTTAACACCTTTGTATGGGTGGTACAAAAATTTTGAAGTCTTTGATTACTTCAGGGTGAAGTTGTGCCTGCAAATGTATGTTGGTATGTACATATGTACCTTTGTAAGTACATATGTACATTGATTTGAATTGAATTATTTCTGTATCCCTTTATTTCGAGAAGTAGAACATAATATACACGTAATTTTGACATTTCGTTACTTTAAACGTTGATTGTTTCAGTTTCTACTGTTGTGCCCTGTGAACTTGGTCATGTTGCACAGTACAGAGCAATATTGATTCTCAAGGTCACTGATTAAAATCCTGCTTTTTTGATGTGGATTTTTTAAAATAATTTTTTATCATAGTTTAATCCTTCAGGCCACACATCATTATTGTCGTACATGAATGTTGAAATATGTAAGCACGTACATTTTTTTTGCCTGCATTTGTTTCATCCAATAAATTGAAGTGATGTTTTTTTATGACAAATTAGTTTTGTGAACATAATGCTTGATTGTTAGAGTTTTGGTATTATTGGATGAGCCCCTCATCACAAGAGGAATTGAACAGTTCTCATGAAGTAATTTGCAAATGTGTGCAAGAAAGAAAAGCATTCCGATTCTTGTGTGTGGGCTGAGGAGAGGATGACCATTTTTTTTTAGATTTGTGATAATTTTGAGCTTTTGTTTTTGTTCCGTCATTGTAACATGTTGTATCCAGACTAGCAGAGCCCTGCACTGGCTGTGAGGCCCCATATGGATTCCGAAATCACATGTCTCTCAGTGGCAATGTGCGTGGATTCTCTGTAAGTGGTGATTATAGGCACTGCAGCATATGCAAGTTACATGAAATTTTCTCTTGCAGATCGTATATAATAAGTAACAGTTTTATGTGTGTATTGTGTGTTGTGTCAAAGGATTGTTTCTTTTGGTGTGTTGGGAATTGGATCTTATTTCAGGGGAAGTTATTTCCAGTGCTTATTTGTATGGAGAGAACCGTAAGTCAGTTATACAGCATTGTGCTCATGTATGTGATTCTTCTGGTTGCATCAGTATTATAATTGGCTGAAAGTTACTCAGTTTGAACATGTAATGCATTGTTAAAGTGTCTTAATAATGATATGAAATACTGACTCATTACAATGTGATGGTACAAGCCTTGTCCCCAGATTTATGCACATGACCTTGAAATTCTAGAGAGAACTTTGTACTGAAATTTCAGTATTAACCTGTTTACTTCATGTCCTGAAGGCCACAATAATTACTTATATTATATTGTGCCTCTACAGACTGTGGTGGATTCAGTTTCTGTTTTCAACATTCCATTTTTAATCAAGAACATGTTTCAGATTTTGTGTTTGCCATACAAACACCCAGATGAAGCAGAGGAGTGAATAGTGGTAGTTACATGGTACTTCTGGGATATAATGCTGCATCACTGGGTAGTTGAATAGTGACCTTCTGAGGCAGCAAATTTTTCTCATCTTCAAGGTGTTATAGGACCTGGAAGAATTCGTCAAGGACCTGTATACCCCTGAAGAAAATTATGTTGCTTCAAAATGTCAGGAACTGATGGCCCTCATATATGGCCTTATATCTGATAAGAATTTAAGCCTGTGCTGTGCTACCGAAACTTCAGAACTTGCATATGTGGTAGTTGAGAATTGTTTTAGTGACAAGCTGTGGACCACATCCAGCTGATGAAACATGTCCATGTTATCTTTACAAAATGATACACCAAATCATGTCTTCTTCCTCTGGTGAAAGACTGAAAACGTTTGGTAGCTGGACAGGTGAGAGTATTGACTGTGATACGGACCAGAGGATAAAATGGAGATTGAAGTATTTGGTCAGGTCCTGATAAGTAAAGTGAAAATGTGCTCATTGAACCAGCACCTTCAAAATTTCTTTATGAAAGCCGAGGCGGCCAAGGCATCATTGATATGATGTGGGATTTGTGGTTGGTGAAATACCAGTAGTACATTTTTTCCCCCAAGTACTTTGGTTTTCCCCGTCTCTCTCATTTCACTAATGCTCCACACTCATATTTCGTGTATGTACCATTGGCGAAAATATAATCTTTGCAGTTGATAGTAAAACTAAATAAAAAAAAAAATCTCACCTTTAAATACTGTGAATTTATTACTATTATTGTCTTTGGGAGTATAATTTTTTACCATTGAGCCTCACAGTGAGAAAGAAAATATGTTTTTAATACATTGTCCAAAGGTGTCTGTGAAATTGGCTGTCAGTGTAAAGTTAGAAACAATACAACATCAAATCATAAGTTGCAATAGTTTCAAAGGTGTAAAGTTTCAATTTCTGTTATCTGGTCACTTTGTGCTTAACATATGGAAAAACAGTTGGCAAGGTTCTGTTATTCTGCTAATGTCAGTGTAGAATGAATCAGTATTCATTGTATCATCCCACTTTTTATTTCGATATTAAGACCACCAGACACAGTCTTCTTCTTGTTACAAGTGAGGGTAATTGTGCATTTTGAACTGAGCATAAATAATCTCATCAGGGTGTGTGACAAATTAGTAACACATCTTATGCACTTGTGACAAATTTGTGAACTGACTTAAGTGTCTCTTCCACTTTGTGACAGCTGTGTGAACTGACTTACGACTCTCGTGCACTCTTTTTCCTGTAGGCAGAAGCTTCTTCTGTTCTGCATCTGGAACTTGCTAGTTTTTTTTTTTTTTGACAGTTGGGTCATCAGTTCCAGGTTGTAGTGCTATGTGTTTTCTTGTTGTATTGAGTGTGCATCTCTTTGTGTTCTCCAGTCTGGTCGAACCGTGCACGGGGTGTGCTGCTCCATATGGGTTTCGCAATATCATGTCACTTAGTAAAAACACAAGTGCATTCTCTGTAAGTCATGTTATGTTTGGCTACTAACTTTCATGGCTAACACTTATAACCCAAACTAAAATTTTGTGTTTTTGTTATAAATCTCATATAACCAAATGCATAATTTTTAATTATCAAACAATATTAGCCTTGCAGTTTATTTATTATAGATAATTTTTTTAGTAAATACTAATTTGGCATTTAAGTAGAAGATCTTTGTTTCTGGTACCAACAAAGCATTGAAGTGCTCAGAATATAATTTTCACAATCTTAAAGGAAAAGTTTTTGTTTAATAGGACACAGAATCTAGTGTTAAGTGATATAGTGAATGTTGGGAACGTTTCAGGCAAAATTAAGCTGTCAGAGATACTGAACAAAATGTGGACCCAGAACAGCATTCACACTTGCATTTCTCAGTGAGGATACAGTAACAGATAGTTTGCTGATTTATCTTGTGCGTTGAAGTAAAACTTACAGATCTACAGGTAATTGTGTAAACAGAAGTTTGGGTGTTGACCTCCTCTGACACAGTAAATATCAGTGTTATCTTTGTCCAAAATTGTCGTTACTTTTGATTCATAGACAGTAAATGTGAGATGCAATCTGAGGCTCATCAGATTAGCTTTACAATGTTCATATCTTGATTGTTCTGCATCCACAAGTGTGGAATGCGAATATGAACAAAGTATTTACATTTTTCTCAGGTAATTTTTCACTATTGACATTTGGTTAATGAATTTTCCACCACTCATTAAGCAAGATAAATATACACTTCCATTCATGGTAACTGAGATTGGGTTGAATACTTGCACATTCTGTAACCCCTTTTACTATGTGTAAGTCATACCCGTGTATTTGCATGTGATAACATTTCTCAGATGACAATGAATAAAGCCTTGGAGTTGGATAAAATTTATGTATGTCATCCTTTCAATGAATATTCTTTTCTCCACAACTCTTCTGTTCCAATTACATTGCTAATTTTTCTTATCTTTATTTCTGGTGGTGTGGATGTATAGAAAGAAAGTATGAAATCAGAAAAGTGCTAAAGTGTGTGACATATAGCAGGTGCAAAAGCAAGGTGCATGTGGGAGTGGACTGTGATGTGGCATGTGTGTGTGTTAGATATCTAAGCTGTAACATGAAACTCAGACACTGTGCAAAACCTCCAGAGAATTCTTGATGTCTTTTCTAAGCTTGACCTCTACTTACACTTGCTTGGTTATTGAGTGAAACTACTTGTGGTGTGGCTGTGCATTCCACATTTTACATATGTAGAATAAAATAAATTGGTCACCAGGAACTCCTGTAGCCATAGTGTTGCAAAAAAAAGTTGTGGCAGTTTTGCTGTTCAAAATTTCATGGGTCATGTGATGAAGTTTTTGTAGATGATTAGATGGGTGTGTTGTACGTGAAGTTCTATTAATCATAACAGAAAAAATTGAAACACAGAATTTAGTTCTGTGAAAATAATCTTACACATGAAGGGGTTCATGTAAATACACATGGTTTATCTGTAATATGAGTATATGCATGGAATGTTAGTTTCATTGGCGTAACATTCTGATGGTTGTAGATAAGTATGCATGCAATAGTAAATATTTTATTTGGTATCACCTTAGGACCATGGTAGCATATCTACATGAATTACCAAAATGGCTTGTCTGATGATTTATGTTCATTTGATGGAAATAGGAAGGTTAAAGTAGCAGAATTGTTGGTTAAACTTTTAAAAATGAGTTTGTACCATAAATATATTTTTTTTTAGCTTTTTTTTAGAAGCAAACTAATGTACATTGAGATACACTGATTTTATACGCCATGTTGCTGATTACCAGATGAACAGAGTTCACATTTGAGTTATATAAATGTAGATACATTGCTCCAGCACTAGTATTTGGATTAGTACACCCAAACATTTAAATCTGAATAGAGTAATGTTTTATGAAATGGGCCTGGTTTGGAGTTGGAATGAGCTGATAAATTCAGTTGTGAAGAAGTAAAACGAAGTACGATTTAGAGTTAAAGTGACTGCAGCTGGAGACCATGTGTTATTATATAAACTGCTAATAGTGAACATAAACAATAAGGAGTGCACTGTCTGTAAGAGAGTTGGGTCTAATGAGACTGAAAAAAATGAGGGCTTGGTATCAGGATTGTAAGCAGAATGCTCCCTTCTGCTCCACATAATATCATTGTATAAGATTAAATAAGAACTTCGAAGATAAAGAATAACGTGCATCACTAATATATTTGCAGAGTACAACCAACAAGATGCAACGTTTCACAATTTATTTATTTCTGTAAGACGCTGTACATGTTTCTGACGGTTTTTCCTTCCATTATCAGGAGCTCAAAATTGCACATACAGTGTCAGGTATTTGTCAGACCGCCTCTGTGGTCTAGTGGTCAGAGTTTCTGGCTACAGATACAGAGGTCCCGGGTTCGATCCCCGGCGCTACCAGATTTTCTGAGTAGTAGTGGGTCTGGAACGGGG
>Ga0131853_10018093_pt1 | contig 12824 bp, 6 predicted proteins | sample TergutLab28metaG_FD_92764 | JGI IMG/M metagenome (GOLD analysis project Ga0131853, IMG submission 92764) | Labiotermes labralis P1 segment gut microbial communities from Petit-Saut dam, French Guiana - Lab288 P1 (version 2) (version 2) | ecosystem: Host-associated > Arthropoda: Insects >...
GAAGTTTAGATTTCCCTGTTATGCCATATAGAGGAAGTTTATTTATCAATAGTGAATGGTTAATTGAGTCAAAAGCTTTTTCTAGGTCGAAAAATATGCTGCCCACCATCATTTTATTATTTAATGTTTTTAAAATTTCATGTGTTAAGTTGAATATTGCATTATCAGTTGATAAAATTCTTCTAAAACCAAACTGCTGTGGATTTAATAAGCTATTATTATTTAAATGATCTATTAGTGTGTTATACAGTGCTTTTTCTATCACTTTTGAGAATGCTGTTAATAATGATATTGGTCTATAATTGGATGGAGTTGTTCTGTCAACTTTTTTAAATAATGGTTTTATAATTGAGTATTTCAATCGCTCTGGAAAAATTCCTGTCAAAATGGTTTTATTACAAATATGGGTTATTGGGGAACATATATAAAATTGACACTAATTTTTACTAATTTTGTATTAATTTCGTCATACTCTGATGAATTTTTTGTTTTAAGAGATTTGATTATCCGCGTTATTTCTTTTGTGGAAAAAGATTTAAAAACCAGTGGAGGAGCAGGGGTTATCTTACCTTGTTTAAAATTACTATATGTAGGAAGGTTGTCATATTCAACATTGCCTGATTTATTGCTATTTGATTCATAGTTGTTTGAGGAGGAAAAATATGTATTTAGTGCATTTGCAATATCAGGTTGGTTAGTTACCTGTGTTCCGTCAATGATTAGCTTTTGTATACCTTGCATAGATTGTTGTTTTTTTAAAAATTCATTTATTATATTCCAAGTAGTCTTGGTTTTATTATTTGATTTAGATGTTCTTTTGTTAAGAGTCTTGTTTTTTGCTTCCCTAATAACTTTTGTCAATATTTTACAGTATGCTTTATAATATTGTTTTAATGCTGAATTATTGCTATTTCTAGTTAATGAGAATAACTCTCTTTTTATTTTACATGAGGTTCTAATTCCAAAATTATCCAATTATTGTTGTGCTTAATAATCCTAGTTTTTTTTTAAGAGGAAAGCATGAGTAAAATATTCTTAAATAAGTGTTTAAAAATGAGTTAAACATAAGGTTTACATCTGTAGCATCAAAAACACTATCCCAAGTTTCATTGCTTAAGATGTAGATAAAATCAGAAAATGTGTGCTTGTCTATTTTCCTTATGAGTTTTGTTTTGTCATGAGTGGTTACTATTTACTACATCATTTCAGCCAACTTGGCCATCTTCAGATAATACAAAAAATTTACTAAATAATTGGGAGGTTCATGACAACATTAATTTCTATAAGAAGAAATATATCAATTCTACATATAGTACAAAAATTCATAATGATACATGTTTTTTATATAATTTGGAAGCATGCCCAGAATATACAAAACTTTAAAACTGTATCAGCAATATGCATTTTTATGAATCTTTGTACTTTACGTCAAATAAGATCTCATTTCTTTTTATAGGACTTAATTTTGCAATTAACCCTGCAAGTATCATATGTATGTTTTGTATTACCTAAAGATGGCCAAGTTGGCTGAAACATGTCAGACAACAAATTTTAGATATGAATTGATATGATATTCTTAATACAGTTTATACCAGATATTGTGTATGTAGCTGCTGGTAAATCCAACAGTACTGGACATGTAGAGACCAGTCACCACGTGTCGCAGGATGACAGCAGTCCCACCATCAGTTGTAAGCCACACCGTGTTCATGAGTTGTAAATTAATTACAATAGTTAATGAGTAGAAATGAGAACAATCACTCAAATATAATCACATTACTACTTTGGAATTTAATTTTACTGAAAGTCATGTATTGACTCAATTGTGATTTTTATTATTAGGTGGCAGATTGGTCAGTTGGAGTAATTCATTTTTGATTGGTTTATTGGATGGTTTACAGAAATTCTTTCTCCAGCAGTTACAATCTAATATGTTATCATTGCATTTACTTTATGAACCATGGGATATATAAGAATTCATGTTTCACCTGTACTAACAGTGCGGCCACAGACCGCATAATGCCTGGAATTCAATTTTATTTCATATGAGCAGAGTGGTTACAAGTGTTGATTCATTATTAGGAAAAACATATACTTCTTTAGGGCTTTCAAAGAGTAAGGATGATGTAGAGGTTTGCAGCAGAAGAATGGAAACCACAGACCAATGATTAAAACATTTTCAGGTTTTTATGCATGTATTTATAAACCCTTGTCCTGGAGATTCATTGCTCATTCACTGTTACCAACTGACAACTATATAGAAGTCATCACAGGCAGTTCTAAACTATAAAATTGTCATTTATGTCTGCTGAAGAACTTTTCCATCAACACTAAAGTACTTGATGCCAATCCATGAATTTCAGTTGTCAGACAATATTAAATATTCACCAACATAAAACTTCTACAGAAACAGCTTCTTAATTTATTAGGTTTTCCCATTTCATATTAAATTAAAAACTTAAGTTTTATTGCACAGAACACACTAAAGAAACATGGTGCTGATGCAGTTAATATCAAAATTTACTTGAAAATGTATATAATAATCATATAATTATCAGTCAACACAACTAAGTGTATCTTCGCAAAAATGCTTGTACAGTGACTAGACTATAGGCTGGACAATATTGGGTTTGAATCATGGGAGGAGCAAGGGTTTTTTCTCTCCTCCAAATCACGTAGACTGGTTCTGGGGCCCACCCGTTTTCTTATTCAGTGGGTAAATGGATGTTTCCCTGGTGGAAATTGGCCGGCCTGATGTCGACCATTCACTCCCTATAGTGCCAAGTTTAAGAATGAGTGGAGCTATACTGCCACTCCACCATATGCCTTAATAGCATGCACAGGGACAACTGCACCTTTACTTCATATGTTAATTTTTTTAAAAAGTTAAATGAAATTTTTCCCATCTTGGATTTATTCAGGATTTAATCATTAGATTAACACACAATATTCATTTATTTTCAAAATACCCGATACGTAATTAATCAATTAATTTTCAAGACCCCATGTGACATACTGATAAACCTTTTGTAAATAAACACAATGTTATCATCAGATCTTGACATTTGCCACCAACTTCATATTAACTAGTATCATTATTGAAGATACTGTTGTTTCTCTTTGGTAAGTCCAAGTGCCGCCCTCACTGTACATTCCTTCAAGTCCATAGATTTAGGTCAATGTGAAAGACACACAGCATATGTGAGCAAGAGAATGTCTGCATAATTTTAGTTGGCAAGCTTGAAGGAATGAAACAACTAGGGATGGTAGGATAGTATAAAATGCATGTTAGAGAAATGAGATTTAATGGTGTGGTATGGATTTAAATGGTTCAGGATAGGGTACAGTCATAAATTCTTTTAAACATAATAGTGATCCATCATGTTCCATGCACAAAGAGGGATTCTGTAACCACCTGAGCAACTACTAGCGTCCCATCTAGATGCTGTTTAGTGGAGTTAGATTCTTGGTGCTGAAGTCACTTAACAGTCCACATACCTCTTACAGTATCTACAGTATAGATCTGTAAATCAATTGGCTGTTTGTTAATCTGAGATCTGACAATATGACACTATGAAATCTAGTAACTGTATACATACAAACATACATCAATACACATTTCACATATCCAATATCCCCTCTGTATAGCAGAAGCGATAAGAACCCAAAATTTAAGGAACATTATAAATAATACTGTAAATTATTATCGATAGTAATTAAAGAAGCAAAAATATTACAATAGAAAAAGCAGATTTTAACCTCTCATAATGAAACAAGGACTACTTGGAATATTGTTAAATCCGAAACAAGGAAAAAAGAGGGAAAGAAGAAATACCATTATTGAATCTTGATGGAAAGTTAATACAAAATCAACAAATAATTGCAAATTTTTTAATGACTATTTTTTAAAAAAAGCAGAGAAATTAACTGGAGCAAACCAAAGTGATAAAATGAGACGACTAAAAAACAGAGTGCTTATACATTATATACTTCAAAATTGTAGGTGTCCCTATCCCAATGGCCCAGGATAGAGACAGGTGGCGGATGCTTGTGAGTGCGGTAATGAACCTTCGGGTTCCGTGAAATGTGGGGAATTTCTTGACCATGGAGTAAGTAAGTAAGATCGTGTTGAATATTATAACTTGAGAGTTTTCTTAATAGGTTATTTATGAAGTAAAAAAAGACTATTTCTTTCTAAATTTGGGTGAAATTCAGTAGAGATGCCCTTATAATGCTGTTGAGCTGTTGTCAGTTAACATAAAAATCAGTACATAAACCATGCTTTGCTCAGTACTTTGGCACCTACCACTATTTATGTCTATGCACAGTGTGATCCCCAAAACACTCAAGTTTACCTGCTGGTAACATTCAGGTTACATATAAGGCAAAGAATTCCTTGACTAGTTAAGAAACTGTTAAGATTCTCAAGGACTGTGCTTCATGTAGCCATTACCTCTTGAATAAGTATTTTGTAGTTTTCTCTGTGATTGTCTTTCGCTGTTTGGGTTCTAACATTGAACAGCTGAACTTTGTGGAAGCATGATATGGTCATAGACATTTTGTGTTTATGATGTGCTATTGAACTGACACTTTCACTGGACACTGCCCATCATCTTGTTTCACTGAAGCACAACATTTTGGAAACAGTCTCCAAAACAAGTTTTATAGACAGTGTCCAGTGTTCAGTACATGTGTAAGTTATACTACACTACACAATTTTGCTTTAAATTTTTGGTCCCATTTATGGTCACTGACTGCCAACCAAGAGTGCAGAATGTGTGGAGCTGAAAAAGACAATTGATATACAACGATGAAAACAAAATATACAAAATGAATGTTAGGTGGGACATTGTATGCAGTGACCTGTCATAACACTAGCAAATTCCCAGTCTTTTTCTTGAGCATTTAAACAGCAAGTATGATACAGTAATGGGTGACAGACTGTGATAGTGGAGTTTAATCATAATATTTTAGAAAGTATATTTGAGAAGTTTCCAAGCCAAAGGCCTGTCATACCTGGCATGTGTACTGTGCCATGCAATCAGTCCATAAAATTTCAGGTGCATTGCCTTGAGACGAGTCACGTGTGTGACCCCTCTGCAGTTTTGAAAGTCAGTTAGCAGACACACTAAGGAACTGAGGATTGTGAATGGGGAAAGTGAGCATGGTGGTGTAAATTACAACCGTTGGCACTCACCAGCTGAATTATTTCATACATTAACCAAAAGACTGGAAGATTAATTTTCGTTCTTGGAAAACACAGATTTTAATTTTTAGAACTGGTTGTTATGCCTGAGTTCATAAATTGTCCTGCTTGCTGTTCAAAACAGTGTAGTTTATTAAAGGTAAAGTTAAGGCCCTTCCTAGATATGCTGTGAAGGCATACTGGGGGAGAGGAGGTACAGCTCCACACATTACCATTGGCACTAGATGAAGGTGAATACACAGCTAGAAGTCATGGCTGCTGTACCCCCGAGGAAGAAACGTCCAGTGTCCATTGAACAGGAGGTTGGTTCAGCCTCAGAGTCAGAAGTTGTATAAAACAATTTTGTGTCTTTGTACAACCTCAAAATCGGTAAGATATGAGTAATTCATACAAAATGTTCAGGAAAATAATTGTACTGAAGGAGGATGATGGAAATGTTTGGTTTAGGACAGTATGTTAGAATATATACATACTGCCACTTTACACACATAACCTCATACTATTACAAGTTGAAATCCATATGTGTGATACATAATTGTGTATGATTACATTTATTCGGCATATTTACATTAGAACTACATGTAATTGCAGTACATTCTTACACAGCTAGGGACAACAACCAAACTTACTGTATCGAATGTACATGGAGGAAGGGTTTTACAAATAGTTCTGCTATTAATAATGTCCAGCGTAAAGTTTTGAAATATTTACACATTCCATTTCCTGGTTTATGTTATTACGGTGTTGTGGATTTTTTAATTACATGTGTCATAATGACACTAATTAAATTTGGAATGCAGCCTGTCTTTATTATGGATTTTATGAGCATTTTCTTTGCAAATATTTTGACTCAGAAAAGTGCCACTTACACATCTTGCTAGAGCGAGATGTGTGTTACTTTTCTCTGTCAGTTCATAAAACATGTCAGGCAAATGAAAATTTTTTTTTGTTCTGGGTGCACTGCATTTATATTCATATACATCAAGACAGAAACATCAGTTTCCAGTGCATTCTAAAGTCCTGTGTGTGACCGTATCCAAGTCAGGAAAGATGTGACACGGGCATAGCCTGATGGGTCACCAGCGGCACATCCCCTATTCGACCCAAAACTTACTACTCCGATCAGTGTGAAGGAGGTACCGTTTCTGATCACTAAAGGACCACCACTGTCTCCCTGAAACATTATTACCAAAAATTTTAGTTTCTGAAAGTTCTGTAAGTCTTATAAGCTTATACATAAAGAGTCAGCTCCAAACTAATATGTGAGATGCATTCCAGGACTGTGACTGTATAACTCAAAATTATGTTCCTTTCACATGAATTTCTTCATGAAATAATATCAATAAGTGGGGTTGCATTGCAAGTCAGGATACGAACAGTACAGTTTTATTGCTTTACTGTGAATGTGTTATGCAGGGAAGTAAAGAAAAAACAATGATTGAAATAAAGGACCATGGATAATACTGTGGTGAAGTGGAGGTGATGGAGAAGAGTTGGGTTAATTGAACTTCAGGAGGACTGTCAGTGTCAGGAGATTATTAAGTTCTTTTCATTCAAAAAGCAAGCAGGGACTTTCTGTATTACTGAGATTATGTGGTTGGGACAGATTTGTATGAAGTTTCAGTTGGTTATTTTGTGCTTGTTTCTTAAAGAAGGTGTAAAACTTGACAAGTTTCACTGCTTTCCTTTTTTCCTTTAACCTTCGAATTACAGAGCAAAAAAAACTTCCTACTTTTATGGAACTGGGCACATATTTTACCCATATTTTTCAAATTATTTTCGCAACATTTTTTTCTAGGTTCAATTAATTGACTCAGTTGTAGTCAAAACGTTGCTTTTATTCAGATTTCTCATTTTTTTATGGAATTATATAGAGTGAAATACTTAAAATGTTTGAGGACAAGAAAATATATTTTAGAAAATAAATATAAATGAAATTTGTCTCTAGTATGATTGTGCCTTGCAACTGTCCCATTTTATTTGAATTGTCTTGATAGAGCGGTCCTTGCACACCCATTCTGAGCACTGGCAACATTTCCAGTCTGTTTTTCTGTCCTTAGCTGTTGCACAAATAGAGTGCCTTCCATGGGTATAAAATGGTCCAGTTGGATTTAATCAAAAAACATACCATACATAAAAAGCAATATATGTGCTGAATGATGATTATTTTATGTCAGTGAGACTTCAGTGAACAAATAGAAAAATTGGTAAGATTGATACTCTATACCAGCGAGAATTGTTCAAGAAAATTCCACACCTGGGTACATTTTGTACGCAGTCAATAAATGAAGGTTTAATATAAAATAGGCCTGGAGTTTTTTCATTACTGATCTCATTTTTGAACAGTGCCTTACTTGATGATATGTTCTTAAACCTCATTACGCTTCCTTTACTTTTATAATGGCTTCAGAATAAAATGTCTGGATCCAATCTGATACCAGTGATTCTTTAATGTAGCAGTCTTTCTCTAGATCCCAAGTAGCAAGCGCAAACTCTTCATGTGTCTGCATTAATTCTTCATTTGACATCTATCTTTTGCTGTTGAGAACTGCAATGTGTCCACCTCCTCAGGTTCATCAAAGCTGCATTGTTCAGCTGGTAGAGGAAATTATTCTTCCAGTTCTTTAATTTCTTCTGCCTACTCAGAGCACTGAAAATCTTGAATAAAATGTCAGCACAAATTTTTCAAAATCCATTGTTGTAGGATTGAGTAATTTGAGCAGGTGCTTCAGCTATGATATTGAACAGAATATTTGATATTGACGAAATTAAAAAATTCCTTCACAGTGAATTTGTTTTTGCCATCAGGCACTTGCATACATTTGGCAAATGACTTTCAGACATAAAAAGCTCTAAATATAGAATTATTACACTTTTACCTCGGCTTTAGAAGTGATATCACTCATCCAACATAACCAAGATCATGGAGTCAATATTTTCAGTCGTGCAACATGATTTTATTTCATGCTCTATTTCAGTTTTGAGCCATTCAATGAACATTTGGCTTGATATCCATGACTTCTAGATATGCACAGGATGCAGAAATTTGAGGAATACCATCAACGATCCAAATTCTCAGAAGGTAAATGAAAACTTGCTTCCTGTCAAAACTTTCGTTAACATTGCCACTTGGCATAATACTGTTGTTTGTTCCTTTTTCATTGTGAATTCTGGGGCCATTTTTTTGTCCTTGTGCATGTTTGTTCCCATTGGCACACTCTTCCAGGAACAGCAGTATCAATTATGCTGCACAGCTACCATTTTTAACCACTTCTTATGATATTCCATGAAGTTGTTTTGCAGTCATGACATCAGAACCAGCCAATTATCTGGTGAGTGTGTTATGAAGCTGCTGCCAACACTTTAACCTGTACTTGCTCTGAATTCTACAGTGAATACACATGGGATTTGTTTCTTAAAGCCTTGAAATGAATTTAAAGCATTGCATTTATAGCCAAAGTGGTTTCTAAATGAATTTTTCTCCATCTGCTGCTCAGTCTGAGTCATCCAATTTCTCTCCATGCATCCCATCATCACAGAATTGACGCTAACATAACCTGCTTGAATGTTGGTAGCTTCTGCATGGAATGTACACAGCATGGCTTCGTTTAAGGTGGTAAAAAGTAAACAATGCAATTACAGACCTGGAGAAGACCTGAAGGTTCCAGGAGGATGAGTTTCCCAGATTTCCAGACTATCTGCACATGAAGGTGGTAAACTTGTGAGCCCTATACACTGACAGCCTTTACCCCACAAGAAATATTCCTGGTACTCATTTCTGTTACAGGCTGAGTCGACCTCAGTGTCTTGGTGTGGCCGCTTGAAGCTAGTAACACAGACACTATTGCATGTTCATACACTATTATCATGTGTATTTTGTATCTTCTTTTTTCTTTCTGTTTCTTTTTGATTTTACAGCTTCTGTACATTTCTTACTTTGACCAATAACGGTGTTGCCAGCTCACTTGTGACCCTTACGTGATTTCAGGATCAATTGACGAAGCCACTTGACAATCACAAAGTGTGCTTACTGCAGCACATTCCCAACACTGGCTGTGCAGTAGGATGCACAAGCAGAATAAACTCACCTCACCTTTCCCAAAGCATACCACTGTCATGCAGAAATTCTGTCAACATTGACCTTCGATGCATGCAACAGTGTGGACGAGATTTAACTTCCTTGCATTATTTTGGGTCAATATTATACATCAGATGGGACTGTTATAGCCAGGAGTTGGCTTGAACAAATATGAGTGAGTACTGGTTGCTGCTGCTCCAACTTCACAGTTTGAGTGACTTGACTTGTAGCCAGCACCTATTTTTTAAATGCTTATCCCATACGCATTGGTGATGGGGCTAAAGTAAAGCACACTAGTCTGCAACTAGCATACATTTTCTTGAAATCTGATAAAGGAACATTGCACTTTAAAGTGTATGCATGATGCATGAAGCCAATATGCTCAGTAGGAACAAATGCAGCCAAATGTGTTACAAAATTACATACTGTGAATGCAATACTAATTCTTATTGCACTCCACAATAAAGTTTATTCTCTTCATGTCTCATTTTCAGACACTTGCGAAGTTTTTTTCTCTCTGTAAAGGATGATGGAGAAGCTAATAGTTGCTCAGTTAGTCACATCCCCACATTATTATGACCTCAAGAGTTTGTTACATTTTTACAAGAAAGTGTGAGGTTGGCCATTTAATGCTTGTATAACAACCAGAGAGGTTATGAAACATCAAATAAGATGTGCCACAGTTAAAGTTTAAGCACCTGTGTAAAGGTCCACTCAGTAAGAAAGGAATTACATTTATATTCTGTAACCTGCATTCCAAGATCGCACCCTCCCAAAATAAATCAATTAAATAATCATAAAACAAATTATAAGTACCCACACAAGCAACCAAGGGCTGTGCACATAGCATGAACAACAGTCAGGACAGGGAAACTACTTGAGTAGGCCTGCATATAAGTGAAGGGAAAATATTTACATGGCATGAATTGGTGATGCTGGTTAATTTGTTGCAGCTTTCATCATTGTGGCTCAATATGATATGTTATGCAGCTGTTATCATATCATATCATTTATTTTCCTTCTGTAAATCCATACAGGGTTACATAATCCATATGGATATGGAAATCGTCATAGTTTTTGGGATTATGGGGTGATATCAACACAAGTGTGTACAACAAACACATGGTTATTTAGTATGATAAATATAATAAGATAGGACAATACAGATTGTTTAGTGTAATAAAATTTTTAAGGATACAAAGAAAATTTAAAATTAAAAATAAAAGTAAAAATAAAGATAAAGATAAAAGTAGTGGGGTAAGTTAGAAGCAATTAGATGTGCTCTTTAAGTAGGAAATTTTCCTTCATTTGAGATAATGGTTGGATATATACTAACATATTTATAACACAGACTTGTAAGTAAAGAAAAGGAACATTTGTCCCAAAGCTCTCATGTGTCAATTCAGATCATATGTCAACATTTAACTTGGCGTTCAAAATATTCATCTATGGAATAAAAGGATTTTTCATGTAAGTATTTTTGTAACAGTGCTTTAAATTTTTTTGGATTATCAACCTCTGCTTTTATGTAAAAGGTAAGCATGTTAAACACCTTAACACCTTTACAGTGTACTGTCTGCTAGTATTTTGTTGCATTTACAGAGGGTTGTTATAAGTTTTCATGCTGTCTAGTGTTAATTTCATGTACCTCGGAATTTATCTGGAATTGGTTCTTGTTTCTTATCATGAACAATAGAAGGGAAAGAATATATTGAGAAGGGAAAGGTAAGATTTCCAAGTTAAGAAACAATTTTCTGCATGAGTCTTTACTTCTGCAGCCCTTCATGATTCTGATAATCTACTTTTGTAACCTGAAAATCTTAATACTGTCTGGGGAGTTCCCCCAGAATATTAAACCATACATCATTTTAGAGTGAAAGTAGGAATAGTAAATCACTTTCAAAATATTTGCTGTTACATATGATTTTTCTAACCTCATAACATAAGAAGCTGAGCTCTAGTTTACTCTTAATACTTGCAATGTGTGTTTTCCAGGAAAGATTATTATTAATATGTAGCCCTAGAAATTTTGTTTCATTTGCTATACTTATTTTTTAATTATCATATTCAATTTCTGTAACTGAGGTGCATTTACTTGCATTATTAAATTGAATAAAATGGTTTTTGTCAAAATTCAAAAATAGCAAATTTGATTTGAACAACTTATTTAGTTGTGCAAACACTATATTTAGATCGCTCTATAACTGGTTACAGTGGTGGTTGTTATTAAGGTACTGGTATCGTCGTCAAATAAGATAGGAAGAGCTTTATGTTTAACAGCCTTCGGTAAGTCATTAATGTATAACAGGAATAACAAAGGGCCTAAAATTGAGCCCTGTGGCACCCCACATTTTATTTTGGTCCATTTTGAAACTGCGTTTGAGTTAAAAAGTGAGTTAGTAATGAGAAATTTTTGATGTCTATTCTGAAGGTAAGATTTAAGTAAAGATTTAGCCTTGCCACTTATTCCATAATAGGATAGCTGTGACAGTAAAATATCATGATTAACTGAGACAAAAGCTTTCTATAAATCATAAAAAAATGCTACCTTTCAATGTTTTATTGTTTAAGGCTTTTAATATTTCATTCGTTAATTTAAAAATGGCATCTTCAGTTGCGGCGCCTTTTCTAAAGCCAAACTGGTTTCCAACTAGTAAGTTATGAGTATTTAAATGTTCAGTAATTCTATTATATAATGCTTTTTCAAGAACCTTCGAGAAGAAAGTCAATAGTGATATGGGCCTGTAATTAGTTGAGTTCATTTGGCCTCTTCCTGATTAAGACAGGGATCCATGATGTATTTATGTGTACATGTGCAGACATAACACATAAATAAACACAAACACACAAACATGCACTGTGTACACATTTGCGTGTGCATGCACGCACGCGCGCATGCATACACACACACATTTTAATTTGTATCATTCATTACGTTGGTCCCTACTAATATAGGCAGTGATTTTTCAAATCCTCATAGCAACATTGGGTTTATGTATGCATGATGCATTAAATGTTGTATGTTACAAAATTAATTCTTCTCTACATTAAACATTGGATATAACTTACCTGGCAAGTGCCCTTGCCTCCTGCAGTACTAGTACAGATAGTAGAAGCTCTGATGGTGAGGGGACCAAACGTTTGAGAACATACAGCGTTGGTTATGACTGGCACCTCAACCCAATTCAAAATTTCACTGACAGGACCATCTGTAAAGAGAATGGTTTAGTTAATTTATTTTAGTTTAGTTTAGTTTAGTGTGCCAGTCACAAAATTTATCTTAACAAAGTTACCACTGCTGACACAAAGTGTTCATTCACACAGGCTTCTACATTTCACCTGTTTCAATCTAATGTGTAAATTTTTCAGTACTATTTGCATGCAATAAATAGACATTTTCTGATAGAGGCACCTTGATGAACTCAATTTATATTGGAATATTTTAACTGGTGTTTCTAAACATTAGTGCTGCTGTTAACACTACAGTGTCAGTTGTTGTATTTTAAATTTTTACTCACTGTAACTACCAGTAAATGTAAC
>Ga0131853_10018094_pt1 | contig 12824 bp, 7 predicted proteins | sample TergutLab28metaG_FD_92764 | JGI IMG/M metagenome (GOLD analysis project Ga0131853, IMG submission 92764) | Labiotermes labralis P1 segment gut microbial communities from Petit-Saut dam, French Guiana - Lab288 P1 (version 2) (version 2) | ecosystem: Host-associated > Arthropoda: Insects >...
TATATATATATATATAACTGTTGCTTTATTATAAGCATTTAGAATTAGACATTTTATTAAATAAACATGTACAATTACTGAAGCGGTCCGCGAAGTGGTAACAAGTCTGACCAGATTGGGAAAGCATCCAGTTCGAATCCTGATCGGGAAGCCTTTACCTTTATCTAGTTTCATGATTTTCTCCAGTGCGTCCTGGCGAATAAATAGAAGGCACCATAAGTTCACACCAATTTTTGCCATAGTCAATTTCTGTTCGTTATTACATTATTCCACTCTTTGACTGAGAGTAGTGTTAAGTTATGAGTAAGCGTTATTACACAAGTTTTTATGTCATTGTACAGAAGTTTCCTTTCAAAATTTGCAGAGAATAACTCAAACATTAAGACACCATGCCGTGTAGATTAATGATTATACCGTATGTATGTATAGCACAGTGGTTAAGGTGCTGTGCTACAAATCGAAAGGTCGCTGGTTCGATCCCAACTGGTGTCACTGGATTTTTCATTGACATAAAATCCTTCCGATCGCACTATGGCCCTGGGGTCGACTCAGCCTCTAACAGAAATGAGTACCAGGAACATTTACTGGGGGTAAAGGCGGCCGGTGCGTAGGGCTGACAACCTTACCACCATCCTGTGCCGTTGTCATGTAATGTGGGAACCTTAACTTCCTGGAAACCTCTGGGCCACTGCAGGCTTGTAACGGGACTGCTTTACCTGCTTTACCGCGTGTGTGTATATGTATAGAGGACTTAACCCTATGTTTGATGGTCTTGCAGGAGGAGGTAGACACTCTCCTGAAGACTCTGTGCCGCCTGGAAGGGGCTCCAACAGATCTAGGCCCGGTTCTAGCCATGGCATCTAGCAACGTCATCTGCGCCCTTACAATGAGCATACGTTTCGAGCACAATGATTTACGCTTCCAGCGCTTCACAGATCTCATTGATGAAGGCTTCAGGCTGTTTGGTTCTCTGGAAACTATCAACTTCCTGCCGGCTATGCGGTTCATACCTTGGCTCCAGACAACTCGTAGAAAGCTAGCACAGGCAAGTCAATAAAATGAACTGACCGCCACTGATATTTTTCAGATTTGTAATTGTAAAGACGGAAAATACTTTTAAAAAAAATGTTAATGAAAAAAAGTAAGTCCATTAATTACTTATATTTACTGGTGCCTAATATAAGTGCAGACCATTCAACCGGTTCACATCAGTGTAATTCCCTGCACTGGGCCTATGTAGACACAACCGTGTTCCATTAACGTGGCGAATTCCTTGAAACGTGAGCGATTCTTAGGTTCTCAGGAATAATTCTGACACATGGAATTGGCTATTAAATATCCACCAGTAATTTGATTTATATATTATCATTTAATATCTTATATAATTGTTCAAATCAGTTGCAGAGTACATTGCCTTAGCTACTCAGAAATTTAATTCTTATATCTGTAACACTCTTTGCATAGGATTTAGGGGTGGGCGTAATTTCGTTATAAGTCGAAATAAAATAACTCTGTAATCCACAGAATCGGTTAGAAATGGGAGAATTCTTCCAAGAGACGATTGACAATCACCGAGCAACGTTCGATCCAAGCAACATCCGTGACCTCGTTGACATGTACCTGGCAGAAATTCAACGAGCAAAGGAAGAAGGCACAGGAGAGGCACTGTTCGAGGGAAAAGATCACGGTGAGGCCCAATGACAATTACATACTGAATTAATTGAGACTAGCGAAAGACCATGTTTAGAACACTAAGGGAACGTAACGAATAAAAGCATAGACGAGAAAGTACGTTTTGAATGCAGTTAGTTATTTGCTCACGAAGTATGGTCCAGTCGAAATACAATGGTACCGTGTGCGCATTTAAATATAATTTAAACAAATCGAAAGTTATTCTTTTGTATAGGATTCTGACAAAACTGTCTCATATAAGGAATCAGTGATAAATAAGTTCAAATGTTGAATGATGCAAAATGGAAAGTCTCCGAAATTAGATGACTTCACTGCAAAGCTATAGTTTTTTGACCAGAATGAAACTTCGGACATCAAGATCATGGTGACGTAAAGGCGACCTTGACACTGTGCAGGCCATGTGAAACATGAAGCTCCACCCATGCTTACTCTCGGCACTGGATGTGGGCGAGTGGTCAGCTTTACGCCCCGGCCGCTTTATCCCCTGTGCAACACTATTATTGAATAGGAATTATTGAATTATTTAATAGGAATTATTGAATAATTGAATAGGAAGCTAGGTGGGTTCCACAGCCGGTATGGAGGTTGCGGGGAAAATAATATCTCTTGCCTTTTCATGCATCGAACGAAGGCGCATCGGTGACAAAGCCCATTCCTTACTCCCTATAGCCACTACGACATCCCTGCTCCTCGACCAACACATAGTTCGATAATGATCCATTCTGTTTAATCAAGTCGACCACTTCGCTCAACACAATGTTGTTCTTTCCAGATCGTCAGATGCAGCAAATTATCGGTGACCTATTTTCCGCTGGTACGGAGACGGTCAAAACAACATTATTATGGGCTGTGGTGTTCCTACTTCACAACCCGGAAGTCATGAAGGCTGTGCAAGAAGAATTGGATCAAGTAGTGGGCCGCGGAAGACTTCCCAACCTTGAAGACATTCCCTACTTACCGTACACAGAATCAACCATACTGGAAGTTCTAAGACGCTCTAGTATCGTACCAATGGGCACCACACATGCTGCTACCCGGTAAGGTTACATGCACACTTGTTTGATGTCCTGACTGGGTTCAATAAAATCTGATAGAATTAAGAATAAAGAGTTCATAACAGTAGAGGTAAAGCAGTCCCGTTACAGGCCCGGAGTGGCCCAGAGGGTTCCAGGAAGTTAAGGTTCCCAGATTTCGTGACAACAGCACAGGATGGTGGTAGGTTGTGAGCCTCATGCACCGGCCGCCTTTACCCCCAGGAAATGCTTCTGGTACCCATTTCTGTTAGAGGCTGATTCGACCCCAGGACCATAGTGCGATCGGAAGGAGTATGTGTCAATGAAAATTACAATGACACCATTTGGGATCGAACCAGCGACCTTCCGATTTGTAGCACAGCACACTTTATAACAGTATCGTGATTAAATTACCGACATTCTATTGGGGAACTGAGAACTGTTACCAGAATAATGTCCTGGCTCGTCCATTCTCCTATCATATGGAGGATTCTTACGAGGGATAAAGGGGGTGAAAGCCTGGAGCTAATAATTCACGTCCATCAACAACTACATATTTACACACTTTACCTCTACATGCTATGAAACATTCAAGTCCCATAAATGAAGCAGATCAAGATAACTCACCATTCTATCGTTTTCTTTCGTCTAACGTTGTTATAACATTAGGCGAAAAATGTACTAAAAGATTAGATTATCTAATCCCAGAACGTTTTGGTCTAGCTAGAAGCACAAGTACTTCACAGACTTCTCATTACATTCGGTTTACACATAAAACCGGTTCAGATAATTGAAACGTATTTAGATAAAACGTGTATCAAATTTCATATAGTTAGGCACTTGTCTAATGAATTTCATATTCGGTTTAGTCTGAAACAAGGAGATGATTCATACATATCTACTTTCGAATTTACTTTATGATATGTCGTTAGAAATGCACAAGAAGGACTCAGGACACAATGGAATTCAACAGGGTATATCGACTTCTGGCCGAGCCTGTTTATGTTACATTACTGGACAAAAAGACGAATACCACAAACAAAACAAAGAAGCTGTATTATTTGCTATTAAGGACACTGGTCTGAAAACAGGTGCTAAGAAATCCAAGAACATGTATGATCATGCCTGTCACCCACCAGAAAATGTACGTCCATGTTCTGCCACAAGAATGCATCCAAAAATTACAAGCAATAAATATAGCTCAGTCCTTCGAGTGTGTTACAGATTTCAAACAGATGAATTTAGGAAAGACAATAAGTAAATTAAATGGGAGGAGGTAAAATTCTTGCTAGCATTTAGTAGAGGATCTTTTGTCTCTCCGTTGTAAGCTAACAACTATACAGTTAAAATTTGTGAAACTATAATTTATCTGATGCTTTGTATAGGTATGTGTATGTGTATGCTAATCTGCACTCATTTTCCCTCACGGTTTAATCTTCTGCCCTGAATATGGTAGTAGTATACTTTTCCGGAGCGTTGGTAGCTACTTATGTGACTGTAAGACGTCACACCCCAGTAGACAGCAACCCTCACGAACACCGCATTGAGAATCTGCTCCAGGCTTCCGTAACAAATCCAGTTACATTACCGGTATTAGGAACAAATTTAAGGTTGGACTACATTTGCAGCCATGCCAATTAAATTTCTTTCGTATCTGCTGCTTTTCTTCTTGAATACGACTTTAAAAGGAGCTTAGTTTTCACAAAAACGAAAACGAGGGGCATAAATTAGCATATCACTGCAGGTTTTCGACGGAACTGCAAATGTTGTAAGGATGTTAGTTTCTCGTTGTGTTTTGCAGTAATACTGGTTTATACGTTTCGTTATTAATTAACATAATAATATCTGCAAATAACAATTAGGTCAACTTTTATATTAATATCAAGAAAAAGGAGAAATAATTTGCGGACAGAAATCGGACCCGAGAAAAGCAAAGAATTGACATTTCCACATTTATGACATTTTCCCCAACTTGCTCTAAGCTCGTTTAGTACGACACACACACATACATGCACACACACACACACACACACATACACACACACACACATACACACACACACATACACACACACACACACACACATACACACACACACACACACACACACACACACACTGGGTACCTTAAGAAGTCTCTACAATTTGGTAGTGTAAAAATTGTCATATATATATTTCATTTTGAGTTCAGTATGACTCATTTTATTTTCTTGCTGGACACGTGGCCACCTTAAGTGTAGCAACACTTGAGCTGGTTAATATTGACACATGTTGAGTACGTTCAACTATTTCATATCGGTCTGTAAATTTAGCAAGCCAGGTAGCAGAAAGAAGTGAAAGCCAAAACGATATGCAGATTAACTTGACCATGCCTTGCTACCATGTGCGTCTGATATTGATCATGCGTGAAATATCAGGTTATTGAACCAATAAAGAAATTAATGAAGCCATATTTACACAGGCGTTTTAAGCAATACGCAAGTACAAAAAGTAACCACATTTATTCGGGTCAGCACACTGCAAATCAAACTTTAACATGGCGTGTAAAAGAACAAAGTAAAATCGATACACAAATTACAAAACAAGAGCTCAAAAAAAAACTTTTATAATTACGAAAAAAGCAATTCTTCAATCCAGTGCGGTTTGTGTGAACATACAGCATGATAATACATTTAGCAGTACTCTTTTTGAGTAGTTCCACTGCCGTTCGCACTGTCTACAAATATATATTTTTGAAGTTGAAGCAGCTCTGGGTAAATGACCAACTTGATGCACAATTACTTTATATAAAACGTTTATTATTATAACCCTCTACATGTTTCGAGCAACACTGTGCTCATCATCAGGAGGTCGAGTTGTATTAATACAGCATCTGGTGTAGTACTGTCTGTAAGTGACCGTCTGGTGTGCACACCGGACGGTCACTTACAGAGTGTACTATACCAGATGCTGTATTAATACAACTCGACCTCCTGATGATGAGCACAGTGTTACTCGAAACATGTAGAGGGTTATAATAATAAACGTTTTATATAAAGTAATTGTGCATCAAGTTGGTCATTTACGCAGGGTTGTACCAGGATGAACGGTCAGAAAAACATAAAAAAGTTGATGCAGATCTACACTCATTACATTACATGATAACATAGTCAGCTCTGTACATGACGAGGTAACACAATAAACATCGAACTGTATGGCATTAATGTGGCAAATACAGTTCTGAATAAACTGCCTGCAAAATGGTAAGCATTCTTCCTTTAAAGTGCATCACGGCCAAAAGTGATGTTCTTTGAACACGCAGTAGTGCAAGACACCGTCGTAACTTCACGTTATGAGAATTGTGAGGTTTCGCAACAGCATAGCTGATATTTTCTTTGTTTTCGAATACGACGCTGCCTCCGTCCTTACTGACCGTTGAAGGTAATGGCAGTACGTTCCGCCGAAACTGCAGAATACGTTTACCCCATCCGGCACCCTCATATTACAGAAGAAAGCGATCCTCAACATCGTTCACTTTCTGAATCTGCTTCTTGATCAATTACTACAAACCTTTATTTAATTACACACACCAACATGTGCACATTTATGTATAATTTAATGAGTCGAAAATTTACATTAAAACACTTAAAACGCTCCTACATGTTTCGGTCACACGATCATCCTCAGGGAGCATATATTGTTTATTGCTAAAGTTATAATTTAAAACATGTTTTAAATTATAACTTTAGCAATAAACAATATATGCTCCCTGAGGATGATCGTGTGACCGAAACATGTAGGAGCGTTTTAAGTGTTTTAATGTAAATTTTCGACTCATTAAATTATACATAAATGTGCACATGTTGGTGTGTGTAATTAAATAAAGGTTTGTAGTAATTGATCAAGAAGCAGATTCAGAAAGTGAACGATGTTGAGGATCGCTTTCTTCTGTAATATGAGGGTGCCGGATGGGGTAAACGTATTCTGCAGTTTCGGCGGAACGTACTGCCATTACCTTCAACGGTCAGTAAGGACGGAGGCAGCGTCGTATTCGAAAACAAAGAAAATATCAGCTATGCTGTTGCGAAACCTCACAATTCTCATAACGTGAAGTTACGACGGTGTCTTGCACTACTGCGTGTTCAAAGAACATCACTTTTGGCCGTGATGCACTTTAAAGGAAGAATGCTTACCATTTTGCAGGCAGTTTATTCAGAACTGTATTTGCCACATTAATGCCATACAGTTCGATGTTTATTGTGTTACCTCGTCATGTACAGAGCTGACTATGTTATCATGTAATGTAATGAGTGTAGATCTGCATCAACTTTTTTATGTTTTTCTGACCGTTCATCCTGGTACAACCCTGCGTAAATGACCAACTTGATGCACAATTACTTTATATAAAACGTTTATTATTATAACCCTCTACATGTTTCGAGTAACACTGTGCTCATCATCAGGAGGTCGAGTTGTATTAATACAGCATCTGGTATAGTACACTCTGTAAGTGACCGTCCGGTGTGCACACCAGACGGTCACTTACAGACAGTACTACACCAGATGCTGTATTAATACAACTCGACCTCCTGATGATGAGCACAGTGTTGCTCGAAACATGTAGAGGGTTATAATAATAAACGTTTTATATAAAGTAATTGTGCATCAAGTTGGTCATTTACCCAGAGCTGCTTCAACTTCAAAAATATATATTTGTAGACAGTGCGAACGGCAGTGGAACTACTCAAAAAGAGTACTGCTAAATGTATTATCATGCTGTATGTTCACACAAACCGCACTGGATTGAAGAATTGCTTTTTTCGTAATTATAAAAGTTTTTTTTTGAGCTCTTGTTTTGTAATTTGTGTATCGATTTTACTTTGTTCTTTTACACGCCATGTTAAAGTTTGATTTGCAGTGTGCTGACCCGAATAAATGTGGTTACTTTTTGTACTTGCGTATTGCTTAAAACGCCTGTGTAAATATGGCTTCATTAATTTCTTTATTGGTTCAATAACCTGATATTTCACGCATGATCAATATCAGACGCACATGGTAGCAAGGCATGGTCAAGTTAATCTGCATATCGTTTTGGCTTTCACTTCTTTCTGCTACCTGGCTTGCTAAATTTACAGACCGATATGAAATAGTTGAACGTACTCAACATGTGTCAATATTAACCAGCTCAAGTGTTGCTACACTTAAGGTGGCCACGTGTCCAGCAAGAAAATAAAATGAGTCATACTGAACTCAAAATGAAATATATATATGACAATTTTTACACTACCAAATTGTAGAGACTTCTTAAGGTACCCAGTGTGTGTGTGTGTGTGTGTGTGTGTGTGTGTATGTGTGTGTGTGTGTGTGTGTATGTGTGTGTGTGTATGTGTGTGTGTGTGTATGTGTGTGTGTGTGTGTGTGTGCATGTATGTGTGTGTGTCGTACTAAACGAGCTTAGAGCAAGTTGGGGAAAATGTCATAAATGTGGAAATGTCAATTCTTTGCTTTTCTCGGGTCCGATTTCTGTCCGCAAATTATTTCTCCTTTTTCTTGATATTAATATAAAAGTTGACCTAATTGTTATTTGCAGATATTATTATGTTAATTAATAACGAAACGTATAAACCAGTATTACTGCAAAACACAACGAGAAACTAACATCCTTACAACATTTGCAGTTCCGTCGAAAACCTGCAGTGATATGCTAATTTATGCCCCTCGTTTTCGTTTTTGTGAAAACTAAGCTCCTTTTAAAGTCGTATTCAAGAAGAAAAGCAGCAGATACGAAAGAAATTTAATTGGCATGGCTGCAAATGTAGTCCAACCTTAAATTTGTTCCTAATACCGGTAATGTAACTGGATTTGTTACGGAAGCCTGGAGCAGATTCTCAATGCGGTGTTCGTGAGGGTTGCTGTCTACTGGGGTGTGACGTCTTACAGTCACATAAGTAGCTACCAACGCTCCGGAAAAGTATACTACTACCATATTCAGGGCAGAAGATTAAACCGTGAGGGAAAATGAGTGCAGATTAGCATACACATACACATACCTATACAAAGCATCAGATAAATTATAGTTTCACAAATTTTAACTGTATAGTTGTTAGCTTACAACGGAGAGACAAAAGATCCTCTACTAAATGCTAGCAAGAATTTTACCTCCTCCCATTTAATTTACTTATTGTCTTTCCTAAATTCATCTGTTTGAAATCTGTAACACACTCGAAGGACTGAGCTATATTTATTGCTTGTAATTTTTGGATGCATTCTTGTGGCAGAACATGGACGTACATTTTCTGGTGGGTGACAGGCATGATCATACATGTTCTTGGATTTCTTAGCACCTGTTTTCAGACCAGTGTCCTTAATAGCAAATAATACAGCTTCTTTGTTTTGTTTGTGGTATTCGTCTTTTTGTCCAGTAATGTAACATAAACAGGCTCGGCCAGAAGTCGATATACCCTGTTGAATTCCATTGTGTCCTGAGTCCTTCTTGTGCATTTCTAACGACATATCATAAAGTAAATTCGAAAGTAGATATGTATGAATCATCTCCTTGTTTCAGACTAAACCGAATATGAAATTCATTAGACAAGTGCCTAACTATATGAAATTTGATACACGTTTTATCTAAATACGTTTCAATTATCTGAACCGGTTTTATGTGTAAACCGAATGTAATGAGAAGTCTGTGAAGTACTTGTGCTTCTAGCTAGACCAAAACGTTCTGGGATTAGATAATCTAATCTTTTAGTACATTTTTCGCCTAATGTTATAACAACGTTAGACGAAAGAAAACGATAGAATGGTGAGTTATCTTGATCTGCTTCATTTATGGGACTTGAATGTTTCATAGCATGTAGAGGTAAAGTGTGTAAATATGTAGTTGTTGATGGACGTGAATTATTAGCTCCAGGCTTTCACCCCCTTTATCCCTCGTAAGAATCCTCCATATGATAGGAGAATGGACGAGCCAGGACATTATTCTGGTAACAGTTCTCAGTTCCCCAATAGAATGTCGGTAATTTAATCACGATACTGTTATAAAGTGTGCTGTGCTACAAATCGGAAGGTCGCTGGTTCGATCCCAAATGGTGTCATTGTAATTTTCATTGACACATACTCCTTCCGATCGCACTATGGTCCTGGGGTCGAATCAGCCTCTAACAGAAATGGGTACCAGAAGCATTTCCTGGGGGTAAAGGCGGCCGGTGCATGAGGCTCACAACCTACCACCATCCTGTGCTGTTGTCACGAAATCTGGGAACCTTAACTTCCTGGAACCCTCTGGGCCACTCCGGGCCTGTAACGGGACTGCTTTACCTCTACTGTTATGAACTCTTTATTCTTAATTCTATCAGATTTTATTGAACCCAGTCAGGACATCAAACAAGTGTGCATGTAACCTTACCGGGTAGCAGCATGTGTGGTGCCCATTGGTACGATACTAGAGCGTCTTAGAACTTCCAGTATGGTTGATTCTGTGTACGGTAAGTAGGGAATGTCTTCAAGGTTGGGAAGTCTTCCGCGGCCCACTACTTGATCCAATTCTTCTTGCACAGCCTTCATGACTTCCGGGTTGTGAAGTAGGAACACCACAGCCCATAATAATGTTGTTTTGACCGTCTCCGTACCAGCGGAAAATAGGTCACCGATAATTTGCTGCATCTGACGATCTGGAAAGAACAACATTGTGTTGAGCGAAGTGGTCGACTTGATTAAACAGAATGGATCATTATCGAACTATGTGTTGGTCGAGGAGCAGGGATGTCGTAGTGGCTATAGGGAGTAAGGAATGGGCTTTGTCACCGATGCGCCTTCGTTCGATGCATGAAAAGGCAAGAGATATTATTTTCCCCGCAACCTCCATACCGGCTGTGGAACCCACCTAGCTTCCTATTCAATTATTCAATAATTCCTATTAAATAATTCAATAATTCCTATTCAATAATAGTGTTGCACAGGGGATAAAGCGGCCGGGGCGTAAAGCTGACCACTCGCCCACATCCAGTGCCGAGAGTAAGCATGGGTGGAGCTTCATGTTTCACATGGCCTGCACAGTGTCAAGGTCGCCTTTACGTCACCATGATCTTGATGTCCGAAGTTTCATTCTGGTCAAAAAACTATAGCTTTGCAGTGAAGTCATCTAATTTCGGAGACTTTCCATTTTGCATCATTCAACATTTGAACTTATTTATCACTGATTCCTTATATGAGACAGTTTTGTCAGAATCCTATACAAAAGAATAACTTTCGATTTGTTTAAATTATATTTAAATGCGCACACGGTACCATTGTATTTCGACTGGACCATACTTCGTGAGCAAATAACTAACTGCATTCAAAACGTACTTTCTCGTCTATGCTTTTATTCGTTACGTTCCCTTAGTGTTCTAAACATGGTCTTTCGCTAGTCTCAATTAATTCAGTATGTAATTGTCATTGGGCCTCACCGTGATCTTTTCCCTCGAACAGTGCCTCTCCTGTGCCTTCTTCCTTTGCTCGTTGAATTTCTGCCAGGTACATGTCAACGAGGTCACGGATGTTGCTTGGATCGAACGTTGCTCGGTGATTGTCAATCGTCTCTTGGAAGAATTCTCCCATTTCTAACCGATTCTGTGGATTACAGAGTTATTTTATTTCGACTTATAACGAAATTACGCCCACCCCTAAATCCTATGCAAAGAGTGTTACAGATATAAGAATTAAATTTCTGAGTAGCTAAGGCAATGTACTCTGCAACTGATTTGAACAATTATATAAGATATTAAATGATAATATATAAATCAAATTACTGGTGGATATTTAATAGCCAATTCCATGTGTCAGAATTATTCCTGAGAACCTAAGAATCGCTCACGTTTCAAGGAATTCGCCACGTTAATGGAACACGGTTGTGTCTACATAGGCCCAGTGCAGGGAATTACACTGATGTGAACCGGTTGAATGGTCTGCACTTATATTAGGCACCAGTAAATATAAGTAATTAATGGACTTACTTTTTTTCATTAACATTTTTTTTAAAAGTATTTTCCGTCTTTACAATTACAAATCTGAAAAATATCAGTGGCGGTCAGTTCATTTTATTGACTTGCCTGTGCTAGCTTTCTACGAGTTGTCTGGAGCCAAGGTATGAACCGCATAGCCGGCAGGAAGTTGATAGTTTCCAGAGAACCAAACAGCCTGAAGCCTTCATCAATGAGATCTGTGAAGCGCTGGAAGCGTAAATCATTGTGCTCGAAACGTATGCTCATTGTAAGGGCGCAGATGACGTTGCTAGATGCCATGGCTAGAACCGGGCCTAGATCTGTTGGAGCCCCTTCCAGGCGGCACAGAGTCTTCAGGAGAGTGTCTACCTCCTCCTGCAAGACCATCAAACATAGGGTTAAGTCCTCTATACATATACACACACGCGGTAAAGCAGGTAAAGCAGTCCCGTTACAAGCCTGCAGTGGCCCAGAGGTTTCCAGGAAGTTAAGGTTCCCACATTACATGACAACGGCACAGGATGGTGGTAAGGTTGTCAGCCCTACGCACCGGCCGCCTTTACCCCCAGTAAATGTTCCTGGTACTCATTTCTGTTAGAGGCTGAGTCGACCCCAGGGCCATAGTGCGATCGGAAGGATTTTATGTCAATGAAAAATCCAGTGACACCAGTTGGGATCGAACCAGCGACCTTTCGATTTGTAGCACAGCACCTTAACCACTGTGCTATACATACATACGGTATAATCATTAATCTACACGGCATGGTGTCTTAATGTTTGAGTTATTCTCTGCAAATTTTGAAAGGAAACTTCTGTACAATGACATAAAAACTTGTGTAATAACGCTTACTCATAACTTAACACTACTCTCAGTCAAAGAGTGGAATAATGTAATAACGAACAGAAATTGACTATGGCAAAAATTGGTGTGAACTTATGGTGCCTTCTATTTATTCGCCAGGACGCACTGGAGAAAATCATGAAACTAGATAAAGGTAAAGGCTTCCCGATCAGGATTCGAACTGGATGCTTTCCCAATCTGGTCAGACTTGTTACCACTTCGCGGACCGCTTCAGTAATTGTACATGTTTATTTAATAAAATGTCTAATTCTAAATGCTTATAATAAAGCAACAGTTATATATATATATATA
>Ga0131853_10018095_pt1 | contig 12824 bp, 7 predicted proteins | sample TergutLab28metaG_FD_92764 | JGI IMG/M metagenome (GOLD analysis project Ga0131853, IMG submission 92764) | Labiotermes labralis P1 segment gut microbial communities from Petit-Saut dam, French Guiana - Lab288 P1 (version 2) (version 2) | ecosystem: Host-associated > Arthropoda: Insects >...
AACACCAGCACGCCTCAAGGCAGCCTACACAACACAACAAGTACTCGCTAGCTCCTGAAGATGGACGTATTAACGTCTGAAACATGTTGAGCAATATATAATAAAGCAAGTGTCATCTAGTTGATCAACCTTTATTCACATATAATACTCTTTGTTTGGGGTGGAGGGAGGGGAGGTGACAAAAATAAATCCTATGTAGACACCATATATACTGTACTGGGATTAACACAGTACGGACAGTGAACACACTCTAAGCATGTACTTGGGTTAATAATTGCATGGGTTTATGTTTTGTTCAATTAAATATGGACTGTTACACAAAAGGAGTAGATATGAAAACATAGTGTAATTCCAATAATATATAACCACATTAACTCAAACAAACTGTGTATAAACATGGTACTGGATCTCAAATAAACAACTATGACAAAATGTCCTCCAAATTTGACTGCACGTTTTCAAAATACGTGTTTTTTACAATTCTGCGTACCTCAGTGTATACGATGTTTATTTATTGCAGCAAAAAAATATAATAGCTGATACAAGACTGCTACTGCAAGGCTATGCATGCTGCAGACCGTCAGACATGTCATGTTTTTTTAAATATTCAATACATCAAACAAATATTTCAAATTTATATTGTAGTTCTTAACAAAGTATATTTTTGTAGATAAGCCATTCCTGAAAAAAATTCTTAATAATAAAGGTTTTAGTGTGTATATGAAGTCCTCAATATTTTGGTACTAGGCTTCCAGTATTACTAAGAACTCTTGTAACAGAATTATCTGAATACCTTCTTCTTATAGTTATTATTTGCCACACCATCTGTATAAAATCTATACTGAATATACTTCATTAGCTGACGCATAGCAAGCCGCTTCTGTTCGTCGATGTTACGAGTTGTATCATCACTGTGAAACAGGCTGTCAGATTCCAAAGTACTCCACACCTTCAACTGAAAGATGCAAATAATGATAGTTCCTCAAACATAATGTCACAAAGAACAACTAGCATATTTAGGAGAGGGAATGAACTGCTATGGGTAACACTATTGTCAGTGGTGACAGGAAACCACAATAAAGTGTTGTTACAAATGAAGTGTACACTTCTAAAATTCTACTTTGAGCCAACTAAATGCCATACTTAAGACTGTTTAAAATATACGTCATAATAAAATACCAGCAGGTCTCACTTTACTGCACAGTTATGTTCCTGAGAAACAATATGCACAACAAAACTGCACAAATCAAACACAAAATTTCCATTTACAACAGAGTTAGGGGATAGATAACCTCATCCTACATAGTGTATGAATATACCACTAGTAGACATATGGACCTGTAGAGTATTTATGTACTATATATACAGTATACATACATTTTTGTGCAATATACTTATTTATTTCTAATGCAATAAAAATGTAACAGACTCACATCCACAATTTTTGGAACCGTTCATTCCGACAGGACTGTGGTAGACTTGCTCCACAAACACTTTAGTTCCTAACTTAGCACTTTCTGTATTTCTTTCAGCAATACCATGAATTGTATGTAAGCTGCTATGAGGAAATCGAACATTATGGCATTATTTCAACAATTTGTTCACCTCTTTCAATTAGGTTTATTAGCCTAATTTCTCTTCAATACTGTCTTTCACCAATTTTTCATTTTGAATGTACTAGGTGACGCAGATTTATGTTTCTCATCCGTTTTGGTAACAAAGCCAATGCTATTGAAGGGGGAACTACATCAGCTGAATGATTATATCACCAACATAACCAATCCATACACACGAGTGATGGTGTGTCAGTGATGTCACCTTCTGCTAGACTCCAACACATGGCAAGCGCAGCTACATATCATCTATGCCAAAGTGTGTTAAACCAAAAATTATCATGCAAATTTGAAAAGTGGTGTAGATTTTCAAGCTATGTTAAAGTGAAATCAAGTAAAAAGAAATCATGTAAAACGAGACCTGCCTGTAATACTAATCATTAGAAACACTGTTCACGGGAAGAGAGGAACTCTGCATGAAGACGGCACGCATACAGTGAATTTTTCATGGGAGGGAGTTCATTCTTATGGCAACCATCCACTAATTATGAGCACCTAATATGATACAAAAACAGGCACTTGTGGTTGTACTTTTGGAAATGTCTGTAGAGACAAAATGTTTTGTCATATTTCTGGTATTCTGATACAAATCTTATCATGCTGTTTACGTACATAAACAAGCACACAACAGAATTCATGGATATCAGTATACTCATTAGGGTGACACATTTTCTTTCTTATGCATAATTTCAGGCTGTGTTGTTATCAGTTCTTATTTCACCAAGGACACACATGCCTCAGTATGACAGTTTATCTGATAACAGGTAACAAGTCATGAGACAATATTACTGTTTCCTTGTTTCTGACATATGGTGACTACTGTACTGGAAAATTTTTGCTGCCGGAAAAATGGGTTCAGCAGGAGGGCATAATATCACGTAGTACTCAAAAAATTACAGTCATTCTAGAACCATGTGCTGCGGAGTGTCATTTCAAGAGGTACAGATTACCATTTGCCTTCAAATTCACTTCACCCCACACTTCAGAATGCACAATTGTGTGGAATAATCAAATAAAAAGTGTACCAGAACTCTCTTCTCTATGAAAAAACAGCGATTATTTCCCTACACTGCATTACCAGATCAGTTTCTATAACAGAGATGATGTGTATTTACCGTGTGGTACAAAATAAATCTTTAAAAATAATCTAGGCTGTGTCCATCTTTAAATGGGTAATGTAATTCTGAAGTGTAAAATAAACTGAAATTTGATGTCATAGTATCATTACATGCAAATACATGGACTTGAAAAGGTTAAGATAAAAATAATCTTCCCAAATACTACTACTACTATTACCACCACCACCTAATAATAATAATAAACGGAGACTACTAAACAAAAGTCCTCAACTCAGATACATTTGTATGAGTACATGAACAAAAGTTCAGCAGATATCCCAGGCTTCATTGCAATTTACTGTTGTGTTACAAGTTACGCTATTTACACAACATAATACACAACACAAGATTTGTAAAACCATAAGTCTAAAACAGGAAATTAAGCGTAATGAGTTCGATTAGAACCTCCATGTTCCAACTTTGGTGCAGAATATGCCATTAGGAAGGTCAGAAGGTCAATGATAGCTATGAAGGACTGTAATTTAAAAAAAAACACTCTGGATTCTGGTCTACAGTGACTGATGATCCAAACATAGGAATACAATTCTCTCATTACATATCTCCATAATGCATGTTCACAGTCACAGTCTGTGGTAATTACTAACAGAATCAGATCATAGCAGTTACATGAACAGAAATTTTTCTCAATACTGAAGTTGAAACTGCAACAATTTCTCCTTGAAATTTCAGAGGCTTTTATGTTAATATATATTGAGCAGAAACAAAATACAGTGATACCACACATGGTGATGAAAAAACACAAGCTATAGTAATGGGTAGTAAGTAGAATGGCCTGGAAGTTAATGCAAAGCAATTAAAAACATGTACGTTGAAGCCTCATCACCAAAATACGGGAAAAATCATACAAAATATACAGCCAACAAATTCTTTCAAAATATGGCAAAGTTTAAACATTTATAAATGAGGGCAATAAATGCAAACTGCATTCATACGAAAGTTAAAGGGTAGGTTAAATTTGGATAATATTTGCAACCATTCAGATCAGCAACTTTTGCCTTCCTTTTTCCTACCTAAGAGCACAAAGATTAAAAAACTGCTGCATAACCATAATTTTGTTGTATTCCAGGGGATGGCTGGTCCATTTTGGATTTGTCAGGGTGAGTTTTTTTAACATAGAATTCCTTTGGGTTAAAAAACTCTCCATGAAGGGGGCCAAGGACAGCTAAAACATGCATATTATGTAATGATATATATCTATGATTAATACCTTACATGCAATTAGTCAGTAATAGAGAAAAGTAAACACATCTACTGCACAGAATATACACAGCAGAACTCCACTTATCTGGAAGCTGGTTATCCAGATCGGCTTGGCCCTTTGGGTATACATTTTCTTACTGTAATTGTACTACATCTTTTGTAGCAGTTACATCTTCCCCCAATTATCAAATACATAAAAGGAACTATGTACTAATATTTTATATGTACGTAGATAAATATGTAGCCTAAAACAGCCATTTGTAGAAATTTTTTCTGCTTCAAACTGCCAATATAGTCTATTTTCAAAGAAAAATCCAATTATCCGGATTTTCTACATATCCGAATGACTCGCCATCCCAATTAATCTGGATAAGTGGAGTTCTACTGTATATATATATATATATATATATATATACACACACACACACACATATACAAGGTCTGACAATAAAGTAATGAGATTAATTTTCTCCTAGTTGTACAGGCAATACTGCAGTCCGCCAACACGGACAGCCTTTGACCTTGGTCCTTCCTCCACCCCCACTTGCAATGGCATGACTGTGCAATGCCTCAGTGTTGAGTAGGTGTTTGTGAACCTTATCATGAAAATGGAGGCACGGAACATTGCACAGCGGTATGCCATCTTTTTTTTGCGTTAAACTTGGTGGCAGTGCCACCACAACACATGGAAAACTTCAGCAGGCCTTTGGAGATGATGCAATGTCAAGAGCACAAGCCTTTCGCTGGCATAAAATGTTTTCTGAAGGCAGAACCATTGTCGAAGATGAGCAGCGCGGCGGATGACCATCAGCAAAACGGGCAGGTGACAACATAGCATGGGAAAGAGAACTTCTTCAATCTGATAGGAGATTAACAGTCAGAATGATTGCTGGTGAAGTGAACATGAACTGGGAAACCATTCATTTGATACTGACTGAAGAATTGGGAATGAGAAAAATTTGTGTCAAGATGGTGCCCAGGAATCTCACAGAGCAACAGCTGGATGCATGGTTGAGCGCAGTTTTTGGCATTAAAATGCATTATGGTGATACTGCAGCCTCCTTAGTCACCTGATCTAGCACCTTGCGACTTCTTATTATTTCAAAAAGTAAAATTGGCTGTGAAAGGATACCATTTTGAGTCAAGAGAAGATGTCTAAGAGGTCTGTAATGCAGGTCTTAAATAACATCCCATAAAATGTGTTCCAGGAATGCTACAAACAGTGGCAGCACCACTGGAAAAGTTGTGTGCAGGCACAAGGGATGTACTTTGAAGGTGACCACATTGTAGTTGATGAATAAATAAAATAAATTGTTTTTTTGGCACGAGTCTCATTACTTTATCATCCGACCTCGTATATACACACACGAGAGATGAGGAGAGAACGTTGTCTGCATGGGAGATGAGAGATATGTATACAAAATTTTAGTCAGATGAAGGGACAATACCAATTGCAAGAACAAGGCAAAGATGTGAAGCAGCATATGGATCACAAGGCTGGCCTCTACTACAGTTCCAAAACCCAGGTATGGTTATGCAGGAAATCATAGGTTAAGTATAGGGGGCTAAAATGAGTGCGACAGTGTCAGAAATTGGGGAAATAATAAAGTATTAACTACAACAATCTGGTATGTGACTAGACTACTTTATGAACCTAGGGGTAGATGGATAGATATTGAAATGGATCTCACAAGAATATGCTGACAAATGAAAATGCATTGTACTGGCTTACAATGAGGCACACCAGAGGGATTCCGTGATGCTGGAGGTGGCCTGTAGTTTCTGTAACTGTTGTAAATTTGTCTATTAGATGAATAACTGTAACCTGTACAAGTAGCATTCTGTGCCATGTGCTAATTAAGAAATATGTACATATTAGACTGTACTTACCTTACTTGCTTACTCCATGGTGCAGAGCCCTTCTTGAGCAGCCAACTGGTTTGCAGCTAGTCAAGACATTCCCCACATTTTATGGAACCCAAAGGTTCATTACCACACCCACAAGCCTCCACCACCCATCCCTATCCTCGGCCAGTCCAATCCAGTCCATATACCCACATCGCACTTCCTGGAGATCCATCCTAATATTATCTACCCATCTACACCTAGGTCTCCCCAGTGGTCTCTCTCCCTCCGGTTTCCCCACAAAGACCCTATATGCCCCCCTCCCCTCACCCATACGCGCCACATGCCCAGCACATCTCATTCTTCTAGATTTTATCACCCGCACAATATTGGGTGAGGAGTACAGATCATTTAGCTCCTCGTTATGCAATCTCCTCCATTCCCCCGTTACCTTGTCCCACTAGGTCCAAATATTCTGTGCTTACCTTAAGTTTAAGAATTTCTGGTTTGTCAAAAACTAATTTCAGTTTCTTCCAATCAAAGGAAGCTTGCTTTCTGTAAATATTTAGAGGCCCTTCTGGTAAGTCTGGAATGAAGTCTGTTTCCTGCTCCATTACTATTGCCTGGCGTGGATAATACTGAAACATAGCACCACACAGAATGTAGGGCAGACAGTTCTGGAGAGCAGATGTTGACTGACATGTGCATGATAAAGAAGATGAGGGGTGGGGAGATGAAGTAGGGGTATGACCCACTTCAACCAGTTCTTTCCAATTCTTTAAACATCAGTATTGTTCATTACAGGATTAACTACTACCACTACTTCTTCTTATGTTGTCAACAGGTTATGTATCTGCCTTTACAGCCATTTTTAATGCCTTCCACTTACTTCCATACATCTTAAGTTTTGGGAATCCCTTACTTTCCGTTGTGTTCAAGGTGAGGCAATTTCTTTTGCTACAATTTATTTAGTGAATCCAGTTTCAACACACATTCACTTTTAGCATTCACTTCTTGTGTAAGCATGCAAGCATGTTAATGAGATGACCATGCTCTGGGTACATAGGTACATGTCCCATCTAACTTCTAAACCAGCTTATAGATTTTCACACAATTTCATATAAATGCTTCCCAGTGCAAGCCACCTCCGTGCTGCCATTTGTTATTTCCTACAATCATGGGGACATGTGAATTCATGAGATTGACACAATAATAGCTACATTTAATTTATGGCTCTGAAACAGTGTATAGCAACAGGCATTAGAAACATAACTCTTGTGATGGCAATGTTTTTAAGGAATGTAATATAATAGTGCTTCCTTTACTTCAATTTAAAGGTAAAACAAACCCACAGGTCTTCACGGCATGCACAAGGAAAATTATTACATTTACCACAGCAGCTAGGCATGTGCAACAAGTGTTGCACAAATCATGGAAAACCTGTACCTACCTAAAACTGTCACTAAAACTTTCCCAATTATAAATCTTATGTCCACAACAGCAAATGACAGTAAAAACATAATAAACTCTCTCTCAAATCAAATAAATTGTGTGGTTATGACAAAATATCAACAAAAGCACCCAAAAGCTGCTTGGGTTACAATAGTGCTCCATAAAATGTATGTAATCAATCAATGCCAGGGGGACCTTTCCTGGGATGACTAAACAAAGTGAAACATCTGACCAAAAAGGGGGAGATCATATAATTAATTCTCACTTCATGGATCCTCACAGGATTACACAAACCATGCGGATATGGAAACAGTCAATACTGTACATTAAAGTAACAAAAATATTTGCTTAAGAAGTCAAGAAGTGAAGTCAGTATAAAAGTGTACAAAAATTTCAGTTACTAGGCCTAGTATGATATTTGAGGATTTAACATAATATAATTTATTTTAACACCATATATAATGACATAAAAACACCAATTAAAAGGATACAGTACTTACTGAACAAAAAATAATTTTCTACAACACTGCAGAACAGATAAAGATTGGTGCATTCATGCAGTTACATTACATACAAAGCCAGATGTACAATACAGATACAAAAACTAAATATAAGAACAAAATAAAATTGAGAAATTGTCCACATCCAATTACGGAGCAATTTCATTATGAACAGCATTTTCTAAATACTTGAGTTATGAGTGAGGCAGCAGTTTCTTAAATTCATCATCCTTGCTGATGAACGCTTCAGATTCACAACATGAATCTCTTACTGGAAAAAGCACTTAAGTTACTAAATGTTAATTATATATAAAAACAATAATATACTTCAGATGAAAGGTCTGCAGTATGCCCAATATTTCAATGGATCCATATCCCTTCATCTTCAGGATCAAGCAAAATAATATACTTAAAATCTGCAGACAACAGTACAGTAAGAAGAGTGACATACATTACAAATTCAGAACTGAACTGTGGTTCACAATGCTAACGTCTATACTAATTATAAATCTTAATTTAAATGTAATCTAAATGAAGTATTTGATGAAAAAACAATCATACGAACAACATAATTGCTTCAAAAACTGATAATAACTTCAAGTGGAAATCACAAATTAAATATTTTATTCTTAAAACAAATTCAGAATGCTTATACTGCTAGGACAAATCACATCACTGATGAAGACAAGTGACTTAAGATTTCTTTATTTTGTTTATATGCATTCCATCTTGCCATACTGAGTAATTTTCTAGGGTAATTCATCTGGCATGAAAAAAAAATCATATACAAATGCAAATCATTAGAACAATACCAACACAGAATAATTTGCCTTAATAAAAAATTCTGAATTATGAACTACCTTGTAACAATGGTGATAGTTTAATTATGTAATTATGTTTTTCTGTAACACTAATCAATTAGGGTGTAATTTGTATATGCATTCGAAACAAGCACATGTTTGATCATGATATGTACTACACTAGTGACTTTAGAGAACACACATATTCCAAGAATCATGTACCCAAATGCTCACCTGATTTCTCACCGCGGTTGAAGACTACACTTCATTCAACTTGACTGCTCTTTTTCTCCCCCTTTACGTGGCATACAGAACCAAAACGTAACCTGTCGACTACTTACCAGTAGGCGGGCAACGGAAGCCGCGAACAATGTTCGAAGGCAGTCGCGTCTCTCGACGTATAACACAACGGCCAATTAGACAACGTTCCTAACTTCCACTCCCCAACCGCACTACCGAACAGTTTTAGGGTACTGACGTAATGAGAGCGACACACACATCACGAACACATGCAATATGTCACGCACGTGCACTCTCCCCCAGCCGGCCCTCGACATTTAGCATATATCCGTGATGATATCTGGTGGATATAATTCATAGTCCTAACGCGTGCGGCACTGCGAGCGCCAGCTAACAACCTGGTGGCAGGCATCGACTGGAGGCGGTGCAGGTGGCGCGAATATTACTGAGCAGTAAATTTCTTAAAATTTCATGTATAATTTTATTCCTTTATTCGTTTCATCTCCGGTTGTATTAGTCGCGGGCTAATGTAATATACATACTAGAAATTTGCAAATGGTGACGCACACCTACATACACGGTTCGTGTTTGCAGCGGCGTAGCTGGATTCATTTTGAATCTCGAGTGAGTACCCATAGTGGACGTCCCTCAGAGGAATTATGAACTTCAAAAAATCACAATCAGTTATTGAATTTATTTTATTTGGCTTCATAATTTAAAATTTTGTTCAGCCATAGAAGCAGTTTTTAACTGAAAATATTTGTTTCCACCCATTTTGCCACCACTCATTCTTTGCTGCCCGGAGCGGCCGTAACACTCGACCCCCTCCACCGGTTACTTCCTGGCGCGTTTGCTTTTTGTGTTGACTCCATGACTAGAAAGAAGACGTTAGAGGTCGTAGGACTCAGTAAGGTAAAGTGATCCCGTTACAGGCCCAGTGTGACCCAGAGGGTGGGTAGAGGTATAGCTCTACTCTTCCATGACGTCGGCACTAGATGGGGGTTAGTTCAGAGGACTCAGTACGTCAGTTAATTAATCATGAAGGTTTGTCAAGGAAACACATAAAACACTTAACTGTATACACACGCCTGAGTGCAGGCACACACATATATTACTGCTGTAAAAGAATAAAAGATTCAGGTCATATACGTGGTGTCAAATGAATCATGTTACTATATGCATAATTTTGATGTTTTGTTGGCAGTGCATCTCAGTATAATCTTAGTAATTAACCAACTTAATGCACAAATTCTTGCTTTATAATAAGTTTATTATATGCCTCTACATGTTTCGAGCACTATGTGCTCATCATCAGGAAGTAAAAATTGTATCATACAACATCTGTTATCATCACACCTGTAGGTGGCCGTCCCGTGCACAGGTCCTCTCTCAACCTGTGCGCGGGACGGCCACCTACAGGTGTAATGATACCAGATGCCGTATAATACAATTTTGACCTCCTGATGATGAGCACATAGTGCTGGAAACATGTAGAGGCATATAATAAACTTATTATAAAACAAGAATTTGTGCATGATGTTAATTACTAAGATTATGTTCATAACGTTGGTTGATAATTGGGCCTGTGATTTTACATGTCTGGTTTAAGTGAATAAAAACTACGATAAAATATTCACAGCTATATTTTCAATTTTTTTGGAATGTCACATCGTGACTTGACGTCAGCAATATCGCCGAGATTTTGACCTTCCTTTCGCCAGCTGCATAATCCAGGGGAACTTGCTAAGAGCCTGAATCATGCACAAACGCGCTCTTACGACACTTCAAATTTAAATCTACGTCAGTAGCAATTTAAATCCACACCAACACAGCATTGGAACACCGTACGTTCATTTACTTACTTTCCTACGTGTTTCAGTGGTTGCATTCGGCCCTTAGTAGATAGAAAATACACACGTATAAATGGAAAAGTATGCAATGGAAGAGGCCTCTCCTTCACAATTAGCCTGATAAAATACATACATTATATATTATTCCCAATAAAGGAATAGTAAACACACAAAATATTAATTAAAAGTTCCAATTAAAATCCGAAAGTATCGTAGTCTGGAGGAAAAATTAGGTTCCTGTTATTACATCAACATGTGACGGCATGAACTACGCAAATGGCAATATTTGACGTGACCTTTGTTAGTAGTGTGGTACTGTAAAAAAAAATCAATTTGTAAATGCTTGGTTTAAGAATGTTAACAAAAATGATCGAAATACACTACCCGTTACGAGTGTGGTTGACGCACACTTTCACCGGTTGTCGGTGAGCTGAGCTGTCGACGTAGTGCAACATCGGTGCGCTTGTGTATAGAGCATATTTGAATAGTGCTGCCATCATACGACAATTTTGACTACTATGTAAGTGTGCTTTTACTGATTACTAGTGCCACATACAGGAACATGCAGAAACTTTGACTCCGCTGGAATGTTATTTTCCGAATTTATCGTTGTGGAATCCGACGATTCATCACCGGCACAGCAAAACCAGACATTATATCTTATCATTACAGAAGGTTAACTTTCTAACAGTATTCAAATACTTTCTATTTGATACCTGAGTATCATACTGTCTAAGGTTTTGTGACAACAGTTGTTTCGTAATGAGAATGTCACGTAGGGGAATTGTCCGTTGTGTTAGTTACACCCAGTACAATGTCATGTATGTCAGGTACACCGGGGACAATGCACAGTGCCGAACGTAATATCCTTAAAACCTAATATGTAATTAAATCACTCAATATGACTTCTGCATGCTTTCCACGTGATATTATCTCGTAACATGTTTTGTAATTTTTTTACATTGTTCTTCAAACGCGATGAATAAATAAATACGAAAATTAATAAATAAAGAGAAACAGTGGAACATCAATAAGTGAATAAACAAAAGGTATGAATTTTAAGAAGAAACTTCCACTTTTCTGTCATCAAATGACAATGGTGTTAATATTTTCAAGGTCAGTCACACGTAACAAAAACTTTATGTTTATTTGACATGACTGACTATGAAGATATACATTTATGAGAAGGTACGAAAAGGGGAAAGAAATAACAACGAAAGAAAGAAAAACATAACATACAGACAAGAAACCTTGTTGGTCTTCATGTATTAAATTATTCCTGACTAATAACTGTTGCTGCTTTAGACAGTTTCCCATGCACTTTAAGTTCATAAATGTATCGCTAATAAGATTTTCCTATATTTCTGTTGTTGTTTTCATTATAAGAGTGTACGGAATACGTTACTGGAGAATTTTGTGACTTCGTGAAAATACTGATTAATCACGACCCCTATACTTGGAAATTCATTAAAAATATCCAATAAGACACATAGGGTAACACAGGGGGGCTAAAACACAAGAGTATGACAAATGAATAACGCCGAGGTAGGCGAAGTCCCCTGAAGAGAATAAAGCCAGTTTTTCCATACCCTAAGCTAATTTGCTACGTTTGAATTGTTACGTTATGAGAATATGGATTATTATAGACAATATTCTGTAGAATGAAAAAAGGTCAGCTTTATTTATTGCATGTAAATATATTTTACTGGTTTCCTAACAACTTTATTTTCTAAAGTTTTGTAGCTTAATAAATGGTCTACATGCAACAAAATTTATAGATTTTTAAAAATGTTTTACTAACCGTGCATCTCACCGCACAATCTTAATAACTAGATGAACACAACTTTTTTAGATAGGTAATGTAAATAGACATCGTATTTTTAACAAATCTAACAGCCGGACAAACATAACCTTATAGACACAACAACTAATCAGCAATTTATACGATTTTATGACTAGATAGACTCAGCAAACATAAATGTAAATACACACAGTACCTTTCTAATAAGTTTAATAACTGGATAAACATAACCTCTACATGACATAACATGTTTATAGTAATTAATACACAGTAATCACACCCGAAAAATTCACACATAAATTTTACTACTATTTGCTCATATTTATAGAATTGTATTTTAGTAATTTTAGACCACTCACTTGTTTCAGTGTGATGATACCAGAG
>Ga0131853_10018097_pt1 | contig 12823 bp, 9 predicted proteins | sample TergutLab28metaG_FD_92764 | JGI IMG/M metagenome (GOLD analysis project Ga0131853, IMG submission 92764) | Labiotermes labralis P1 segment gut microbial communities from Petit-Saut dam, French Guiana - Lab288 P1 (version 2) (version 2) | ecosystem: Host-associated > Arthropoda: Insects >...
AGCCAATTACACTTTATCACTGTAACAATTTCAATTACAACATATTGTATATTTGACTGTGTCATGTTAGATGTATCCTTGGTCACACAAGTGACTGATGGATGTAACATTGAACTCGAAACCAAAATGCTTTCACGGCCTACTTCAAATGAGAGGCATAGAGCGATGTATTTTACATTTGTAAACTCTTTCTTTTTTTCTTTTTGTACGTGTATTGGAATTATTGTAATTATTACCACATGTCATAATTGCCGGATACTTAGCACTGTAAATTTTGTATTATACACTTGGACAAGTCCAGTGTTGCATATGTAACAATATGGATGAAAATAAATAAATCAATCAATCAATCAATCTATTATCGTTGTCATCATCGTTAGACTTACTATTATTGTTGGTATTCTTTCATCACTCCATGTTGTGGCCTATGTGTCGAATACTACAACCCACCTTTCCCACCCCTCACCTGCCTGGTAAGTTGCCATATGGCGCAGTACTTCATTCTCCTCTTTGTTCCATTGTTCAGCAACATAAATTCCAAACATAAAGCTAATCTCAATACAAGTTTCAGGCTCAGACGTTATCGCGCCCTTGTAAAAATGGATTGCGCTGCCACAGTGGCTTTATAATTTCTTTAATGACACTTCAACATGCTAGGATTACAAAATGACTAGTGAATAATGAACTGAGAAAGATGTGGAAGAAAATGTCACTGGCCTAACTTGGGTACTATCCCAACAGCTGAATAAACAGAACAATACTGAAACATCTCAGTCAGCACAGCTAATTTCCGAGCACAGGCATGAACCCAGCACTTCCCACTCACAAAACAGGAGTGCTAACCACCTGTCCATGACATTGATGGAGTTATGAACACTGCTGAAAATGCTACCTTGAATAATAATGCTGGTATCCATGGAGCAATTGTCTTCAACAATGTGCCATTAAATAAATCAGTGTTCACAAGGCCTGGATGAACAGCATGCACTTGAACTGGAATATTGTGCTTCCTCAACTTTGAATCCAGGGACTTGGTGAATAGCACTTGAGCTAGTTTGGATTGTGCATAGCTTGCGCTTGGAATGTAGTGAGTACTGTAATCATGGAAGACAAACATATGATTACAGAAAGATCAGTGTACAATGCCTAAAAGTACTTCAGTTTTAATATATCACTACCTTGTTAGTGAGCACAGCACTTGCATCTAATTAACAAAGGTAAAAGTAAAGGTAAAGGTCACCCTGTAGCATGGCAATGCAGGTATATAGGGGAGACAGAGGTATAGCTCTCCCCCATTTTCAAACTCTGTGCTAGAAGAGCATGATTTGTCAATGACAAGCCCCCTGCTACTTTACCCACAATGAGGATCCCCAGTATCCATTGCACGGGAGGCTGGGTGGGGCCCAGGGCCGGTCTTGGCAGGTTTGGAGAACAATAAATCTCTTACCCCACCAAGTTTCGAATGACAGACCATCCAGTTCAAAGCACGTTGCTGCACTGAATACACTATCCCAGCCCCAAAATATACACATAGCAAGATAAATTAATAAAATGTGGAATGTGTAAGGAACAAGAAAAGTAAGCAGAGCATACATTACTGGTACATTACATTTACATTTCACTGATCCATCGGTTCACCCTGTGGCTCTAGATGTGAAACCTGTCATATATCATAATTCATAACTGACAAGCAATCATGTCATAGGCATAAACAGGACACACTCATTAAACAATAAAGAAACAAAATATGATACATTCACAAATAAAAATTACCCCACATCATTACACCACTACGCACTACACGAGGGGATGCTCATAAGTCCCTAGTCTGGCTTACTTCCCGATGTTGTAGGATGGAATCGATAGTGTCGTTGGAAAAAGGGTGTATGTTCATGTGCCGAACTGCAAGTCTTTACTTGTTACAGAGGCTAAAGGGAAGCATGTCAGGCAATGCGCGCGATTTCAACAACATAGAGATTCAAGCTGTCATCAAGTTTTTTTTTTCCTGCAAGGCAAGGTGCCAAGGAAATTCACGCCATTCTGACAGAAACATCAGGGGAACATGCACCATCGTATGCCACCATCAAAAACTGGGTGGCCCAGTTTAAACGTGGTGATTTTTCCACCTGTGTTGCACCTTGTCCTGGATGACCCAAAACAGTGACCACCCAGGAGATTATTAAACAAATTCACGAGATAATCTTGGAAGACGGAAGGATTTTGGCTTAATCAATAGCTGAGCAATCGGGCATCTCATGTGAGCAGGTTGGGTCCATCATTCATGAAGATATGGACATGCGGAAGCTCTCCACGGAGTGGGTTCTGAAATGCTTGAACATGGATCAAAAACGTCAACGGTGCCAATCATCTGAGCAACCTTTGGAATTTTTTCGGCATGATCCAAAAGATTTCCTGTCGTGATTGGTGACCATGGACGAAACCTGGTTATACAGTATCACTATGACCTGGACACAAAGCAACAATCATTGGAGTGGCAGCATAGCAGCTCACCCCGCCCCAAAAAAATTCCAAGTGCAAAAATTTGCTGGAAAAGTTCCTATCTCAATTTTTTGGGATCAAGATGGTATCCTCCTCATTGATTATCTTCCAAAGGGCCATACTATCAATGTGGAGTATTACTATTCTCTGCTGGTTCAACTGAAGGACATTTTGAAGGAAAAACATTGCAGGAAGGTCACCAAGGGGGTCTTGTTCTTGCACGACAATGCCCAGGCTCACCGGGCACTTGCAATCCAGAAGAAACTGGCCTACCTGGGCTTCCAGTATCTTCATCACCCACCCCATTCTCCGGATCTGGCCCCATTGGACTACCACCTGTTCCCTGGACTGAAAAAACAATTGCAAGGTTGCCATTTTTCGTCTGACGCAGAGGTCATTGCTGCCACACAGACCTGGTTGGACGGACGACCTTCTGAATTTTTTTTGAGTGACTTGCAAAAGTTAGAGCAACGGGCTAAGAAGTGTATTGGGCTTCATGGAGAGCATGTTGAATAAATCCTGAGTTTGGTCACTGTGGCTTGTTTCCTTCCTGGTCGGGCTAAGGACTTATCAGCACCCCCTCATACAACAATATGCTTGTATAAGCAAAGCAAAGAGGTCATTATGTCTGCGCCATGCACATAGAGAAACTGGCTTGAATAAGCAGTAACTACACAGAAGAGAGAAATGTATAAGGGCTGTTCAATAAATAAGTGGACTGTACGCACCCGTCGTTTTTTATAAATAATAGAACGGTACACACTGCACAGCATGATGACCAGGCTATTCAGCACATATTCCATGGTTGTAGAGATAGGCATCTCACAGTTTTACGAAGAATGATTAATATGATGGCACACATAACCTGACAGTACGCATTGTTTGCTAGTTTATCGAACATCCCTTATATGTTATTGTAGCTCTTCATGGTGGCACGATCCTGTCTGTTGTCTTTCAGTTACGACAACAAGTACTAAGGAAGGTGGTTATCAGCGTTTCGGAGGAACATATTATCTCCATCTTCAGAGCAGAAGTAATTATCCAGAATAACATAGTAAAACAAGACAGACACAAGAATGTCACACCCTTACAATCACAAAAATAGTTTAGTACTATTTATGTGCGAGTTGGCAACACTTCTGTTTTGGATGGCTGTACAGACATTCAAAATCATGTTTCATTGAAACTTTAGGCATGATGTGCAGTTACAATTCTGCCTTGAGTACTGTGTACTTATTTTATTTTAGAATATCAACACCAAGGTTTGTATTTCACCATCAAAAAAAATCTAAAAAAAAAAAGGTTTTAGATTGATAAAATTTCACAGTCAAAAATGAGCACCAAATTGATATCCAGGATATCACATACCTCATAGACAGGTCTTTGAAGTTAATTGAACCTGCCAGATGAGCACAGGAGGAAATATTCACAATCCGACAATTGCTGCCCTTCTCTTTAGCCGTGTCTATCATACGTGGCAGTAACAGATGTGTCAGCAAACAATGTCCCAAGTAATTTACAGCAAAATGGGTCTCAAATCCATCTTCACTCTTTGCATATGGCACAAACATTATTCCAGCTGAAAAGATTTCATATTATACACAATTTACAAGAACATTAAACTCATGCACATGACATCTGCACTCAATAGCTTTATGGACTATTTCCATCATATGTACTGCAATTTAACCCTTATCCTGCTAACATGGAGTATAGGATGAGCACCTAATAATGCCAGCAAATGGTAGATGGGATTTAACCTGGCATTTAAAGGGCCAACGCAGTGTTTTGAGGACAAGATTTGTCCCTGTCTTTGGGGTTGCAAGCCTGAAGATGGGGAACAATCATGTTGCCAAAACAGAATGTTAAATTTCAATACATACATTGGGAAAAGTCCATAAATCTAACGAGTTCATACATCATGCACGACTGTCAGAACCCTACACAACAGTAGCACACACATGTTTCTACATGTTAACAAAACAGTAACACAATCTACACACAAACAGCTAAGATGTATTGAATGGACTCAAACACTGTCACTTTGGACAATTTTTTGCATGAGGTATACCTTTAAATTGCCATAAACATTCCTGAATTTACATATTTAACTGTTCCTCTGCTTACACATCACATTATCTTAACACTGATCTGCATAAAACTATCTGCAATATAGCCAGATCAGTGACGAATTTGTTAGTTCCTTGACAAACAGTGTAAGCAGCAATATATCCAAAGGAAGACAGAAATCAAATTTAGTTTTCAGGCTACGAAATGATGAAAATGTTGTTTGTGTATAAAACGGTATTATGGAGTGATTAATGTGATACAACTGCACAAGCTATTCCATAAACCATTACATTATGTAATTATCACTTGTCAACAGTCTTTTAGCTCACATCAATATACTATCAAGCAAGGGTTCCAGACAAACCACTTCACAGAACACAATACAGTTCTAGACACCAGCTATGTTGCTACATTAGATGTTTTGTAATATGGAAGCACAGTGTGCATTTTAGAATTTTTGGTTTTGTAACACATAAAATCGTTCAACTACTGTTTCTCGAGAAATGGGTAATATACAGTAGCACAGGCTCTTCCAACAATATAATAAACTCCTAAGAACAAATGTTCTGAACACCAATAGCCCATGCATCATACCCTGCACCAGTTTGTACCAGGTCACACTACCCAGTCTACAGTCTACCGACATCTTTATAATGCTGTGACATACATTTTATTATATCAATATGACAGTCAATAACAAGACATGATTTTTCCAGTAATTCATCATTTTCTTAAGATAAATTATGATTGCAAAGACAAACACATGTCAATTTTAATTTCCTGGACCTCCAAACCTTATAATATAAAAAAATATCAAATATTGTACAGAAGTTAAACAAAACACTGTGTAGCCACATTTGCTTAAACATGCAGAGTAAGCTGTATATAAGATGATTAAGGAGATGACTGCACTTCCACCTTTAGATGACTGTCACTATCCTAACTGGTATTACTAGTGCAATTTCAATTTCAATTTATTTCATCCTTTTGACAACAATGTGTACAGGATACATCCATCACCTCTTATACTAAGCTTTTATAATTCATACACAATATAAAAGCATACAACTTCTTTCTACTAATACAGATAAACATTCATATGACTGCAAAATGTTTTCTTTTGGGTAATTCCCCGGCGTCACAATGCTAATAACCAACGTTTCGGAACCCTCTATCAGTTCCATCTTCATAGGCAGGTGGGTGAAGTATGACAAGGGATGGGATGTGTGGTGTATTTATACCTGACAGGATTCTGGCAGGCTGGTGGAGGAGCCAATGGAAGGCGAGTGACCGGAAGTGGGCGGGTAGGTGCACAACAGGTTGTGGAAGGGGCAGATATATAAGTGCGAGTGCGGGTGGGATCACTGTGGTGTAATCGGCCGATGCCTCCTTTTCTTGAGTTTGTGTAGCAGTGGTTTCCAGGATCTGCTGAGTTTGAAACCCCCATCTCTGTTGATGTTATTAGGATGCATCTCTATTTCGATGGCTTCTCTGATGAGAACATCCATGTAGCCAGTTTTTGAGGAGATCATCAGATTACAGGATACTAAACTCCTCTCCTCTAAAACTGGCTACATGGATCGTCTCATCAGAGAAGCCATCGAAATAGAGATGCATCCCAATAACATCAACAGAGATGGGGGTTTCAACCTCAGCAGATCCTGGAAACCACTGCTACACAAACTCAAGTAAAGGAGGCATCCGCCGATTACACCACAGTGATCCCACCCGCACTCGCACTTATATACCTGCCACTTCCACAACCTGTTGTGCACCTACCCGCCCACTTCCAGTCACTCGCCTTCCATTGGCTCCTCCACCAGCCTGCCAGAACCCTGTCAGGTATAAATGCACCACACATCCCATCCCCTGACATACTTCATCCACCTGCCTATGAAGATGGAACTGATAGAGGGTTCCGAAATGTCGGTTATTAGCATTGTGACGCCGGGGAATTACCCAAAAGAAAACATTTTACATACAGAACACGGCGAAAGCTTAAAATCAAGAATTCATATGACTATTCTTGTTGCTGCACCGTGCATATCGTCAAATTATTTAGTAGTATAACAACTGACGCACATACATAAAACTTTTTCACATTAAAACACTAAAATTGCTCCGACATGTTTTGTTTCAAGGATCATCCTCAGGGAGCCACACTTTCCTTACTTAAGTCCCTTTTAAAAACTAGATACTGATTGCTTTCGTTATATAATCCTGGTTCTGTGGCAACAAGACATGCTGCCACAGAACCAGTGATTATATAATGAACACCATCAGTATCTAGTTTTTAAAAGGGACTTAGGCAAGGAAAGTGTAGCTCCCTGAGGATGATCCTTGGATGGAAACATGTCAGAGAAATTTTAGTGTTTTAATGTGAAAAAGTTTTATGTATGTGCGTCAGTTGGTATACTATTAAATAATTCGTATGACTTTGCGTACTTGTTATCCATTTATCATACCTCCATACAAGTGTAAAATACTTCTACTCATTTAACACAGATGCCACACACAACATGTTTTTTCACTCCATATACTAAGCAATTTCTTTTCATCCACACTTGCGCCAGAAGTAATATCGATAAGCTAAAATTTTAAAATTTTCTCTATTAAATACAAATGTTATTATCATGCACACACTGCTAGTTTTAGTATCGTTTTAGTTGCCAATACTATACTTTTCCATTAAATTCCCTTTCAGGGTGCCTGCACACAGCACAAATATACGTCCACTGAATAAAAGGTCTGTTGTGGTGAAAAGGCTTATAGTGGTTTTTTTTAAATGTTTTTAAATTCTCTAAGTTTTTTTTAAAATAATATGGAAGCTTATTATATAATTTTGTCCCCGAATTATTTACGCTCTTTTTAAAAATGTCAGTTCTACAAAATTGGGTTTGAAAATCTGATCTATGTCATGTCTTATAGTCATGTATGGCCAAATTTTGTTTTAACCCATTATTATTTAATCTTATGCGGTACACACTTTCCGTTATATATACACATGGCACTGGCAGTACATTCAATGTCCTGAACAATTCTCTACAGGACGTCTTTCTTTTAGCATTACAAATTAATCCCACAACCTTCTTTTGCAATTTACAAACTTCTGTACTTTGTGAATCACCTCACCAAAAAGAATACCATAACTCAGGGGCAAGTGAAAATTTGCAAAATATATACTTCACAGAGTATTTATACCTGTAACATTTTTAAGTAATTGCATTACATAGTAGTTTTTATTTAATATGATACACGCATGTTTTACGTGCACATCCCACTTTACATCTTCAGTAAGATATAAACCTAAAAACTTTGTTTCATTTGTATATTTAATGTTCATGTCTTGAAATATAATTTCAGGTTTTAAATTACTTTTATTCTGCCAAGCACGGCATGATACCGTAATGGTTTTATCAGTATTTATTACAGGCTTATTTAAGTAAAACCAACTTGACAACTGTTGCATAACTTCTTTTATCTTTTCATTTAAAATATTTGCATTTGTGGCCTCTATCTGTATATTAGTGTCATCCAGCAAACAGGGTTGTTCTTCCTTTTTCTGTGTTAATGGGAAGATCATTTATATGTAGCAGAAACAAAACTGGGCCGAGAACCGAGCGCTGAGGGACTCCACCTTTCGTTTCCTTTAAGGCTGATGTAAACTTTTGTGAAATATGACTAGTATTTTCCACATAGTTTATTTCAATGTACTGTTTCTGGTTGCACAGATATGATTTAAACCACTGATTCACAAGACCTCTTATTCCATAAGCATCCAATTTAAAAAGCAGAATTTTATGGTCTAGTACATCATACGCTTTCGCTACTTCCTACTCTGCAACAAGTGGAAATTAGTCTAGTCTTGGTTCGCCATACCTCAGCTACAAGATGGCAAACTAAAGCATGAATAACATTATAAAGAGTTACAATAACCATTCATGTGCTAAACTTGAGGTTTAGTTTTTAGTTTATTAGCTTACAATTCAAAATATGTATGATTTGATCCTGAGGCCTCAAAGGCAAACAAAAGTTACCCCTTTGCTTAATTATGCATCACACCACGATGACACATGGGGAGCAAACCTCAGTATCAGATAAAGATGAGTGCCCAGCTCCATACCCTGGCTACTTTACCCCCATGAGAAGCACTCCAGTTACTAACTGGATATAAGGCTAGGTGGACCCTGGAACCAGTCCATACACTGGAGAGAAAAACTGCATCCTTGGAATAAAACCATTATTTCTCAGCCATCCAGCCTACAGCATAGTCACCATACCAGCTGAACTCAACCTTAACACAGTGATGCTGTAAACCACAATATTATAATTTACACAGCCAAGACTTACAGCTGAGAACCATAACAATTACACAGGTCACAATCTGATTTGTATCTGAGGTACAGTGCAAGGTTCTTGATCTTGGGTCTGTGTTTGTCAAAAGAAAAGAAAAACAAGATCATAAAACTGCTCAGTATAATAACAACTACTGCCTCAAGACGGCAAGAGGCCCAACTCCCAAAACATTGTAGATTCCAAACACATGTTAGTGAACAACATCTAACACATTACCAGCATAGAATTACAATAAAATGAATTCACTTCTGATTAAAATTCAAAGTATTGCCTTCAATGGGGAGAAAAAGAATGCATTCTGCTGATTGTTAAAAAAAAAATTCTCTGCAACACACCTAAAATCATAATACTAGAGTGAAAGCATCACAAGAAACTGTCAAGAAGTCTGCAAGTTGAAAATGCACGCTTTATTCAAGCAATATCTGAAAGTGCAAGGGCTGTTACTCTGTTAGTTCCCACTCACACTGCATACAAATGATCTGTTTCTGTGTGACCTTCAGCAACTACACTGTCCACAATAAGAACAATAGTGCTTCAACCTGCATTCCTTCCCAAACAGCCACATTTCTGCTGGACCACCAGGCAGTACAGTAATATGTCAACAACATATACATACCATTATTAACCAACAAATCTATCCGAGGAAAGCGTTCGAGGACCAACTCAGCAAATGTCTTGATGGACTTAAAAGACCCCACATCAAGCTGGAAGCATGTTACTTCTCCACTTACAGTGCCACGTGACTTTATATCTTTTTTAACTAGTTCACCTGCTTCTACATTCCGGCATCCTTGAACAAAAAAAGTTGCACACTATATGCAGTTACGATAAAAATATCAATTATGCACACATCTGTAGTTCAATAACTCTGGCAACAATGCTTCAATTATTGCCTTATGACAAACAGCATCCTGATAGCCCCTAAAATGATGTGTGCTAAAAGCTTATCTACTATCCATGTGCACTTATGGTGGTAAGTGGCACTCTGCTACATGGAGAACTAATGGCATGATGGTTAAAAACAACCAGCTAGTCTGCAATACCATACATTCCTGCTTTCTCAGGATATGCACACTGAATTCATACACCCTGTTAAATCTCAATGGTCTGGTTCTCTTTCCTTTGTTGTTTGACAAACCAAATGCTATGCAGTGTCTCGGTGATACGACTGATTTATACATTATTCAACACCTCTGTTTTAAATACACACATACACACACACACACACACAGACACAGTACATATTAGGGGTGCACAAATTTTTCAGAAATTTAGGACCTGCCTCAAAATTCTAGAAGCCAGGATGACACAAAGCAGTTCCATAATGCAGACCCACTAATATTAGGCACACTGCACAAAATTTAGATGCCCAGGTGACTAGGCACCCGGCACTTGTGCACCCCTGTGTGTGTGTGTTTCGCAGCGTGTGCATGTGCTTGTATTTGTGAAAGAGAGAGGAACCTGGAGAAAGGGATCCCTTACTGAGAACTCAGAAAGCTATGTAAGACATGTCAAGGAAGGCTTTGGAAATGAAGCGTCTCTCTCTTTTCAGAGGCTACAGTAGGTGAACCTGGAGGAAAGGCTCCTGCACTGAGGACTCCCAGAAACATGCAATGGAAGGCACGCAAACAGAGCATTTCTTTTATAGGTCTCCATAAGTGAAACCGAAGACACTTAGCAAGGCAGTGCTTGTTCAATATGTTTATCAGATCGGAAGCTGCACTTGATATGTGTTTCTGTCATGTATAACATAGTGGTTTGTGGACGTATTGTTTACAACAACACTCAAAGGGATATTTCTGTCTGGGTTCAGGCAAGCTGAACCCAGAGGTTATTTGGAGAATTTATCCAACACCAATCCAAGCCTTTATTAAGGCTGTAGAGAGAAAGGTCTGAGAATAAGGGAGCACAATGGGTCTGCTGGTAAATGGCCTAAGTGCAATGGGTCCTTAACAGCTCGAACCCATAATATATGCAGTGTAACAATAAAAATATTCTATTCTATTCCATTTTCTTGATTTTATTTCCCTGCTCATGCTGTGGTAGAAAATATTTTTTCCTCACTTAGTACCTTGTGTGTTACAAACAGTACCATATCAAAAAACATGGTCCTGGTAATAGCCACAGAATGTTATTAACCTTTTGACGCCTAATGTCAACTATAGTGGTCGTACTGCACCGCTAACCTCTGACGTTGCATTTTATATATTTATTCAACAAATATAGGTACTGAATATTTTGAACATGTTATATACTCTCCGTTTCTTTCTCTTCAAAATGCAGTTTGTTTCATAATTCTAACGTATTTGGTTCCTGTATTATTCACATTTTATATACAGGGTGTGCTAAAATTAAAAAAAATCATTCCGGCGCCAAAAGGTTAAAAGATTCTACAGTTCATGCAACAGAAACTGATATTGACACAGTAACAAATAGAGCACTTTTTATTGCAGTACTGACAAAAAATAATCTTGCCACCAAGCACTGCACACAGGTATTCTGCTAGCCGGTGTCAAACCAGACTACTTTATGTTTTCAATTCTGACAAAGCAGTACAATATTAATCAGAGAAGCAAAAAGCACTTTCATGTGTAACCTGCTTTGCAGCAACTTACAGAATGATGCTGAATGATGTACAGAGTTACATGATTAGAAGACAGAACATGATCACTGCTGCATGTTGCATGCTACTAAAATGGTTCAGCTGCAAATATAACTTAAGACACTACTGTTATAGTGAACATCAATATTCAATCCAATTCTCCAGCAACACAATCTAATTCCAACCTCTTGACATTAGTCAATTAATATCCTGGCCCTAAATATGTTCTTTGATAGTTACAGTGTAGCAATGCAATAATGCTTCATGGACAAAGGAAACATCAAACATGAATGAAGTACCTGACACAAATGTACAATTAAAAATGTTACATACCTATCACCACATGGATGCCACACTGTACCAATTTCTTCACTACCTCTACTCCTATCCCTCGAGCAGCTCCAGTAATAACAGCTACTTCACCCACTTTGGGTAAAAGATCTGAAATAACAAGACAGGCAATGTATTCATAACATTCAGGCACACTGGCATAACCACTGTTAAAATGGAAAAGCATTAAATATTACATAATCTGAGTGTCAGTCTGTATTCTTTACCTTAGTCATCCAGCATGCAAAGTGTATGCACTGTACAATATTGTCATCTGTGGCCTGTCCGGCACTTCCAGGTTTTTCCACATTACCTCATAAATGGCACAATTTTGAAAAAAAGTTATTGAACATAAAATGTGTTTTGATTTTCTCACCAACTCTTGTTGAAACCACTTCTCAGTCTATGAAGAATTCAGCAAGATATTATTGTAAACGTACATAGGTCCTCAAGTAAAGTACCTGATATTCTTCTCAGATTTTAATGAGACGTAAATTTTCTGGAGAGATTTTTGAAACGTACACAAAACACAGATTCCATCAAAATCCATCCAGTGGTAGCCAAGTTGTTCCATGCAGGTGGGTGGGCAGAGAGACACAGAAAGACAGACACAATGAAGTTAAAAGTGACGTTTTGCAATTTTGTGAACACGCCTAAAAATGAAATCACAAAGCAAGCACACTACACATACATGGTGTCTCTGAATTGTCTCTTAGGAAAATGGCAGAGTAAGAGGCCATCTCACTACTCCTTTGAAAGTTTCATCAGTGGAAGAAAAAAAACAATCAACACAGGATATTACAATATGTTTCAAATATAATGCAAAGCTAAATACACAGACACTTCTTACTCTGTAATTGTAATTCTTATTTTATACTTATATATCTTATTTTGTAATTGTATTTCTTATTTTCTAATTTTATTTCCTATTCTGTAACTGTAACTATGTAATACTTGACAAGTTCA
>Ga0131853_10018098_pt1 | contig 12823 bp, 7 predicted proteins | sample TergutLab28metaG_FD_92764 | JGI IMG/M metagenome (GOLD analysis project Ga0131853, IMG submission 92764) | Labiotermes labralis P1 segment gut microbial communities from Petit-Saut dam, French Guiana - Lab288 P1 (version 2) (version 2) | ecosystem: Host-associated > Arthropoda: Insects >...
AAGGACGAAGGAACATAGGACGACCGAGGAAGAGATGGAGGGACCAACTTCATCTTGAGGATCAAGGAACAGGAAACACACCTAACCCTTCAGGAACATGATGATGATGATGAGATCCTGGGAGTTCTTCTTAAAAATCTTTATAAAAGAATGTATACAAAAAACGAACAATCTCCTTTTATATTCAATAACTTCTTTCTGAAAACCGTGTTTTTTATGAGGCAATGTGAACAAATGTAGTAGAAGCAGACGCGGAATATAACATAATACTGGGCAAGCGTTCTGCACGTTACGTAGTTAGGTTTAGAAACCCACCCTCAGAATATATACACTATATTGCTTTTACACTTCAATAATTGTTACATAACCACACCACAATGTTACACTTATATGTACACTGCCTGTCTTATTTTGTATTTGCGTTGGCAAATTGTGCTGTTGACGTACATTAGCTCTTAAATATCGTCACGCAATACACAAACGGATATATTTTTAAAAAATATGATTCTAACAAACCTATTCAACACCAAAAATAATCTACAGCACACAAGCCGGTAAGAAAAACATCAAAATATCTGCTTAGCAACGAATTGCTGTGCGTTCCGTTAATATATGTCAACTATTACATAACGGTACCGAATGCTTTGTACAGCCACATTGTATATTTGTACCGAATGTGTAAAAGAGATGAAAGGAAAAGAGAGAAATGAACTGGAAGTGTATGAACGACTGCATGAATTGACTTCCACAATGCGTGATATTTCAATTAACCTGGAGATAATATACATAGAATTATAGTCTTTCTGTCAGTCTGTCTGTTTCTCGGTTTGGGTTTTTCTCATCAAACTTTCAAAATTCTGAACAATTTTGCAGGTGACATTCTGCTTTGCTGACTCAGAATGTTGTATTTACTAAGGTATTCATGTTACTGCATGTCAGTTGTTTTGACATGTGCAAAGGAACTGTATTCATTGGTTCCACTAAATGAATTACCTGTTTTCTAATCAGTTCTTACGGTAAATTTTAAAAGCCTGAGTTCCACATTACTCCGCATTTGCCTGCATAACTAATACAAAAGATATCCGGCATGCAACGTGCATCGCGTCATCCTCGTATTGTATAGTATTTTTGGCTTTACCATGGGTTTTCGTACTACATTATCGATTAAAACAATACTGGGAATATTTATTAGCATACTTTTTTGTAATTTTCTCAAAAGATTTGTATGCAATGTATCTCATTAGGAGCAGATAATAATAGTCTGTTTTTCCAAATTTTTTGTTAAATTTCAATAAAACATGACTTTTCTAGAGAGTTTCGAAAAAGTGTCAACTTTTCTCTATAATTTTTTTCAGTTCTCAGGGACGGCCAGAGAGAAAGAGGAACATTATAAATCGAATTTCAGAATTTCGGTACGCCGTTACAAATTCTCTGCATATCTACAGAAAACCTGAGAATTTTCTGGCCTTCTTACAGATAGTGGAGCCGATAAAACATTACTGTCTCTCAGGTCAACACAGCTACACACGCAGGCTAATGGCTGACACAAATGTTTTGGAGATGAAATGTCCAAATTGCAGGAAATTGAAAATTGAGGAGTGAATTGTAGTGAAGTACAGTGAATTGAAGTGACGTGCAGTGAAGCGAAATGAAGCCAAATAAAGTTACGTGGAGTGAGGTGATGATCTTGGTTGAATTGTACGTATTATCATTGATGAATATTTAGTAGCTCTATATAGGTTCTGTGCAGTGCGTTATCTTTTTAAAATTTGCTGCTTTATTTTTTCCTAATTCTTCGACATTATTTTGTAAATAAATATATATATATATATATACATATATTAAATTTTCTTTGTATTTCTATATTTTGTGTTTTCAGTGTTTTGTTATTCTTTTGTGAATTGTGTTTCCTTTCATCCTTACTTTTTCTCTTTCTGTACACATTTACTGACCGTTAACACGGTGTGGAAACCCAATTTCTGTATATAAATATCATAATATAGCATACCTTTAGACGGTGAAGTTAGTGTAATAAATATATCGGATAGGCGTACAACGACATAAAGGCGAAGTGCTGGGAGAAGAAACTAAAGGTAGAAAAAATAGGATTTTCATCATTTGAAAATAACTTTTCGCAGAAAAATATATATTGTTTATCTTTGTATTCCAGATAAAAAAAAGCTTCTGAATGTTTGCATGTCAAAGTGCAGATTAATATGATTGAAAATCCAAAATAAAGTACAATTCTGGCGTCAAATATTTCAACAAACCCGAAGTTTGCGTGCTGTTCACAGTACGTCATGCAGCTAAACAAGTTTACTGATGCATGTCACAATAATCCTAAACACATCACGTAATTAGAAACGTCAAACACCTGTTAAAATGACGTAATACTCAGCATATGGCTCCACCACGAACAAACAAAAGTCTAAATATAAAAACGAATAACGTAACACTCAGGAGCGTTTGAGTGATCATTCTTACTTAAATAATGGATCGACCATTAGGTTTCCTCAGTGTTTCTCTGTAGACTTAATTATCCAACATGGTAAACAATGCGAAACATGAAGTTTATAATGTATGCTCTCTACTGTATGGCACTACAAAATTTTCCACATTATCTCATCATATATACCAGTTGCAGAGAAAACTTATCTGAACCTCAGATATGTATTTGGAACTGCTCTACAATATAGTCTATAAATTCCTTATTTTAAAAATAAGTGAGTTACATATTATCATAAATGTAAACAGGTAAAAATGTAAAATAACTCTTATTTTTGTGACATTTTAATGCTTGAAGAGTTTTTTCGACAAACATCTAAATTACTTAATACAAACACATAAAATTCCGTCCAGAGGCAGCTGAGTTGTGTCATGCGGTTAAGCAGAGAATCTGAAGGAAAAACAGACAAAAAATTCCAATAATCCGTTTTGCACATTGTTGTCATACGTTCAAGAAACATGAATTTTCTAGATAGACTGCTGAAAAATCCCCAGATCTATTCCTTATAAGTCGTGCATTGTGGATGGTCAAAGGGACAGACACAGAGATGGCTGGACATTATGAGTTCGAAGATCGCATTTCACAGTTTCGGAACGTCAATACAAATGTGCTGTACCTCTACAGAAGACATGCGAAATATCTATCCTTCTTACCGACGGACGAGCCGATATCACATTACTGTCTGTCCGATCAACACAGCTATACACACGGTCCATTGACTGACACAAGTGTATGGAATTCGTAAAGTCCCGGTTTCAAATACCAAGCTGAAAGTAAGTCATTATTGTTCGCATTGCTGCATTTTATGTATACACTTCTTATTACGTCACTACAACTGCCTTCCTGCCACTTCCTATTTATTACAAGCTACAGTACACACAGTGTCCTGATGAGTAAAGTGTGCTTAAAATTAATCCACATATCCACTTGACGTGCGAACTCCAGCAACAGTGAAATTATACAGAGCAGCATGCAGCTTGTCTGATGTAATTCACATTTCTTCCTAATGCCTAAGAATTTCTATTCGTGCATGATTTTTAACGTCTGTACTACTGCACAACAATATATAGATGCTCTAATGCCTGGAAAGAGAGAGATTGACATAGGTTTGTGTTTAGAATTTTGGAATTTGTAGTGAATTATTGTGATTTTATATGTGTAACTTCTATTTTGTATCTTGGCATGGTGGAAATTTTAAATTTGAAGTCAAGATATAAATATGGTTGAGAAAGTTGCACGCACTAACAAACCGAAATCTGTACCATGAAACATTCCTTAGTAACAGAATATTTTTTGTGTCTGCATACGTTTTTGCTAAGTGAACTTAAAAGCACCGAGTTATAGGTTTTGTATACTTGTGTACCGACGTGTAGGACCGACGCGCGCTGTCTTTGTGATCCTTTTACAAGGTGAAGAAACGCAAAAACCTCAGTGTTCTGGGCAAAGGCTCAAAATGAAACTTGTGCCCCAGACTTTCCTGTTCAAACCAGCTTAGTGGTGTGTGTGTGGTACATCCATTACTACAGACTAAAAGGAAAATGACTGAGAAGTATTTTATTAGTGTGTTTTGTATTTTCCAAATTTAGGTAAGGTGAGAGAATTGAATTCGCATAGATGATGTGCCTTCATTTTGGTAGGCCAAAATGTAGTAGAAAAGATTTAAGATGTGTAGTATATTTTATTGTGTGGTAGTGTAGGTTTGCTCAGAATATACATTTATATACTTTGCTAAGTAAGATGTAATCCGCGTTCTCTCTGTGTTTCGCTGGGAAGTAAGCTGAAGTGAAGTTTTAAGTATGGTGCAATCCCAAGTAGTTCCTTGAATGGGTGGTTTTTTTAATAAGAGTATTGGTAAATTTTGATGAGAATTAACGCACGTAATGTGTAGGAGGTTTAGTACTTACGATTGTTTAATGCGTGTGAAATTATTGTAACAACTTGAGTAGTTATTTGAGGGAATTATTTTAATAAAATACTTAGACAGATAAACTGTATACTGGAAAGATTAATACGTGGAAGTGAGAAGGCTGTGCTAGATTTAACATCCCTAAAAAGGTGATAGCAAATACCGTGAACGATAGTTGTTTTTACGACGAAAGTGAATGCGTAAAGTGTACCACGTGATCCCCAGCAGATTGTTTCACTAGTAGATAATCCCACAATTACCTAAATGCTCAGTGCTCACTTTAGTGAGTGACATATTGTCATAAATGTAAACAGGTTTAAACAGGTCAAAATTAACTGTTATTTTGTCAGAATTTAATAATTACATAATTTAATATTTACATAATTTGCTCGACAGATTTCGAAAAAGAATTCAAATAATTTTCAAAGAAAAGCAAACAGAGACATAAGAGTTGTTTCATGCCGGCACACAAATGGACGGACGAACGAACAGATAGCATAACGTCCGATTTCCAAATTATTTCTTATATTTAAATGAAACATGAATTTTCTAGAGAGATTTTCGAAATCTCACCAAATATTTCTCTATAACTTCTTCAGTACGAAGGGACATACAGAGAGAGTGACGGAAATTATATTTCGAATTTCACAGTTTCAGTACGCCATTACATAAGACCTGCGAAATTTCTGACCTTCTTACAGACAGTGGAGCCGATATCACATTACTGACTGTCAGGTCAACACAGATACACACGCTGTTCATTGGCTGACACAAATGCAGTGACTTCGGGATGTCCGTATTTCAAATACCACGCTGAAGATCATTCAAATCCATTGCGTCATTGTCTGGTAACTCTTCTCAATACGTCACTAGAACTGCCTTCTTGACACTTAAAAATTGTAACAAGCTACAAAACGCAAAGTACAGTGTTTATAAAATGAATCCAGATATCAACTTCTTGTGTGAACTGCATGAAACAGTAAAATTATTCACAACAGCCTGCATCTTGTATATATAAACACAATGATGTATCAGTCAAACACAACAAAACTTTATTATGTTTATTATTGTATTATTATAACAAAATTTTGTTGTGTTTGACTGATACATCATTATATATACATATATATATATATATGTGTGTGTGTGTGTTTGTTCTGCCCAGCCAGAAGTTTGAACAGGAAATTTGACACAAAAAGCGGACGCAAAAATTTTGCTGACTGTATTTATCAAAAAAAGCTGTGGGAGAACAGCCGATGTATCATAACTGTGCGTCATTGTGTTCACTGTGCGAAGGAAAAGAAGGGCTATAGATAATTTACACATAAACCTTTCCATGAATTACAGTAATTACAACTAACAAGTTGCTGATTATGTTTTTGGGTCTAATCGCCAAGTTAGCTTTGGTTCGCGGCGACTGCAACTTGGGAAATCTGGTACTGGACAATTTTGATTGGAATAAATTACGTTCCACTGTATTGACACGATTCCTAATAAATCATCTTATAAAACTGCTGCTTGCGTTTATATTTCAGTTGTTGTTCCATTAACGAACTGTCAGTAGTGAAGATCAGAGTGCACGTTCGAGATATTGAACGATTTATGAATAATTATGTACTAATTATTTGAAAGGAATCTCTTGTTTTCTAATTAAATATAAACGTCAGTAGTTTTATGAAAGGTCACTGAAATGACACTAGAAAAACCTTTTTTTGGGCTAGTTCGCAAAATTACAGAGTTCGAGTATTTCCTCATTCGTGTCCGTCTTTCTGATTGCAACAAGTTAGAATTCATTCGTCAAAGTGTTTGAAATTAAATATTTGAATATTTAAAAAAAATTGGTTGTGAAATAAAAAGTTCCTTTGAAATCTGACAATCATGTCAGGTATTTTATAAAAGCCATACTGCATTTATCATAGTAGCTCGTCAGATCTTTTTAAAGTAACACAGGTTTCAAGCAGACTCTGTAAAAAAAATCAAGAAGCACATTCCCTTTTTATTTTTTTCGAAAAGACTGCCGAATTTGAAATAATGTAAAAGATACGGCAGAAGGAGACAAGCCACAGATAAAAATATTCAAGGACGCATTCACTTTGCTTGCTGCATAACTAGTTCTACAAAAAACCATTCATAATATCCCACACCTACTGCTTTTCGACACAACAACGGTCACATGAACGCATTTCAGTAAGTTCCTTTTCGTTTCTGGAAACAAGTCTCCATTACTAGTTCATGTTAACAGCTCATTAAATTCCCTCAGAACAACTACTTGTTCAAGAGACCCAGATTAAAATCTCTCGTTATCCTAAAAGAAAATATATACAATTTGGTAAAGTTACATGCCTTTACAAATATAAAGTTCCACTCGCCAGAAATGCGTCACAAATTTTGTGTTCTTACAGTATACAGGAACTTGGTACCTGAAGCTGCACAAACCCAATTTTATTGGAAACACATATGAATGTCCTGTAATAACATTTTCAAAACTTGTGGGACAAGTGAGTACTGCTACCCTCACCGCACATTCTGACGGGTGAGTTCACAATATCCAGTTTGTTCACTGCAATTTGTGGCGGTAAATTGACATAATGAGAGAGTTAACTTTAAACGCCGAATTAAATCCCATCTCCCATCTGCTGGCATTATTAAGAGGTCACTATTTTCCGCATGTTAGGAGGATAAGGGTTAAACGGGAGATAAACAACATGGCGTTCTATCGGGGTGTGAATGTAATTAATTTTATCAATTTCCCCAGTTTTCTACTATTAATATATTTAGCTCTGCTCCCTTTGATAGGCAAAAGTCACAGAATTTGAGGCCTCGAATTTATGAACCATATCATCTAAAGATGGAGAGGAGGAGAGGAGAGTCCTCTTCAGCGAGCCAGGAGGAAATCGCCCCAGAGGGAGAACCAGATTGCGCTGGGAAGATGAAGTGAAGGAAGATGCAGCAAAACTAGGGTGTAGAAACTGGACAGTAATCGCCCTAAACCGGGACGGATGGAGGAAACTCTTGAAGGATGCCGAGAACCACCCCGGGCTGTAGTACCGTTGGTAAATGAATCATTGAAAGATGGAGAAGATAAAACGTTTGAAATTAAATTATACTAAGAAATAAGTCCCCTATTTTACATAAAACACTCAATTCGAAACCAAATTTCTGTAATAATTCGTCACACAAATGGCTGTATTAACTATTCACAGACGGGGTCAGTATGGAGATCCCTCCAAAGGACATCCAACAGAAAGCCTAAAATCTAATTGTATAAAAACATGTCTCAAGATTTTTCCGTAGGAAATTTATAGGGTTTCTACTGTAGCTAAATGTTGAACTGCAGTGTAAAAATTTAACAGTTCGCAGTGCAATTCTAAGAGCGTAAAGTAGAAAATATTATCTGAAAGCTTTTTCATATTCTACATCAAATTTCGAGTATAATACCTGTTGCCAGTAGCAATTTATATGTATAAATACATGTCAGGAACTGTAATGCTGTGGACAGTGTTTATGTTTCATGTAAGACAAGCATAGAACTTTGATGTTTGTTAATGAGTCTCAAGTTATCCACTAGGGATTGCATACAGTGCCACATTGCTGCAGGGACATTATTACCCGAATTGATTAGTATATTATCTTTTTATTGGAGATGTCGCCGTCTTGCAGCGTTTAGAAATGAGGCTGAAAACAAGTCACTACAAACGTCAACATTTATCCCTCTCTTTCTACGCATAATATTTCTTATGGCAGAAATTAATCTGACTTTGAGAAAAATTTACATTTGTAGCTACATTGAAACTGTATTAACTACAGGGAAATAGAGGACACGCTACACGTAGATGTGCATGTTACACGAATGGGGAAGATTTTATACTCAGAATCAGTGTCGAATTCTCCTCGAGCAGCCGATGGAGTAAGACCACTCTAGTGTTGTGTCTACGTTTGTGCTATACTTACTAACAGTTGTGTGAGTGCAGAGTTTCGATAGTGAAGCCAAGCGAGTACACGTGTACCAAGGACGTCCGCGTCATCAGTTTGTGTACTACCAAGCAGTGACCAACCGACGAAACAATGACATTGTATTCCAGCGGCGTGCATTCTCATAGACAATTCTATTGATGGGAGCCCCCTACAGAATCACAGTAAGCTACTAGGCTTAAATAATCGTTCGCAGCGAAAACTAGATGTTCCCCCTTCCACCACAACCTTTAACCCTGGGTAATGTTCCCCTAGAGTACTCATCCAACTTCCAAAATCTATTATTTTATCAGCAGCCAGGACTTGCCCAACCCGATTTTCCACCGCTACCATCGCTTTTTCTACTTCAACAAATTCCGATTCCAACTCAACCACCTAGTCACCAGAATTTTAACCCTTTAGCCAATCCACCACATCTGCAACATACCACATCACGCGCTTCAAATAGCAAGTATGACAGTGACGTCGATCTCTACACTGACACCAGCGACATGGAAAACAGCAAAGAGAATACCGATGAAGAAAAAGGAACACAAAAAGAACATAGTCACGGGTGGCAACACGTTAAAAAGAGAAAGAGACTACACCAAAGCACACAATCAAGTACTCGAAATAACTCTGAAATTAGCACCCAAAACCGTTATACCCTGCTCCTCAACAGACAAGAGAACGAAGAAAGTCCGCAAACCAGTACCCACGGAGATACACCAAATATCCCACGACCACCTCCCATATTTGCACACGGAGTTATAAACTTTAAAGCCATGTTGGATGACCTTGCAGACGTGGCCGAACCAGACGCTTATCGCACCGCAGCCCTGGCAAACGACACTGTTAAGATAAGTGCGAACACAATAGATACATATAGGAACCTAGTAAAACATAAGAAAGAAGAAAATATCGTCCACCACAACTATCAGATCAAAACCGAACGAGCCTACAGAATCGTTATTAGACACATTCATCACTCTGTACCCCTAGACGACATCAAAGAAGAGCTACAAAAAGAAGGTCATAGGGTCCGAAATATAATGAATATAAAGCACAAACAAACAAAAGACCCCTTATCCCTATTCATCGGCGACTTAGAACCACAAGCCAACAACAAAGAGATCTGCAATATCAAATTCTTAGGCAACACCAAAATAACTATAGAAGCACCTCATAAAAAACCGAAACATAGTCCAGTGTCAGAGATGCTAAGCTTATGGACATTCCAAAACATACTGTAAGAAGCCTTAGCAGTGTGTCAAATGCGGTGGTCAACACGACTCAGAAGACTATATGAAACCACGACGCAATCCAGCGAAATGTGCTCTGTGTGGCGAAGTTCACTCCGCGAATTACAAGGGATGCACAGTTTACAGAAATTTGGTAGCGACGAGAAGCAACCCAACTAGAGTCAACAACCTCTACCAACAGCACCCAGCCACTTATCCTAACCAACAACGCCCAATTACCAACCCCCCCCCCACCGAACAACACACAATCCCTCCACTTTAACCCCTTTAATAGAAACATTCCTGTCCAAAATGTTCAATACACATATGCACAGATAACAAAAAACAATCAGACTTCTGTATTAGATCAGTCCACACTAGCTGAACAACTAGCAACATTCCTAAACGAATTTAAAGTCATGTTCTCTCAATTAATAAGTCAAAATAGTATGATCCTTAACCTCCTTACAACTGTCATCAACAAACGTAATCCATAGCATCCAATATTCTGCGAATAGCGACCTGGAAGGCCAACGGCTTGCTTAATCATAAGCAAGAAGCAATAACTTTCTTAAATATCAACAAAATAAGTATATTACTTACTTCTGAATCGCATTTCACTAACTTAACTTTCTTTAAAATACCGCAATACAATGTTTACAATACCCCCCACCCTGACTGTACCGCCCATGGAGGCACAATATTAATCATCCGCAAAACCATCTCCCATTAAGAGCTACCCTCATATCAAACAAATAAAATACAAGCAAATATTATTGAAGTAAAAGCCATGTTTTGTCGCTTCACAGTTGCCGCTATCTACAGTCCGCCGAGACATAACTTATCAAATGGTGAAAATAAAGACTTTCTCCGGACCCTTGGTAACAGATTCAAAGTCGAGGGCGACTAGAACGCCAAACACACACAATGGGGTTCAAGACTGACTAAAACGAAAGGGCGCAATCTATGGCGCGCTATGAGTGACAGCAACTATGATTACATCAGTAATGGTGCACCCACATACTGGCCAACCGACACGCGAAAGCTTCCCGATCTTCTAGACTTCTTTGTATCACATGGACTACCTAGAAATAATTGTCAAATACACTCCAACTACGATCTCTCGTTTGATCATACTCCAGTTATAGTCAGCTTAAGCACCGCAGCAATCGACAAATCTCTCCCTCTAAAATTAACTACCAGAAACACCGACTGGAATATATTTCAGCATTATTTAGAAGAAAACACAAACGTAAATATACGACTGAAATCTCCAGCTGACCTTGACGAAGCAGCCCATTATTTCACCACGTTGGTTCAAAAAGCAGTCTGGTTCTCTACTCCTGCAAACGAGCAACAAGCTCCTTTTATCCCAAATACGCCACTGCATATTCGGCAACTCGTCGCCGCGAAAAAATGGCTAGAAGAGTCTGGCAAAGATCGCGTAATGCAAACGATCAGCACCAGTGCAACCGACTGTCCAGACACCTCGAAATTTCCCTACAAGAATTGCGCAACAGCAATTTTGAACACTATGTCACACATTTATCGCCTACCGATAACACACTATGGAAAGCCACGAAACAACTCAAATTCCTTCAGGCTCCTGTACCTCCCATTCGCAAGTTAAATAACGAATGGGCGCTTTCCGATAAAGACAAAGCCAACGTCTTCGCTACTCATTTAGCAGACGTGTTTAGAGCTGAGCAAGGACATATAGACGGTGATGTCGAAGACTTCATCACTTCTCCATGTCAGATGCCTCTGCCCATAAGAGCATTCACTCCAGCCGAGTTCAAAGCAGAACTAACTAGGTTAAACACACGTAAAGCCCCTGGTTACGATTTGATATCAGGACAAATACTGAAACGACTACCCCGCAAAACAGTTGTTCTTTTCACCGTAGTCTTCAACCGTATGCTCACCTTATCTTATTTCCCCATCCTATGGAATTACGCTGAAATAATTATGATTCTTAAGCCAGGCAAACCGCCACATGAACCTAACTCCTATCGACCCATCACTGTCTTACCTGTAACCAGCAAGCTGTTTGAACGATTACTCTTACAAAGAATAAATGAAGAACATGATCCTTCGACACTTCTTCCGTCTCATCAGTTTGGTTTCCGCGAACGCCACTCCACCATTCATCAGGTTCATAGACTAGTTAACGACATTGCCACGAGCCTGGAAGAGAAGAAATATTGCAATGCTGTGTTTCTTGACATCTCCCAAACCTTTGACCGAATGTGGCACCCAGGCCTACTTTACAAATTTAAACACGCTCTAACTAGTAACTACTACTTACTATTAAAATCGTACCTCGTGGATAGGAACTTTGCAGTTAGGCATAACAACACCCTATCCGACCATCATCCGTTCGAAGCAGGTGTTCCACAAGGAACTGTTCTTGGACCATTACTGTTCTTAATTTTTACAGCCGACATACCTAAGGCAGGAAACACAACAGCATAGTTTGCTAACGATGTAGCAGTTTTATCCGTTAACGAAGATCCTGTATCTGCAACCCGACATCTACAAACCCATCTCAACTGCCTAGCGGAGTGGTAGACCCGATGGCGGATGAAAGTGAACCAAGCCAAAACCGTACAAGTCACATTTACGACCCGCAAGAACATATGCCCGCCCTTAACGTTCAACAATGCACCCATCCCAGTCACCACCGAGGTTAAATATCTTGACCTCCACCTAGACCAACGACTCACCTGGAATACACACATTCAAGCGAAACGCAGACAATTGGATATCAAGTTCAGGCAATTGCATTGGCTTCTCGGTCGCAACTCCAAGTTATCTCTGAACAACAAGCTACTCTTGTACAAAGTGGTCTTCTAACCCATCTGGTCGTATGGAGTCCAATTATGGGGATGCGCCAAACCAACTAGATTAAAAATAATCCAACGATTCCAAACGAAATTCCTCAGAAACGTAGTAAATGCACCCTGGTATATCAACAACCAACTGCTCCATACTGATCTCCATATACCCAGTATTACGGACGAAATTCAGCGAGTAGCCACCAAATACAACAACAAGACGCACAACCACGCCAACGACCTAATCGAACACTTGTGCAATAATGGACCGATAGCTCGAAGAATTCGTTGAACCTGCCCTGACGACCTCGTACAACACTGAAACAATGTTCCATAAGGAGAAACCTTGATGGAGGTTTCCCTTGCAAACCCCCCCCCCCCA
>Ga0131853_10018099_pt1 | contig 12823 bp, 14 predicted proteins | sample TergutLab28metaG_FD_92764 | JGI IMG/M metagenome (GOLD analysis project Ga0131853, IMG submission 92764) | Labiotermes labralis P1 segment gut microbial communities from Petit-Saut dam, French Guiana - Lab288 P1 (version 2) (version 2) | ecosystem: Host-associated > Arthropoda: Insects >...
AACGCCCTATTTTAAAAGAACCGTCAGTATCATCTTGATGCACGCCAAACGTAGGGTCGTGCGATACTTTACGTCTCAAAACGTTTCGAATACACTCTGAATGCATACGTGAAAGATCGGTTTCTGATTCAGATTTCATTTTAAACAGAGGCACCGAACCGATTCTAAGTTTCCAATTGAGTTTTGTTTTAAAACTCCGTTTGGAACTAGCAATTTTTATAATGGGAATGGGGATGGATTCCCGTTTTTGTTTTCCAGTTTTCAAATATGGGTCTTGATGGAGGCGAACTTGGGTCCATTTGTTAGAACTGTGGTCTTTAATATTAAGTACCTTTTTAACCGGTGGTGGTGGTGGTGTTTGACAACGATTTTGCCACAATTCCCGAGGAACTAAAATAAAACTTTGCAATGCCATACGTTAATTGTTATTAATTAGTGTTCTTTTACACCTGACAAAATATTTGTGAGCAGTGGAACTATAAACACACCTTTATGAATCAAAAGTTCCCATTTACTTTTGAAAATAATCTTTGGATCAATTAACGCATCTAAATGATTCTTATGTTTACTCAATTTACTCTTCTCCCTTTTGATTATTTTATGATTTCCATTCAGCGTATTTATCGCACACTCGACAATAGCTTTTATCAAGTCGTCACAGGCAGATGCGTGTAACACACGTCTGGCTTGGAACTTAGCGTCTTTAAGTAGGTGAAGGAAGTGTAGCTGCGACTTCAACTGGTTCATTACCTCGAAGTTGTGCAAACACTTCTGTAGTTTCCCCGAGAAATATCTTTGTTCTAAATCTTAGTACACCGTTAATCGATTGTGTCAAGTCTAAGAATATATAAGCGTAAGGATCTTTACACATTTCTAGGTACGTCTTGTGAAAACTGGAAATGATTTCGGGTTAGACTTGTTGGTCCTAATGCACAATGTGAACCTTGTCTTTAGGATTCTTAAACGCAACATACACGTGCTATTTAAAGAAATACCACTTGACGACGGAACTTGGTGAAACAATTTTTTTGTAATTAGTACCAGACTAATGTTACGGTGATGCGATTCTCTGTTAAATAAGTGGCTGACTTTTGCAGAATAGGCAGAGTCCATGAAATCATCCAACACTTAAGCGTAGTCATATTTTTGGGGTTTTTCGAAGTCTGGTACTTCTTGAAGAAGTGATACGCTTTTCAAATGATGCGGGGCGTTATTTTCACTACGACAACACATAATATACTCGAAAGCAATGTCACAAAGTTGCTTCCTACACACCAAAATTCTTTTAACAAAATTAGATACCCCAGAACTTTTAGGTCCTGAAACGATTAGCGTGAATGGATGTTTGAGTAAAAAAGTCATAACATGAAATTAAGTGTAATTCGTAAAACGCTCCTATTTATACTTATTACCGATAAATAATAAATAAGCATATAAATCCATAGGGTAAGAAGTCAAAATTGTCCATAAGCCGACGCTTCTTAAAAACAACCTTGTACTGCTTCGTCTCAGGTTCTCAAACCAATACACCAACATGTTTCCGCTTGATCTTCCGCGGGTTGTGTACATGCACTGGCGGGGCGTTTTCGAGAATCATAACCCTCAAGGTGGTGAAGTTTACAACTTTTGAATTCTCATAATTCAAGGTTACACCTTTCACTATAAACTTTGTTGCACGTTTTTCGGTCGAGAGGTAAAATACCGGAAACGCATAGTTTTTAGGACCACCCGAAACAAAATCTTCTACAAAGGAGCAAGAGCCGTACTCCCCCAACTCATCCGTGAGGTCGCCCAGATAACCTCCTCTTTTGATATTTTGGGGTCATTATCTTTCTGAATGAAGATGGCCGAGTCTGTATCACAGTACAAAACACACTCCCCCATCTTACTTAGATAGTCGTACTGTTTTAACCGAGCTTGGGTCGTCACGTAGGCAGCAACCTCCACGTTAACGTTCTTCACTGCGGCAATGTTGTCCTCGGAATATTACCAAAAGGCCGATACCACGTCATCTCTCGGTAATATGAGGTTTGTAACCTCAGTACCCAGACATGTCACGGGCTTTTAAAACTCTTTCTCTGTGTCTTCTTATATTCTGGGCCTATTTGCCACACATTGATTTCAATTTGATTTTAGCGAAATTTCGTGGCCCTGCATTTTTGAACATAATGCATTGTCCAGAGCAATTCCCTCTGCGCGCTTAGTAGACCTCATTGTATATGTACTTGTCTTCTTCACTTTGACCCCAGGATGGATAGCCGGATGATTCTTGTTTCAATTTTAGGAACATGTTTACGTAATCTCCAAACAGACCTCCTGTTTTTGTGTCCTTATCAAAGGACGTCACCTCATATTTCCAAAAATTCAAATACGTCCATTACGCCATAACCCATCTCTACAGCTTACGTACCTCATCTACTATCCATGTACCAACAATACAACACTCCTCATCAGAACGTATACAATTACATTGGTTCATTGTTTCGGCACAACAAAGCAAAACGGAAACATCAGTTTGGATTTGTTTTGTACGGACGAACCGGATGATACAGTTTCGTGTCCACGAATGGTCGGGACTGCCGGAGGTAATCAATAAATTGGCCTACGTGGTATTGCCAGAACGCATGGACACGCTTCCAACACTGTTCAAATTCGAAACTCAAATCATCCACAGTCTCACATTTAGAACATATTTGCCGGGAACATATGAGGTTCGGTACAATGTCAAAACACCCATCACGCTTTTCAAGGTTTTGTGTGCACTCCGTACCGAAGAAAATGTTCAAAACGTGTCCGACAACTTTCTACGCTTCACTGGAGCCACGTAGCAGAAGTGACCTGAAGGTTATTTATTTTTACATAAATTACAAAATTTCTTAAAACATTCGTGTTTGGAATCAGCTATTATTGCATTACTACAATTTCGGCATAATTTTCTCCACTGACACGCTATCTAGCCTTTCACATTGAGTGTTAAAAAAATATGAAAACATTTCTCACTGAGAAACCGTCCGTTGCATGTACTACAATACTTGGCTTGATCCTTACTATAAGGTTGTGTAACAGTACACCTGGAGCAAACTTTGTTACATTTGTGCGTTTTGTCTTATAACGTATCACACCGATTACATATGCAATTTTTCGCCATAGCACCCTTAAGTTTTGAGATTACATTGTAGTGTATATTGTACCGATTGTATAGTAAATGTAATTTTTGGCCGAACGTGAATTTCCGCTTAAAATAACCCTATCTGGGTTCGTACCATCAAACACAATAATTTGGTAGTCCGGAAGGTGGTCTTGAACCTGCGGAATTTCCTCAAATCCTATGTCGTTGGACACAACAACAACGGAAGCGTTCAAGAGAACTTGAACTGTTCTTTTTAAGCCTGTTCAATGCCTATATAATTGGTATTTTGAGTCACCACTAACACGAGTCATAGCGATAATAAATGCAGAAGCCAAATAATTGAGAACCACCTTAACTGCAACGATAATCTTTTCATTAGCACTCATAACATCCAATGAGCGCGCTTCTTCCTAACTCCACCGTTAACAGCAGGCATCCTTACATGTTCCAGATGCACTTCGAGACGGTCATTCAGACAAAATCTAGCTTTGCTCTGAATCACTTTCGCGACTACGGCCCAGACCACCGGCGACGCAATATAATGCCAACCACTTTACCTCAGCGCTTTCAATATTGTGGATTCTCAAACGCACGAAATCACTATCCGGAACGCAATGGAGTACGTAATCTGTCAATGTTGTAATGCATTCCTTCAGATAGGTACCGGGGTTTTGCTCTTCAACCGCAGAATTAAAAGATATTAGCAAAAAACGCCCGGTCGCATTAAATTTCGGAAAATATTTTAGTTCTAATCCAAAATTCCGAAAACGGGTTGTTTCCACTAGTAGAAGCTATTTCCACCCTGCTGAGCAGATGGAATAGCTCTCCCACTACTCAGAAATACTTTCTAGGCCATTATATTTTTATTTGTAATAGTAAGACTTACATGAAAATGAACAATTAAACGTAGTTCCGAAGATTGCTGCAGGCAACAGGTACCGAAGACGTTTATGAAACACAGAAGCGTAGGCTGTTGACAGATCCTGAATACTTTACCGAGGATTCTTAATAGGACTCGTACAAATCACACTTGGTAATGTGTCAGAGGTCTTAACAATGCAGGAGCTTGGTTCAGAATATTTCGGTACGGGTCGGGTAAGACAATTTATAGCCCACCTCTAATCGCTTCAATAATACTTTTGGGGTTTTCATCTGGCTTATGAATATAGCCTGAGGGGTGAAAGGAACAAGTCATGTAAGTGAGCCATTAGGCTAGTGAATTTGGCTTGAGGCATTACAGGTTTCTAATTGGGTTCGTGATGTTTTCTGCTTAAAGGAATGTTAATGGTTTTTAGCCTGAGGCGTAAGAACGATTCAGCACACTTTGCTTGGAATTTAACTCTGTTGACAAACTTTTGTGCATTTTCAATCATGGCTACCCCCGAGGCAAATACCAAATAACAGTTCCAGTAGTCCAGTCCGTTCTCGATGTAAGTGGTATTTCAATTAAAACACGTTTAAATTATACTTTAAATGTAGCGCGCTAGAGCAGCCATATTGTAAGATGTTAGTTTCAACAATTTTAAAAGCATCTGCCTTAATGATAAAAGATGCGATACATTGATAAACACGGCTCTGGCTGTCAGATTAAAAAATGCACACGACAGTCTTGTTGTTAAATACCGCCCATCCTGATAAAGGCCAAACAGTCTACCGATCTAAAAATAATGCGACGGAGACTAAAATAATTGGCAAAATAGATCAATTGCATGCCAATAGAGGCCGTATAAATATTAATTTCGTAATTTCCATACGGAAAAGAACGCATGAATCTCAATTGGATAACTCGCATATCAATTAGACTATTTTCGCATAAATTAGAAGCTGGTGTCCTAATTTCATGTATCACACTAGTGCCCTGACCGCCATATTGGAAAATTTGTGAACTTTAAAGTTAGGTTTAAATTATAATTAGCGCTCAAACAAAATAGCGGGAAGTGCCAGCTACATTGGAATACACTACTTTAAACTTACTCTTGGGTTTAATTTTAAAATTAGTGCTCATTCAAAATGGCGGAAGGCGTGAATTCAAAATTAAAGTTAGTTAGCACAAATTTTATAAATACCGCTCTGGTGGCCACATTGCAAAATGGCGGAAAGCACCATTTCAAATCTAATGTTAGTTAGAAGAAATTTAAAAATGGAGTTCATTTAAAATTGCGGACTTGAAACTTGGGTTTATTTTAAAAATAGCGCTCTTTCAAAATGTCGGACTTGAAACTTGGGTTAGCGCTCATGAAAATAATAGCCGGCGCCAAACCGTCTGGCATATTAGGTCATCCGACACACTTGTTTACATACTACGTCACTTGTTTAGATGTCGGAGGTGAAAGTTATGTTAGGCGCCACACTCTCTACAATACGTAGGTCGTCCGCCATATTTGTTTTTATAGTACGTCATTTATTTACATATGAAATGTTAAAGTTATGTTAGGCGCCATACTGTCTGTCGAAATTAGGTCATCTGCCATGTTTGTTTACATATTACGTCATTTATTTACATATAAGAGGTTCATATTAGGTTACGCGCCATACTGTCTGGCGAAATTAGGTCATCCGCCATCTTTGTTTACATCACTCGACCGTCGGACACAAGGTTGTACGCCATCTTTCTTTACATGTGACGTCACGAGGTCATAGACTCCGCCACCATATTTGTTTATATCTTGTGACCTGTGACTTCAGAAGTTCTCAAACAGCCACCCTATCTACTCTTGCCAGTAGGTGGAACAATCGGAACCCTAATAATGGTCAGTCGCTCTCGAACTCATTACAGGATATACACAAACAGAGATCTAAATCATTAGAGGTTATTATTTTTATTCCGTCTAAACATAGTCTTGTATGTATTCTTCATTTGGAAGTTCATATATTTTTCCAAATATGAAGAATGAATCAATTAATATTCGAATTAGACTCCATGAATGTGAATTCTTTTCGTTTGACTATTACCAATATTTAAAAAAGACCTGCTGCCTGCTTTCCTACAACTCATCGAATCGTTTGTAGTATACGCAATACTAAACCTCGTCACAACACAGCTCACTCCGATCACAAAATATACAGCCGTTACAGCCTCAAATCCCAGTGCAATAAGAACGATTAATGGAAGGATTTTGACTGGAGGGCTGTATTTTTCCTGCAAGTGGCAATAATGCTGTGAAGCGGGGGAATTAGTTGATGGGAGCCTAAGTGTAAAGAGACGCATCTCTTCGCCTCGCGAGCGGAGAAAACGTAGAGACAGACTTAAACACCATCCGTATGAAGAGTGGGTTAAGATGCGCCAAAAGATTCGCGAAGCCGATACCAGAAGGAAGACGCAGACGAAGGCGATCTCGGATTTTCTAAGACGAGTAACGCCTAACACGGCAATTTCTAACCAGGTGACCTCCCCTTCCCCCGAGCCGGCTAGCAAACAGTTCATAGCCCCTAAAATTGAGGGAAAGCGCCTCCACAAACAACGCGACGCTGACGCCTGTTGGCGCTCCCTCGCCAATTTCTTCGACTTCGAGAGGGGTAGTATATGAGACCCCTAAACAAGGATCTATTCCCGGAATCGGAGACAATGACGACGACAATGATGATGATGATTCCGACAAAGTTGGCGCACACGTACGGTAGAGAAAATGTCGGAAACGTAGCTAGTCTGTACATGATGACCTATGTATACTGGAGGCGTTTTCTCCATACACAATACGGTATCCACAAGGATGGTGAACCATTTATGATAGGTAATTCTCCGGTGGTTATAGATACCGATGGCAATATCACAATCAAGGGAACCGTGTTTAGAGGGACGGATGGGTTATGGGAACTATTGAAGCGTAAGAACGTGAATACGGAACTTATCTACAATGACGATCTAAAGTAGTATTAAAAAATATTGGTATTGACGAACGCTCATTTGACCAGATATCAGCCTGGCGATAATATTAATATAAAGCGAGAAAAGGAATTTCGCCATGTCATTGCGCCACTCTTTGCGAAACCTAAGGGACGGGTGTCGAATCCGCGTTACGGCGTAAGTGGAAAAATTATTAATGTACAACTAGCAGATAATAAAATGACCCCGCCACACCGTCGGCCTTCTGGACCCTGCGGAAGCTTCGGATGGCGGCGAGGATAGGTACACCGACGACAAAGCCTGTCGACGCCATCAGAGCCTGGTTAGAGAAACAGGGTGTCTATACGATTCAAGACTTACGAGGAAGCGTTTCGCGCATATTCCCTATATTGTGACTAACGTGATCGACCTGTGGAAATGAAATGACGGATTTACAGGCCTACGCAAAATACAACGATAATCAAAGATACATTATCTCTGTTATAGATGTATTCTCGAAATTTCTACATAAGGTCCCCGTAAAGACAAAGAGCGGACCAAGCGTTGCCTCGGCGTTTCGGTCCACATTTAATGACCAGAAATATTCGACCCGAAAACGACGTCCCATATGGGTACGAACTGAAAAGGGCAAGAAATTTCTAATTAAACATTTTCAGGACATGTTACAGGGCGAAAGCCTAGATTTTCAGGTGTGTAAAAACCCCGACTTGAAATGTGCGGTCGTGGAACGTGCGCATCACACGATTCGCGACAAAATCTACAAATATTTTACATATAAATATATCTACAGATATATCAATGTTCTCCCTAAATTTGTCAGGGCCTACATTGACACGGTTCACTCGACGACTGACATAGCCCCCTCGCGAGTGACAGATTCGGACTTTCACGTGATATGGAAGAGGATGGAAGGCCAGAGATGACTCGTTCGCGTCGCAAAAACGACGTTTCGCGTGGGGCAGCAGGTGCGCATGAAGAAGGAGACTATTCGGTTTGGCAAGGCTGCCGAACAGAATTTCAGCACCGAGATATTTCGGTACGCGAAAGTAATCGAGAGGCGCCCGCGAGTCGTCTACGAGCTCGAGGATTTAAATCACACCCATATAGACAGCCAGTTTTATAGGGAGGAACTGACTCCCGTACGCATAACAGAACGGAACGCTTATAAAATACAATAAATCCTGGATAAGAGAGTTAAACGAGGCATTCGGGAATATCTTGTACGCTGGCGAGGTTATAATCAGGACTTCGACTCATGGGTACTTGCAACTAGCGTGAGGAGTATATAATATGGCGGCAGTCCATATTCGGAACCACATTTACGTGACTGCGCTCAGCAACGCCACGCGAGACATCTATGAACAGAACACACACACCGATTTCACAGTGAAACTGGCGCAGCTCGGAGAAATGGGTTCGACCTCCAATTGGGAATTCGGGGTTTGTGAAATTTCGTGTTCCGTATCGCACACGGGGTAAACCCCGCCCTAATATACCGTAACTTGATATCGCCGCAATTTGTGGGCGGCAGCACCGTCCGCAGCATGCGGACGTTCGTCTTCTCTTCAGCATTATGTCAGCACCATTTTCGAAACGTGCATTATGTGCCCGTCGAGCAGCGGAGATTTCAGGACGTTCGAATCTATTTCCTGACGTCGGAGGGTTTGCACATCTCTTTCGAGGACAGCACGACGCCCACAAATGTGGTGTTTCATTTTCGCAAGAATTACCAGTGGTAATCTATAAAACGCGGCGTCGGCATTTCCAATAGGACATTTAAATGATGCATCCATTAGAAGTGTGCTAGAAAAATCAGGTAGGTCGCGGTCTTACCCCAGGTATTGGAACCGTCTATTCCGCCCCTATTTACCTTCAGCGAGGACACGGATCGGCAATTATTTCGGCAGTTTCTTTCGTAGGGTTTGGCCTATCCTGTGGACCGGGGCCAAGGCTGAAGGCCGCGAGACATTGCGTAATGGTGGAAAGATCCTAACCGATATTGCGGCATACAAGTCACCCAATGTGAGTGCTGGAGATATAGTGTCGAAACACGTGACTGAATCCGCACCCTATTTGATTAGCAAATTGAGAGGTCGTTGACGCGAACGTCCAAGAGAGGAGGGAGGTAGGAGCCCCAAGGGGCAAAGTCTAGAAAAAAGACCAAGCATGCCCGAGAAATAATTAAAAGAGATATCTTTTCATAGTTTACTTCAGTCGCTCTTCATCCTTCATGTCTGCCGCGGAGATTGCGTCCGTTAGTATTGAGTTTGACATCTTTGCGCACAGACCTACTCGGAAGTCTACGTCCTGGGTAAATTGATTTCTGCTTCGGGAAAGGATGTGGACTTTACGGACCTCACAACCGTGACAAATAATTTCTTCTACTCACTCTTCAGTCAATGTAAATTCACGCTCAACGGCGTCACCATCACGCAGGCGAGGGAGCACTATCATTTTCGTTCTTTTTCGAGACCATCCTGACCTACGGCACAGATGCGGCACCCTCAAATTTCTCAAACGCGCACTGGTATATCGACACGGGCGACATGCAGCCTTGCGACCCTACGGCCGACACTCTGACCGTTACGACGAACCGTGGATTCATCACTGGTGGGAACAAACTTAGCGCGAGTAAGGAAGTCCAGCTATTCGCTCGATTACATAGTAACCTACTTAACGTACCCACATACTTACTGCCAGGTGTCAGGTTGCAGATCAGATTGACGAAGGCCCGATCGAGTTTCTCTATGATGAACAAGACTACCAATTGAAGACCCGTTCTCAAGTTTTTGGACGCCCAATTACTGGACAGGCGCGTAAGGGAAAACGAAGTCATATTGATAGCTCACAATTTGACGCTGAGCAAGGGAGTTTCGCGCGGTATAATCTAACGAGTGTCGAACGTAAGACGTTCACATTCTACGCCGCATTAAAATCCTTGGCTATCGACAACGCCATCCATGGTCCCATTCCCAAACGTCTACTGTTCATCATGGTTAAGAACAACGATGTTATCGGTTCGTTGGACAGCAAATCACACAGATTTCAACATTACAATATCAGTGATTTTTCGATGTTTGTGAACGGAAACAATTTCCTAACTAGGGCCTATCTCTGGGCATGGATCATGAAAAGACATCCGTCATGGGTTACAGGACCATTTTCGAAGCGTCTGGCATACATCCTCGAACTCAGGATTGCAGATAACACACGATATGGATATAAACGGCTATTTCATGTTCCTCTTTCACCTTACACCCGACCGGAGCGCGTCGGAGCGTCATACTTCCCACCCTGAGAATGGCAATATCAGAATCGAGTTGAAATTCAATAAGCCATTATACGACGCGATCACGTGTCTGCTGGCCCTCGAATTCGACAATTCCATCCTCGTAGATTTTTCGCGCAACATTACAACCGACTTCTAAAAGTAAGAGAAAGATAGATGAACACTGTGGAAATACTGTGTACACTGCGCGACGTTCGCTTATTCATCGATGTTTGCTCCTCCGATCACCTACCATAATCGATCGCGCTAAACTGCTCTGTTATCATCAATGCCGATCCCCAAACAGAGTGAGGTTCACATAGGCTAGCTGTACACTTCCGACTCTAATCTTCGAGTGCATACTACTTCGATTCGTATGGCATCATACCGCTCGTATCCAACATCCAGGCTTTCATTAAACGCAACTGCAGGACCTGGGACCATAACAGGAGGCAGCTGCAAGGCGCGACGTGTTACGTCTGCAGCATATACTGCTCTCTACTCGCCCTTTACATGGATCGCGGCTACACTCCGAAACAATTCATCTCGTTCTTCGATGCATGCAACACATACCTACAGGTGGAGCGGTTGTTCGCTACCGAATTAGGGTCAAATTGTCGCGTGGCGGCTGGGGTCAATGCTGTCGCAGCTGTGTATAAAAGGTACGTACTTTAACGATTCTTCGCATTCCTAATCTAACATGACTGGAGGAAGGGATATCGTGATTCTTTACGAGTTCTTGCGGGGGCGGAAGAATGAGACGGTCAACAAGGAGCTCTGCGTGGCCAGCGCCGCCGCGTCCGAGACGTTCCGTTTCAAGAGCCCCTACAAGATGACGGATCATGGCTCGAAAGAGAACGGCATATTTTGGACCGATGAGCATATAGAATATAAGGAATTACACACGATCATTAACGAAGGCGTGGCGGGATTCTTACACCTCTACGCCTACATAGTCTCTAATTGTACATTCCTCGAAAGACTCATGGGACGGCCAATCCATAACCTACAGGATGTCAATTGCCCCTTACCCGACTCTTTCAATCACGACCGTTGGTGCAACTTACCATGTCACAAGTTTCCTAGATTCGCTTGCGCAAACAAAACCGCGCATTCTCTCTACGATTGATTAATGTACTATCTGCAGAAGAAAGATTTTGTCCAATATCCTCACATGACACGTCATACTGCCGAATTTGTTCGAGCCCTACAACCCGGTCGGGCACGTCGTCCATTCCATCACTGTGTTCCCTGCTGCGATGACCTCTAGACAGCATAATATTAAACGGACCACCGACGTTGCTGCTAAGAGGAGGATGTTGAACACCGTCCAGGAGCAGTTGCAGTTGCCCGGCGCCTCTTCCTCCAGTGACATCTGTACCTACTGGGCTGTCAATCCCGCATTCGATCCCCACAGGGTCCTGCTCAAATGCCTGTTGATCATCAATGGGGACAAGACCAAATACGTGTCTGTCGGATTCTAACCCACTCGCGACTATCAACCTCCGGTGGAATTAGGTGTCATACACGGGGGGTGGGTCAAAGTCCTTCATTCTCACAGACAAGCAGGTCTACACACTGGCGGATTGTCTACCCAAGATGCACGAATCTAGGTGCAAAGGGAGATGACCCATTCATCAGGTGCTAAAGCGGTAACTCTAGGTCAAATACGCCGAGGAGCCGCGGGTTATCCTGAATGTATCTCGGTACTGAGTACATATGCCTGAAGCTACTGGGCCTGCACGAATGTTTCATGTCGTGCAGCAACAATTGCGCGATTACATACTTGCTTTGCTGGGCTTGTTGTCGTAAGTGACGGTGTCCTTAACACCATTTGTGATGTACAACCGACGCCTTACACGTTTAAACACATAGACTACCGTTACCTGTATGAGGAACTAGTAGCATTTGTGTGAACACACATTTAATAGCGTATCTATGTATCACTAATGCTTTTCTCTGTTTTGAATAAACACAATCTAACTGAACGTTGTGTATTCATTTTGTGCTGTACAGCCTGCGAACACGCCCTATTGGTTTTTCTACGTGAAAAGTAACGATCACTGCAGTAACCTGTGTTTCTTCTTCTCGTACGTGAGCGCTGCCGACACACCCACGTCTCTGCCACAGGTTATCACAGCCTGTAAGAACATCTACTAGTTCATTACCAACCCTAAGCTATCGGGGTTATTCGAAGGGTCAAGGAAAATATGTTAGGGCGACTCTAGATCTGCTGTTTCGTGAAGCTGTAAATGAATTGTTAAAAGGCTCTTACCTTCATTCGGAGGAGGAGGGCACGCTATGTTCTTCCCCAGCAACGTCGTCTTGCAGGATGTCTCTTCACTAAACAACAGCCTGGTTACAGCGGCAGGGATCCACCAACCTAGGTGAAATCTTACATTATTCCTCTGCGTTTCTGCCAAATAACGTCAGTGTCAAAAGAAATGCACACCGTTATTGTCTTGTGACGATAGATAGATAGATAGATAGATAGATAGATAGATAGATAGATAGATAGATAGATAGATAGATAGATAGATAGATAGATAGATAGATAGATAGATAGATAGATAGATAGATA
>Ga0131853_10018100_pt1 | contig 12822 bp, 10 predicted proteins | sample TergutLab28metaG_FD_92764 | JGI IMG/M metagenome (GOLD analysis project Ga0131853, IMG submission 92764) | Labiotermes labralis P1 segment gut microbial communities from Petit-Saut dam, French Guiana - Lab288 P1 (version 2) (version 2) | ecosystem: Host-associated > Arthropoda: Insects >...
AGCCTATCAGATGCAGGAAACAATCGACAATTGCGGATATGGCTACTCAACACAAAATTTCATCAAAGTGTTTTGGCGGCATTTGGATAAATTCGCATTAGAGTTGGACATTACTACACGCAACTACGCTAACCTGTTGACATCTGCAACTCCCGCTGTTGAATCAACCAAATTACCTTTCACGGATGAAGAAATCCAAATCATGTGGCAAAACCAAGCATCTCCGTGGGTAGACTCGGTACTGTTCTTGCTTTACACAGGTTTTCGTATTTCAGAAATGCTAGACTTGCAAACGGTGAATATCAACCTCGAAGATGGCACTATGAAAGGCGGTACAAAGACAAAAGCAGGGAAAGACCGCATTGTACCAATTCACTCGAAAATCCGTCATATTGTCGAGCGTAGAATGGAAGATGGTAACAAGTACCTCTTTTCATACAATGACAAGAAGTGCGGTGGCACAACTTACAGGACGTTTTGGCGTGACATCATGGACACAGCAGGGATGCAACATACACCGCACGAGTGCCGTCATACCTTCCGCTCTCGCCTTGATTCAGCAGGGGCAAATAAGCGGTGTATCGACTTGATGATGGGACATCAATCCGGGGATATTGGCGAACGTATCTATACCCACAAGACATTTAAGGAGTTGCAAACCGCTATTGAGTTGTTTAGGTGATAGATTGAACTAGACTCCTATTAGACACAAGGGTGTTGATATTGCAGAGGTTAAAGGGGTTTTGAAAGTAATTTATATTAGCCGTATTTGAATGAATCGTTAAATATTGAATTTTTATTATATACTGGACAAATAAAACCGAAAAATATCGGGACATGCTCATGCACCCCCGATATAATTTTTTTGGAGGCGATAAAATGAATTGGGTGGATGATGCGCAAAAAGCTATAAACTATATTGAAAATAAATTGCTGGAAAGTATATCGGTTGATGATGTGGCAAGCCATATTCATTCATCTGCCGATTATTTTACCCGTGTTTTCAATATTGTGACGGGGCTTTCCGTAAGCGAGTATATCCGCAATAGAAGATTGACGCTTGCTGGCGATGAAATAGTAAACACGCAAGCCAAAGTCATTGATGTTGCGTTGAAATATGGATATGATTCGCCGGACAGCTTTACCAAAGCCTTTACACGGTTTCACGGAATTACACCGGCGGCCGCAAAAAAATCCAATACTCAATTAGAACACTATTATCCGCTTTCAATAAAAATATTTATTAAAGGTGGTTTTGGTATGAGCAGAAGGATTATTCCTAACATTCCGGTGATTGACAACTACGGCAATGAAGTAAACTATATCATCAATCTACTGGAAGCGACTTTTTCTGTTGCAGGTAAAGAAACGGACAAGGCTGAACTGGCTGCATACAGTGGCATGAGCAACCGTTTTTGCTGGACAGACGGGGACTGGATGCAGCAGGGCAATGAAGCGATTGGCAGCATCAACGAAACGCCCTTTGAAGCAGAGGTTCGACTCCTAAAAGCCATTGGTTGGGTAGCAAAATACATTACTGTACATCGCGACAAAGACGGTAGCCCACTAAACACCGACAATGAACAAATTAGGCAAGATTTTGTTGCTGCCATCGACAAAGGCTACCCGGTTTTGTATTTTAATACAGAAACATATATGTACAATATTGTTATTGGTTACGAGGACAATGGGCATAAAATAATCTGTAAAAATCACATTCCTACGATAGCTGTTCATACAGATTCCGAAACAGTCCTTTTGGCAGATTGGGAAAACACAATAACGGAGTATATCTTACTCAAAGAAAAAGTTGAACTTGCTCCCGAAAAAGAGCGGGCACTTGACCTTTTCAAACTAATTGTATCCCTTGCCCGCAAGGCAGATGAAATAAACGGGAGAAAAGTCGGCTTCTCCGCATGGGAGTCGTATTTGCATATGCTTGAATATGACGATTTTTTCGAATTATCTCTTGATGAATTGGGAATGCCCAATGGCAGACTGGGCGTATATTGCGACGGCCTGTGTCAAATATATGGCCGTAAAGAAGCATTGCCATACTATCGTTCGCTTACAGAAAAATTCCCCGAGTGGCGCGAAGAGCTTACAGCCGCAGTTGCGGCATTGGATGCTTGCGCTGATTACGGTGGATTTTTATGGTCGCAAGGGTTTACGATTGATGAAAATGGATATGAAAAATTCTGTGACCCGGCCGCAAGAAAGATACTCGCTGACGAAGGACGCAGAGCAATGCAAAAGGATATGGACGCAATCGAACAATTTGAAAAAATCTTGGCGAAGGAAAATTCTTATAAGTAAATTGAAATGTGTTTATATATCAATACGTACCGAATAAGTAAAACACTGTATTTGGCAGTTGACAACCGGTGTGGGGCTACAGGCGTCTAGTAGTAAAACAGAACGAACAAACTTTATATAATGCGAAGGAGAGTAAAATGTCAGAAAAAACAGACTACTTACAATTAATTGCAGAACAAAAGCACACCAAACCATTTATCGAAGATGTAGCTGGCAGTTTTCTTGAAGGAGAGACACTTCAAAATGCCATGGATTTTATCAAGTTTTTAAGAGAAAACGATATGAACCCTCGCTGGGTCTCCGGGAACTCTTGGTCAATTTCAGGCAAAGGAGGTAAAGCAGCATGTAGAATAGACCTTGGTGGAAATAAACACTCATGGCATAATCATTTTACGGTTGGAGATTGGCAAGTAACCGAATTAGAAGGTCACGATCGTAAATATTTGGATGAATTTATACATTGCGATGAAATAAAAGAATTTGTTTGGAAAAATGTAAAACCCTGTAGAAAATGTAGCACTAGTGGCAAATTTTGTACTAAACGTAATAGAACATACGTTGGCAAGCTTTATCCCGAGAGCTGTGCTTTTCTTGTAGTAAATCCTGATGCAAAGGCCTTAGAGATTCTAAAAAAGCTGGTTGTAGCGAATAAGCGCTTTGTTCCCGAAAAATCGTAATAATATACTTTTACGTGAATGGAAAGCCCGACAAATGGGGATTTACAACTCCCATTCGTTCGGGCTTTTTCCGTTCTCAAAACAGTCCTTGACAGCACAACCTCAGGGGCCTATTAGATTGTAGCTATGGAGATTATATTGTCATATATCTATAGCAAATCCTTCAACTGGCTTAAAGCAATAATTGCCTCCAACGGCGTGATTTTATCTGTGTTAATTAATTTTAGGGCTTGCGCTAATTTGTTATCAACTGCGGAGACAGGCGGCGGCGGGGGTGGTATATCATCGGTTTTCTTGGAAATATCTGCGGTATTTAACGCGGTTAAAAGCTGATTCGCCCTTTCAAGTGTATCAGCCGGTAGCCCAGCCAGCCTTGCCACATGTATACCAAAACTCTGCCCGGCCTCGCCGTGGATTAACTTGCGTAGAAACGCAATGTCTACCTCTCCGTTTTTCTCTGTCTCTTGTGCGGTGAAGCAGTAATTTATTACCCCGTCTACTTGACCCTCAAGCTTGGTAAGTTCGTGATAATGGGTGGCGAACAGGGTTTTAGCGCCTATATTTGTGGCAATACGCTCTAGCACCGCCCATGCTATCGCCAGCCCGTCGAAGGTGCTTGTTCCACGGCCTATTTCATCCAGCAGCACCAGACTGTCGGCGGTGGCGTTGTTAAGGATGTTGGCTACTTCTGTCATCTCTACCATAAAGGTGCTTTGCCCGGTGGCAAGGTCATCTGACGCGCCAACTCTGGTGAATATACGGTCTACTATTCCTATTTCGGCCTGAGATGCCGGTACATATGAGCCTATTTGTGCCATTAGTACGATTAACGCAACCTGCCGCATATATGTGGACTTACCTGCCATATTTGGCCCGGTTATTATAGCCAAGCGGTGGGTAGCTTCATCCATCAAAGTATCGTTTGAGACAAAGCCGTGGCCCAGCATCCCCTCAACTACCGGGTGGCGCCCGTCTTTAATTTGAATGCGGCTACCGCGGTTTATGGCGGGCTTTACATATTGATTACGTTCGGCTACGTCTGCCAAGGATTGTAGCGTGTCTATGCTTGCGACCGCCATAGCGGTAAACTGGATGCGGGCCATCTGCTCTACCACTTCGCGGCGCAGGGTTTCGAAAAGCACGTATTCAAGTGTGGCTACTTGTTCGTCTGCGGAAAGTATTGTATCTTCCAGCATTTTTAATTCATCGGTAATATACCGCTCGGCATTGGCCAGAGTTTGCCTGCGGATGTATCTTTCAGGTACTTGATTCAGGTTTGACTGGGTAACTTCGATATAATAGCCAAACACACGGTTGCTGCGGATTTTTAGGTTTTTTATGCCGGTTTGCTCTTTTTCGCGGGTTTCCAGCTCGGATAGGTAGGTGGCGGCGTTATTTTTTATATCTAGCAGGCCGTCAAGTTCGGTGTTATAGCCCGGGCGTATCATGCCGCCTTCGCGCACTGTGGCCGGGGGCGAGTCTATTATTGCCGCGTCTATTAGGGCGCGGATATCAGATAAGTCGTCGTAGGTTTGGGAAATTTCTTTGTTGACCGGGGCTTCCATAAATTTAAGCAGCTTGCCGATAGCCGGAAGCGGTGTAAGGGACGCGCGCAGTGTAGACAGGTCACGGGCTGTGCTGTATGTGGTGGACAGGCGGCCCATTACCCTTTCAAGGTCTGCAATGCCGGATAGCAGGTCGCGCAGTTCTACGCGGGGTAGGGGGGAATGATTCCATTCTTCTACCGCATCTAGGCGGCGGCTTATTTCGTCTGCGGCGGTTAGAGGTAATTCTACCCAGCTTCTTATTAGCCTTGCGCCCATTGCGGTTTTTGTGCGGTCTAAGATCCCTAGCAGCGAGCCTCTTTTGCTGCGGTGGTGCAGGTCCGCGGTTAACTCCAGATTTCGGCGGCTGGCTATGTCCAAGACCATGTGTGTCTGCTGGGTATAGGTTTTTATGGACGCTATTTGGCTTAGGGCGTTTTTCTGCGTTTCGGAAAGGTACGCAAGCAGTGCGCCTGCGGCAGGGATTTCGGGCGCGCTTTCGGCCAAACCAAAGCCTTCTAGGTGGAATGTGCCAAAATGCGCCGTAAGCCGTTGGAATGCCGATGTTGAGCTAAAACTCCACGATGGGGTTTTTGTGGCCCTTTGGCCCGTTATGTTTTCTACTACACGTGCAAGAGGGAAATCTTCTTGGATTAGCACTTCTGCCGGGGCTAGGCGGGCCAGTTCGTCCAGAAGTTTATTTTCGTCCAGCACCGGTATGTGTGTGGCAATAAAAAGCCCCGTGGTGATATCTGCCGTAGCTAGGCCGTAATAGCGCGGGCCTTTGTGTATGCATGTGATGTAATTATGGCGGCCTTCTTCCAGTAAGTGGCTTTCGGTTATTGTGCCGGGGGTTACTACCCGTACTACATCGCGTTTTACTAAGCCTTTTGCCAGTTTTGCGTCTTCTATTTGGTCGCAGATGGCTACGTGGTGGCCTGCTGCCACCAGCTTGGCTATGTAGCCCTCTATCGCATGGACGGGTACGCCGCACATTGGTGCACGCTCGGCTTGGCCGCAGTCGCGGGCGGTTAGGGCTATGTCTAGGCACTTGGAGGCTGTAATCGCGTCTTCGAAAAACATCTCAAAGAAGTCACCTAAACGGAATAATAGTATGCAGTGTTGGAAACGGGCTTTTATAGAAAAAAATTGTTCCATCATCGGGGTGTAGCTGGGCATGGGGCCTCTCCTTTTGTATATGGGTATTTTGTGTGATATAAAATCGCCTTTGACCAAAGTATCAAAACCGGGCAACGGGCCTTTGGGTCAAATCAACAAACACGCCGCCGGAATTTAATGCAGATACCATTTCAGAAATTTTGAACAGCGCAAAATGCTCACAGCTCTTTGAGTCAAATCTTTTTGTTAAAACCGGGCAAGCATCTAACATCATTTGTTTGATGTCTAAATCGTGTATTTCTATGGCTTTCCCGTTTATTCGAATCCAGTCGCGTGTTCCTGATTTTAGCGCTACAATATGAATCAGAGGATTTTTTATTAGTTGTGAATAGACATCTTTGGTGTTTGCGGTTGAGATGTATAATTCATCATTCAATTCCATTACAGCCCCAAACGGCCTTGTAGCCGGATAGCCTTCGTTTATGGTTGATATGAAGAATGTTCCGCATTCTTTTAGGAAATCGTATGATTTGCTCATTTTGGCCTCCTTGCCGTACTACAATTGTTATCGCCTTTACCATTAGTATCAAAACCGAAAAGGGTTCGTCTGTAGCATTAAAACCAATACGCGAATTATACCGCTTCGCCGCAGATATAGAAAGATTTTGCCAGCGTAATACGTACCGGCACAATTTGCCCCGGCTGATACACGCCTTCTTCGGCCTCGAAATGTACCAATGTATTATCATCTGTACGGCCTTTTACGGCTGTGCCTGAGGTTTCTTCTATCAATACGAACAGTGTCTCACCTAATTTCGTTTCATTAATTTCCTGTAAAATTGGATAAATCGTGGACGTGAGCCGCTCGAACCGCTCGGCGGAGACGTTGCGGGGTACAATATCTGTACGCATAGCGGCTGGGGTGCCGGTGCGCTTGGAGTATATAAAAGTAAACGCGCCTAAGAATCTCACCTGCCGCGCAACTTCCAGCGTGGCTTCGAAATCTTCATCTGTTTCACCGGGGTAGCCTACTATTATATCTGTGGACAGGCCGACACCGGCTTCTTTAAGGCGGCTTGCAAGAGAAAGGTATTCGGCCTGAGTATATTGGCGGTTCATATCCGCAAGTATTTTGGTGCTGCCGGATTGTAACGGCAGATGAACGGATTTGCATACCTTGTCCAAATCGCGCACTGCCGCGATTAAATCATCTGAAAAATCTTTTGGATGTGAGGTCATAAAGCGTATACGCTCTAGGCCGGGAACTTGGTTTACTTGGCGTAGAAGGGTAGGGAAGTCAGATATACTATTTTCGCTTCCACTCGTGTGCGAACCCGAAAGCCCTTTCCCGTAAGAATTCACATTCTGCCCCAGTAGCATTATTTCCTTAACACCATCCGCCGCAAGCGCTTCAACTTCGCGCAGTATATCCGCAGCGGGGCGGCTCCTCTCACGCCCGCGCACATACGGCACTATGCAATATGAACAATAATTATCACAGCCGTACATAATATTAACCCCTGCCTTGTGCGGATAATCCCGCGTAGTGACAGGCACAGAATCCAGCTCCGGCAGGTCTTCATCCTCTGTGATATCTATGACTTGCTTGCCAGTTTGGATGGCTTGCCACAAAAACTGCGGCAAACGGTGACGGTTTGCTGTGCCAAAGACTATATTAATATATGGGTGCGAGTCACGGATTTTTTCCGAAATTTCCGCCTGCTGTGACATGCAGCCGCCCACCGCGATAATCATATCGGGCTTTTCTGTTTCCTTTGCATGCCGCAGGCGGCTTAAATGGCCGAAGATTCTATTCTCGGCGCTTTCGCGTACGCAGCATGTATTAAACAGCGCTAAGTCCGCTGCTTCTAAGCTTTCTGCTTCCCGGTAGCCAAGCTGACCCAAAAGCCCTGCAAGCTTTTCGGAGTCGCGGCTGTTCATCTGGCAGCCATATGTGCGTATAAAAAAACTTGGCCGGTGGCCGGTTGTATTGGCTATATGGTCGTTGTGGGCCGTTAGCTGGCCATGATAGTTTTGCATGATATCCCTACTTTTCGTATACATAATAAAAGCCGCCATGCTTTATTTCGCGCGGCGGCTTTATTATACCAAAAACTTGCCTTATATAGATGGGGTAGTGTATGCAGACTTTCCGCATTATGTGGCGTACATTGTATCAAGAAGTGAGTATGGAATGTCCGCGAAGGCGGTACAGATTAACTTTGAAGGAGGAATAACAATGAAATCAGCATTTGGCCTTAACGAAAATATTGCGGCGGCGATTAGCTACCTACTCGGCCCTATTTCCGGCATAATCATGCTGGTAGTTGAAAGAGAGAACAAGTTCGTACGCTTCCATGCCCTGCAATCCACCTTATGGTTCCTGTTTATGTGGATAATCTTTTGGGTGGTTGGTATTGTTACAGGCATACCCTTTATCGGTTTATTGCTAAGGATTATTGCATGGCCGGTTATGTGGATTTGGCGCGTAGTGTTTGTAGGCAGCAGGCTGTTCTTGATGTTTAAGGCAGCAACCAGCAGCGAATACAAGCTTCCGTTTGTAGGCGAAGTTGCTTGGAACCAAGTAAACAAGTAAAACTTATACGATAGCTTTACGTTAAGATTTGCAGCTCTATTACCCCCCAAAGCGCCTCCCTGCCATCCCACGATTCGCTGGAAAATGGCATGGGGGGCGTTTCCGCATTCAATGCTTTACGTATAACGGCCAAGTGTTTTTGCACTTGGCTTTTTTTAATTTTATCGCTTTTGGTAGCAATTATACTAAATGGCAAATTGTAGTGTAGACACCATTCATATATCTGCTTGTCTCCGGCGCTTGGTTCGTGGCGGATATCCATTAGCAGGAAGATATGCTTTAGCTGTGGGCGGTCTTGCAGGTAGCCTTCTACCATCTCTCCCCATTTTTCGGATTCGGATTTACTTACACGCGCGTAACCGTAGCCGGGCAGGTCTACGAAATACAGCCTGTCTTCTACATTAAAAAAGTTGATTGTACGGGTTTTGCCCGGGTTTTGGCTTGTACGGGCCAGTTTCTTCCGGTTTAAAAGCGCGTTTATTAGCGATGATTTGCCAACATTGGAACGCCCTACAAAGGCCACTTCCGGCCAGCCGTTTTCTGGGAATTGGTCGGGCCTAACGGCTGTGGTGGCGTATTCTGCCTTGGTAATATTTTTGATTTCGGCCTCTACCTTAGCTGTGCGGCCCGAATGTGTAACCGAATTTGTTTTATTTCCCTGCATTTTCTACCTCACGCATGGCTAATATTGTCTCGGAAATAAGTTCGTCCAAGCTCCAGCCAAGTAGTTCAGCACCATTTATTATAACATCGCGGGAACAGCCTGCTGCGAAGCGCTTATCTTTGAATTTTTTCTTCACACTGGAAAGCTCCATATCCATGGTGCTTTTAGATGGGCGCATTAACGCGGCAGCCCATATCAGGCCGGTCAGTTCGTCTATAGCATAAAGAACTTTTTCCATTGTGTGTACCGGTTCATAAGGGCTTTTGGTCATGCCCCAGCCATGGCTTAGCGCGGCACGGATTATGTCTTCGGGGACGCCTTCAGCTTGCAAAAGTTCTATGCCTTTTACGCAGTGTTCATCGGGAAATTGCTCGAAATCTGTGTCATGCAGCATGCCTACTACGCGCCAGTATTCTTCACGCTCCGGGTCAAGTTTTCTCGCGAAGTAGCCCATTGTACCGGATACAGCTTGGGCATGCTGGATGTGGAAAGCCTCTTGGTTGTACTTGCGCATAATTGCCTCTGCTTGTAATAGGTTTAACATTGTTACCTCCTAATCAATAAATATACTTCTTCAACGATTTTACGGCATTATACCACGTTTGGGGCGTGCCCAAATAGCGCCCTTTGAGATATAATGGGACTATGAAAAGGCAGACAATAGGCCCAAGCCGCCGCTGTCCAAAGTTCGTATAAAAGCTTGCATTTATATCTCCGCTATGATATCCTTTGTCTGTTTGAGTATCTAATATGCGTAAGGAGGGTTTCGAGTGCGGCCATATATTTGCGTCGGTACCTATGTAGCAAGTTCGGTTGCCGCAAGTTTGTATAAACCCTGTGAAACATCAAATAATATGATAAAGCATCCGGTCCGGTGATATTTAATTGATATCATTGTACCGGATTTTTTTTGCCCTAAACCGGGGCATATAATAATCTAAGGAGGGGTCTTATGACCAAAAAATTTTTATCCTTCCCCAAGATGGGGATTTTAGGGCTTCAGCACATGTTTGCCATGTTTGGGGCTACTATTTTGGTGCCTTTGCTAAGCGGCCTAAGCGTGCAAGTTACGCTGGTTGCCGTGGGCGTGGGGACACTAATCTTCCACTTTTTTGCGAAGGGGCGTGTGCCGGCGTTCCTTGGGTCGTCTTTCGCGTTTTTGGTGGGTATCCGCCTGATTACCGACCCTACTGCAGGGATTTTCCCCGTAGAACGGGTGGGGGATTATGTACAGATTAACGGCAATATGACCGGTTTAACAACCGGAAGCACAATAGCCTTGGCAGATTTTGTGCAGCATGCCCTTCCTTACGCCACTGGCGGTATCTTGGTGTCAGGGTTTGTGTATTTACTGTTTGCGGCTATTGTTAAGCTTGTGGGTGTTAAAAAATTTATGACATACATGCCGCCTGTGGTAACGGCACCCACGGTTATCCTTATAGGCATAATGCTTGCGCCTCATGCAATTTCTCAGTCCTCCGAAAACATGCTGCTGGCTGTTTTCACATTGGCAATAGTTATAGCAGCCGCCTCATGGGGGCGCGGGATGATAAAAATTATCCCAATACTGCTGGGTATTGGCGGGGCGTATATACTGGCGCTTATTTTGCATAATTTCACCGGGCTCACCAACGCCAATGGCAGCGATATCATTGATTTCGCAAGTGCCGCAAGAAGGGTAGCCGGTGTGGACTATATCGCGGGAAGCGGTGCCGGTACGTATATTTCGGAAGTCGGTTTTGTGGGCTTACCGCCCTTTATGCGCCCGCGCTTTAACTTGGTAGCTATACTAATAATGATTCCGTTCGCGATTGCCACGATAGCAGAGCATGTGGGCGATATGGTTGCGCTAAGCGGCATAACCGGCGAAGACTTTATAGAAGACCCGGGTCTGTCACGTACGTTAATCGGCGACGGTGTAGCAAGCTGTTTCTCCGGCTTTATAGGCGGCCCGGCCAGTACTACTTACGGCGAAAACGTGGGCGTGGTTGCGCTTACTAAAGTGTTTAACCCGCGTGTTGTATTGCTTGCGGCTATATTCGCGTCTGTATTGGCCTTCTCGCCGCTGTTTGCGGTTGTAATTTATTCCATTCCCAATGCTATTATCGGCGGTGCGTCGTTTATGCTGTATGGTATGATTGCGGCGGTGGGCGTACGTAACTTAGTAGAAAGCCGTACGGATATGAGTAAGACCAAGAATTTAACCGTTGTAGCGATTATGCTGGTAACAGGGCTTGGGCTAAGGTTTGGACCTGCTATTACATTCTCTGTAGGCGGAACCAATGTGCCGGTGGATAGGCTGGGTATTGCTATTGCTGTCGTGCTGGGTGTTGTGCTTAATGCCATCTTGCCTGAAGGTGATGCCGAGAAGACAGCTGAAGAATAAGTTACAGCCTTTTTTATTGATATGACTAATTATGTAACAATGAGCAAAGATGAGGTGATAATCAATGGATACAATTAGCAACTCAGATAGCAGAATATGTGACGAAGATAATCTTTACGGCATGCAAAAAAATTCCACGCGTCGTGTTGCTAAAATAATATCTGTTCTGATTATTGTACTATTCTCAAGTTTTTTCATTATAAACATCGTTGCGGTAGAAATAGCATATTCAAGACCCATTACCGTACATGAAAACAAAATAGAAATAAGCTTATACTACTCCCCATCCTTCACCTTTAGCCCGCTTGGGATACGATACTTATTGCGAGGAAGCTACGAAGTACGCTTTGCTGATATCGTTAGTATAGAATTGCTTCCATTTAGCGCGGCTCAGTTGGCCAGTATAATATGTGACTTGCAAATACCCGTATATCAACCCGTCGCCAGTAGGCCTGGCTTTCGTATTACCATGGCCGGGTATTTTCGTGGTTCGCGTTTACATGTGCATCTTAATCCAGATTCGTCTTATACAATATGGATTACGCGCCTTACTGGCACCCCAGTTTTAATCAGCCGCAGCAGCAATTATCAAACTTGGATAGAGCAAACTTACCAGCATATCACCAGACAATGGCATAGTTATATAGCTGACGGCGCCCCCCAATATGATGCAGAAAGAATTGAAGAGGTAAACGTCTACAAAGGTATAATGCCAAATGAAGAATCGCTCCACTATGAAGCTGCAAGGCTAGGCGATGCCCAATCCCAGTGGTATCTCGGGCTAAATTATTTTTCCGGCACAGATATTGTGCAAGATAGCGCACGGGCCGTTTATTGGCTAACGAAGGCCGCCGAGCAAGGCCATATAGAGGCCCAAAGTAATTTAGGGTGGGTTTACCTTATGGACGAAAACGTGCAAGACTATGTACAAGCAATATATTGGACAAGAAAAGCTGCTGAAAGCGGTGAACTAGGCGCACAAGCGACTCTAGGGCATATGTATGCACTAGGCCGGGGTACCGAGATAAACCACGACGCGGCTCTATATTGGTTTAGGCTAGCCGCAGAAGCCAATTTCCGTTATGCAGAGTTTAATATGGGGACAATGTACGAAGGCGGTTTAGGAGTTGATATAAACTTAGAGCAAGCACTATATTGGTTTACAAGGTCGGCGGTGCAAGGCCACCCGGAAGGGATACTGGCATACGAGCGTTTACTGGAATATTTAGAATAATAAATAAAATAAAAACGCCCCTGCATAGGGGCGTTTACATAGTTGAACGAACCAGAAGGGGCTCGAACCCTCGACCTCCGGCGTGACAGGCCGGCACTCTAACCAGCTGAGCTACTGGTCCAACGGAGAAGAGTATACACATGACAGCGGTACATGTCAACCCCGCGCGCCGACGAAAATAGGCAAAAATAAAATTCTATGATTTCTATTGTCATATATTGTAGAAACATAAAATCTATGGTAGCGTATTATCAGAAAGGCCAGCGGCGAAATCTAACAGCCGTAA